>Ga0307507_10004355_pt1 | contig 25298 bp, 15 predicted proteins | sample 7_EM_MG_FD_207223 | JGI IMG/M metagenome (GOLD analysis project Ga0307507, IMG submission 207223) | Populus trichocarpa ectomycorrhiza microbial communities from riparian zone in the Pacific Northwest, United States - 7_EM | ecosystem: Host-associated > Plants > Roots > Unclassified | place...
AGTGAGTGAGCATGTGAGAGAGTGGGGGGGATGGTGGCGGGAGGAGGAGGGAGGAGGGAACGAAAGGTGCTGTCAATGATATTTTCGCATATTAATTTATCCTAATGCTGATGCGCATTTTGTGGGAGCCTAGTGTTGGAGGGTGAGTTTACCACCCACCTGTCCGCTGCTCTAAGCGGTTTGTTCCTAAACTGAGGGCGAAATACTCTACAATACCGGTAGTAGCACCCAGAGGGGCTGGTGACGAAGTCCGGGAGGGGGAGTGGTCCACCCGCTCAAAATTTCTAGGCCCTGCTTCCTAGCTGTGCGATGCTATGTAATGCTGGCTGTCACCCGAACTGTACAATAGGAGATAATCTCGCTGCGGTAGAGCAATAGCTCTCTTCACCTCGAACTCGCAAAGCACTTCACTCACTCTTCTGTCCACCGTCCAGAGTGGCTTGACCTCGACTGTAGCTCCTGTCACTTCCCCTATGAGAGCGCCACTCTAGCCTGCCTCACGGAGGTCTACACTTCCTATAAATCTCCCCCCCTAATCGAAAAAAAGAAAAAGAGAAAAAAAGAGAATCATAGCCCACTGCCCATAACTTATGATATGGCACAGCAAATGCTTTAATGTGCTGCACAGGCCTTCTTGCTCCCCCCCCCCGCCTCTCTTCCAACAGGGAATCCTGACATCCCCTCCCCTCTCACAGGCAAACACCAGGCGGAGCATGCAACCACGCCTTTCAGGCGTTCCCCTAGCGAGGCTCAGAATTGTACTTTTCCATCAGTATATATCGTCATGACGTTTCTAGGAACCCACTTCCCTATGACATAGAGGACAGAGCGATTTTTGAAAACACATCCACGGCCATTCTTAATATTTCTGTTCCCTGTTTTTCCTTTTCTTCCTCCTCTACGCCTAGGACTAAGTTGGCCAATGAAACGAATAGTTACTCATGGCGAAACGAGAAAAAGCTTCAAGTGGGAGATTGTGATACCTCCTCCCGTAGGACAAGCTAAGACAGCACCATACCCATACAGGGAAAAAAACCAACCTCAAGTTGACCCATGATACGCGATTCTTTGTCAAAAAAGAAGAACCGAATCACGGCTCATCCAGCCTCATCTTATTTCATCATAACCTCTGGTTCTCACCACCTCAATTCTCATCTCGCATCATCTGATATCACCAATCTATGAAAGACATTAAAAGGAACAGAGCAAAGCGAATCAGAGGCGAAAGGACACACATGCCTACAGCACACATCATAAAAATATGACCTCCCCTTTCAAAAAAAGAAAAGGAAAGGAAAGAAAGAGAGAAGAGGATCGAAGGGAGAAGGAACAAGTACAGCAGCACGTGGAAACTAATAAGGTACGATAATAGCTTAATCAATATAAAAGAAACGAACGCCTTCGGGATGAAGGCAAAAAGGCAGGCGCAGGAGGGGTAGTGATTCGTCGAACGTCTCATGAAGAAGTCTGAAGTTAAGTTGAAAGTCAAATATAAGAGCATACATATTCCCTGCTCTCAGCAAGGGGGGAATATCAAACACCAAATAATAATGGGGGCGAGTCAGGCTAGTTAGGATAAAATATATGATAGATCGAGGATGAAGACGAAAGGGATGGGGAAGAGGTTTACGAGGAAAAGGTAAATTCAGCGAAGAGCTGCACCAGGGATTGATGTCTTCTCGCAGCTAATTCTAGAGAGGTGTGGCCCTCCCGGTTTGGAATATTAACGTCGGCGCCATTCCGCAAGAGAAGAGCGATGACATCCTTGGACCCGCACTGGACAGCAAGGTTCAGCGGTGTATCGCCATGGTAATGATTTTGGGCATCGATGGAGGCACCGGCATCGATGAGGACTTGGGATATCACATCGGACTGGTGTCGGGCAGCGTAATGCAGCGGTGTCTCACTGTACTGGTCTGTGGCATTGACATTGGCTCCCTTGTCCAAAAGCAATGTGATAAAATCCTCATACCTTTCGCCTCCGACCGAGATCGCCAGGTGCAGCGCCGTCTGGCCGTCGCTGTTTTCGGCATCGATCTCCGCCCCATTGTCCAACAGTAACCTAGCGATGTGGACGAAGCCCTCCCGGGCCGCCTCGTGAAGGGCCCTGTCGCCGTCGGTGTTTGGGGCGTTGACGTCCACGCCCTTCTCCAACAGGAGTTTCACAATCATATCGTAGCCCTCGCGGACGGCGGGCAAGAGGACCGTCTCCCTGGCAGAGTCCCGTATGGTTACGTCCGCACCTTTGCGAAGCAATAACAACGCTAGAGCTTCTCGACCGCCTTCGAGGGCATTGAACAAGGGTGTTTGTAGGTAGCTCGTGCAGGCGTTGATTTCCGCCCCATTTTCTAGTAATAAACGCACCACTCCCTCACTTCCACCCGCGACAGCCCTGTGCAACGGAGTCTCTAGGTAGTTATTTTGAACGTTGACCATTGCTCCTCCCTCCAGTAACACCCTAACGATATCTTCATGACCACTGTTGGCGGCATGGTGGAGGGCGGTTTGCCGATTCCCTATCTCCAATCCCGCATTTGTGTCTCGAGCGTTTACCTGTGCACCTTTGCGAAGTAACAATCTGACGAGCGGCCTGTGGCCTTGTCGTGCTGCCCAACAGAGCGCTGGGATACCATCCTTGTCTGCTGCGGCGAGAGTGTGCATTATTGGTGTGAGAAGGCGGGCGAAGCGGCGGTTTGTCAGAATTAAGGCGTTGAGATCCCTCGGGTCTAGGAACTCGTCTGCGATTACAAGGAGAAGCTCGTTCGGGAGGTTGAGCATCGGCATGGTGGGGTCGATAGCCTTGGTTGGTATGGGGTGGGGTCGCCGAAAGTTTATTATTATCTCTCCCAGTTTGGTGGTGTCGTCGTTGCTAGGGGCACTATGGCTCTTTTTTTTTTTTTTGGATTGGTACCGTGTTGTGTGGTATGGTATGGTATCGTGTGTTTCGGAAAAGGAAAAGGAAGGAAAAGGAAAAAGGGAAATCAAAAAAGAGCTATCCTATTCCGAATCAAAGTCTCCCCGATTCAGTGATCGATCTGAAAAGATAAATGATAAAGAAGGGGGATCAATTACTAAGTTACTCTTTCCTCCGCGAAAGTTGTCATATCATGTCGCATCATAGAACGATAGCAGTGAGTTAGATGAAGTGAGGGAGGAGGGTGATGAATTCCGTGATATCGAACACCTTTTTGCTTTTGGGGAACTCGAGCGAGACACAAACGACATACCTCTAGCTCCTAATCAACCTTATTCCCTCCTTGCCAAGCTGAATATTTTGCACCCTCCCTCTGAACCACCAACCTTTGATTTCACCATAAACGTCCTTTTCCCCTCCTCCTCCCTGCTCAGTGCCTACCTACCGCCTGCAGAGCCCGCCCCCCCTCCCCCATTCATCCATCTTACCGTGATAATGTTAGGGCTTCACTTCGTCCTCCTCCTACCGCCACCCACCCGAGCCCGATTAATAGAACTAGCGACCCGGCACATCAATTTGGGGAAGATGCTGATCAAATGGGTGATCTGCAAGGGGCCTGTTGCTGATATCGTCGAATGCAAAGTATTACCGTAATTATTTTTTGCCGAAGAGGTAAAAAGAAGAAAAGCAAATGATTAGAGGGAGAGGAGCAAGAAAGGGGAGAATATTGAAAAGGGTGACAAACAAGTGAAAGGGGTACCGAATGAATTTCCTGGCTCCGGTTGAGGGAGTAGAAAGAGAAACTCCAGTAATCGACTCGGTCTACCCTAACCCTGAACCGATTTCGACCTACATATCCCATGCACGATCTATACTGTTGGATGCTCATTGCATACAAAGCAGATCAGATACATTCGATAAAGGGGATCAGCACCTAGATTTAGCTCTCATCTCTTGATTTTCAGGGAATTCATAGATCCATCAAGGTACCGATATCGTTTGTTCCGTGAGAGAAGTTGGATATCTGCTACCAGTATTGAGATATGAATGGGTACTTCATGGGGGCTCACTCGGGGTTTTTTTTGAAAACAGTCGATTGGGAGATGCTGGAAGCTGGAAGTGGTATGAGTTTTTTTTCTTCTTACCTCTCATGCTATGCTAGACACCCTCGAGTTTTAAACTACACTGCTTGAACACGAAACCCATGTCAGGAACATCATCAGACGACTCGCGTGAGTAGCGCCTACGAGTAATGAAATGGGGTGATGATGTCAGATAGTCTTTCTCTCACGTACCGGTATCTGTGCTGACACGAGAACCATCCATTTCTCACCCTACACTCTTCTCCTAGACAATCAGCGTTGCCGAGCACTTCTTACGTGCCGTAAACTTACCCCGGTTGTGGGGAGGCAGCCCATTTGCAGTCACGAGTAGAATTGCCCAATTGGAATTGCAGAATAACCCATGAATTCACATTTTCCACGGCCGTTGTCAACAATTTGACACAAGTAGAAATTCCTTATTCGCTGATATGAGACGAAAAGAAAACAAAAGGAAAAAGGAGGAGGATGGAAAAATAAAGGATAAAAAGAAGGAAAACAGGGTATAAAGGGGTAATAAGAGAGAAGAGGAGAAGGAAGAAAAGAAAGGAAAGGAAAGGAGAAAACACATCACCGCCGAATTAAAACCAAACCACTAGAAGCATCATTAAGGCTCCCCCGCACAGAAAACGGGCTTAAGAACAAATAAAGCTTTCAAAAACAAGATTTGACTTCATCACGAGCAGCGATTGTAAAAAGGCTTGTCGAAATCTACCTATCCCTATCCCTTCTTCCCCTCCCTCCATAAAACCTTCTCCTTTCGAAACTTCCCCTCCCCCGGAACCCCTCACCCCCGCCTTCTCTCTCCCCATCACGTTCCTTCTCCACCTCCTCTCTTGGCTTCTTTACGGTTGGTGCCGGCAACCCCGTCTTCCACTTTGGATGAGCCCCCTCTTTGCAATTGCTTCTGCCATCCGGACAGAAGCCAGCCAGATAAAACTTGCAGATCTGCTTCCTGACGTGTTTTTTTGAGCACGTGGGCCCCAACGGACAGAAGCCGTTCTCGAAGTGTGGACATGGAGGGATTTTACTGTCGGGGTCTACGTGTAGGTATAGACATTCCTCTCCGTTGCTGCAGTAGCCATTTCGCACGAAGAAGTTGCATTCGGGCATTTTGCGTCTGTTTGGACGAATCAAAGGGAAAGACACATCATTGCGCTATCGTTAACCTTCGTTTACGAGGGAAGCAATGAAAAAGGAAAAAAAAAGAAAAAAAAAATCAACGGATGACCAAAAAGTGAATTGGGGCGAAGAGAAGGGAGTGGACTTGCAAATTGTACTCATGAAGAAACTCACACGCCTCGCCTTTCTTGCATAACGACCTCAACCAATGCTTGCAAACCAAACTGCTCCATTACCACCATCGTTAGCAAAATTCCTTTCCCTTCCATTCCCACTTCCTTCCTTCCTCCTCCTCCTCCTCCTCCTCCTTCTCCCCCTCCAGCCGCCCCCAAACCCAGCGGGAAAAAAGAAACCTTGGAAAGACTAAAAAGCATTACTTGTTAAAGGAGCTCGAAACCGCATGTTTATCCGGACAGCTGTTCCCCATGGGACAATGTCCCTGCACAAACAGTGGACAAGTCCTCCGATTAGGATCCAGACCAAACCTATACTCCTTCCTCAGGAACTCGTGAAATGCGAACCGGCCGCCAAATTGCTGAGACTGGGGATTAAGAATCTTCTCGGCAAGCGAAGCGTCCGGGGATGCTGCCGTCGTCACCGCTGCGGCCATGGTCGGTCGGATGGGTGGCCGAGGAGGGGAAATGGTAGCGTTAGGCTTGGTTTTGGCGCAAGTAAGATGATGAGAGCTTGAAGGCAGGATTCTCCCGTTTATGTGTTTGCTTTAACAGAAATTTTTTGTGGCGGTTGCGTTGAAAGGCACTAACTTAGGATGTGGCTATTGTGGTTCAGGGCTTGGGGCTGGTGGAATTATTATTATCATATCGTACGAATGCTGCATACGGTAGTGTCCTGTTGCACCAACTTACTTGATTTAGGGTTAGGGCTAAAACGGTCATACCACGTGATACGGATAAAAAGAAGGAGGTCGCTCACCATCACTCACCTAAAGAGGAAATTTGCGATAGGGAGGGGAGGGGAGAGTGGCGTATCGTAAGAATTGTGCGGGCTGCTCGGGCCTAAGCACTGGTACGGTACGCACGGTAGTCTAATCGATAACATGCTTGTTTTCTCGGCGCTGCGACAACGCTCCCTTGGCCAGACATCTCCTGTGTTGCAAGTTGCTTACTGTACTACTAGTACAGTATCGCCCGTGCAAGGCAAATTACCAATCTTTCGAAGAGGGCGCCTTTCGCGTGCCAGATTATTACTGCGTATCCAAGTGATAAGTTATAGTGAGGCTATAGCTATGGTGGGGAAAGAGCCAAATGATACGCAAGTACTCGAGTAACAGGAACAGTCGCCAAAGGGAACGAGTGTCGCAAGAATCTCCGTGATGGGGATAGACAGCACAGCGGTGACCATGATTTTCTCTCTTCCGAGTTATCCTTTCTCTCCGGCTATTTATCCTACTTACCTACCTATATAATCATAAATCTATACATATAATACTACCGTGTACTTTGCTTATCTAGGTATTGTAATTGTTGTTAATGGCACACCGGCTCACCAATGCACTGCACAAAACTCTCAATCTGAGAAGCTCGAGAATGGAATGCCCAAGACTTACCTGCCGAGCACACAGCGTGATGTGCGTACTGTACTAGTACAGGAGCCAAAAAAGGGTGGAAAAAAAAAAAAGACTCAAGGACTGCAGAGGGCACGTGATCTTATGTATATCCTCTGCATCTCGTTTTCGTCTTGGCTATGTGACAATTGTGGGTTGAGTTTGCTGGGCCGGGATGGCCTATGATAGCGGGCAGGATGGTCGGATAGGCCGGTGTGAGTGCCGGGGGGGATAAAATACCGTAATTTTGAACGCGGAGACGGAATTGGACACTGTATGGTCTAGTGGTACTTGTACTGTGCTTGTAGAATACCGGTAATAGTTACCGCACTTGACCAGAGAGCCTCCTACTAATCTGGTACTGGTGTGACGGGACGCTCACCCACTCACAGAATATCACTTCCATACTGTACTGCAGTCCGCATCTCAACATCCCATCTAAGCACCTCTAGAGCAGAAAAAGTTTCAGAAGCCCACCGTACATTACCAAAATAACCATCGTGTCGAGCATCATAGTCTTCATCAATCAATCGCGCCTTGTGATCTCTGGTTCACTGGCTCGGAGACTGTGCTCGTCCGGGCAGGAGGTATCCGAAGATACGAGTCGCCTGTGATGCGCACGGGATTTTTACCATATATTCTTTTGTGAACCCCGAATAATCCTCACCCGGGGCAAGTACGATACTGTGCCATGGTGTTGTTGTTGTACGGGTACGAGTGCTGTGCTCGTGTTACTGCTTCCGCTGTACTGTACTGAACCAGTTTCTATAAACCATTGGCTCCCAATCAATCCAGGTGGAATCAACCAAACCAACCAAGTTCTCTGGAACCGCTTACGTGTCCAAGGTAAGAAGTATCGGAAAATACGAGTCGTGAGTCTGTGATACGTACAGTATAGGTTTTTGTTTTACCATATATTTTCCGAATCCCCGCTCTCTGATACCTCCTTACCTGGGACAAGTACCCCTCCCCAAATGCTCCCCCGTAATGTTTAAGCCTTAACTTGCCTCTCTCACGGCTACGGCACTGCTCGGGAGTTCGTCGCAACACGAGATCGAAAGAAGAGGGAATCTTGCAGAGTGCCTACCTGCCCACCCGCTTATCGACTGGGCTGTGTTTTGCCTCGGATGATTCTACTCCTAGTAGATGTGGGGTACGGGCACAAGCAAATTGGCGGGGTTACCACCGTTAATTTTATTGCCATTACTGCTCGAGTGCCGTGATATTCCTGACGAGAGCTCTACCGGTATCGTATCATTTTTTTTCCCAGGGAGGAAGAGTATCGGTGCGAGCAATATACTTGTAATAAGTTAGGTTAGGGTTGATGATATGTTACACAAACATCGGTGATCGTTTCTAGGTACCGTATGATAGTGTTACTATGATGCTAGCGAGAGGGGGATGTCCGGAGGGGCAAAATGAGAGTTTTGATTACTGCATATGCGCCTGTGGCAGAGTTGGTGAACGGTTAATTTATACTGGTACTGTAGTAGATGAACTTGCAATATAATCCCCTGTCTTGTGGGAAAAATTATCCTCGCCACTTGTATCGCGTCCTGGTTTTTGGGAGTCTGAATGGTTGGGACTTGGGACGGTTCTTCTTTTTTCTCTCTTTGGCTGGATATCGAACTGGATGGAGATTGGGGAATGCTTACGAAGCGACTGGTGTTGCATTGTGATGATAACGGGAGTTAAGCGAAGCAAGAGCTTGGCCTTCATCTCTTTTCCCTTCCATTAGAACTTAATAATACAATAGGCTACCTAGTAAGCCCGCAAAACTCTCTCGTGTATTTCTATCACTTTCCGTCCAAGCCGAATCCAACCCCAGGCTGGACTAGACTACGGTACATTACCAAACGTCAAAATAGCCTAACCTCCAGAGATGTGGGGCCCATTAATTACCGGGTTACTCCATATTAACAATGTGGAATGATGGTTACCAAGCCTTTTTATCCCGACCGGCCAAGAAAAAGTCTTCGCGGGTTTTTCGCGTAAAAACGTTCGGCTTGGCTTGATTTGGCTTGGTATCCATCCCACATGGGGTTTTATTGACGACATGACCGACATTGACTGGTCTATACTTTAACCTGAGTCGAGTTGAGTTGCTCTGAGATGGATGGATGGAGGGAGTGTCGCTTGGGGGTTTTTGCAAGGGGCGGCAAGGGACGAGGTATGATACCGGTACTCGAGTACCGGTACTGCAGTGGGTTTACTGATCCTAGGAGTGAGTGTTTTTTTCTTTTCTTTTTCGCTCGGGAATTTTTGGGGAGGGGCTGGCTTTTGGATTTTTAGTGAAGTACCGGTATTTCTCTCCTAGTCATCCTGCTCTGTGGATAGCTTCTGTGCTGGCGGTGTGCTGTAGTCTAGTGCACAGGTATCCCCCTTCCGATAGTGATAGTTCTACCAGCATGTTTATCATAATTAGTTAAGTTTCAGGATGGGCGGGGCCATCCAAGGCTTCGCTCAGAACGAGTCCCCACGTTGCAATAGCCTCCCGGTACTCGCATCTTATTTGGTGATCCGATGAATGCATCATACTTGTACAGTACACTCTGCCCGTCTGAGACGCACGAGGGGGAAGACTACGCATTCCTCACTGACTACCAACCCAACACTGACGGCAATGTCGACAAAGACGGCCATTCACTTCTGAAGACGGAAGCATGCAGTACTCACCACGTGGGGCCAGTCCTAATTTAGTGAAGGCATCGTTTGGTCCGCCACCGCTGCCGCCGCCGCAAAAACTGCTCCTCCTAGGGCGGATGGTGGGTCCCAATTACGGTGTACCATCAAGCTAATTTGTGGAAAAGGTCGTGATAACTAGTATTATAGGTGTGATACTCGTACCATTGGAAAGAGAGGTAGGGTATTGAGGGGCACTTGCGGATAGGCATGTGATAAGCCTATAAAATTTCATGAATGATGTTACGCCTTGGAGCGGGTCGTGGTGGAATGTTTTAAAGGTAAAACTTGCTATAAGCAGTAGTTGCACAGTCAATGATTGCGATTTAATCCTGGAACTTCACGCAATTTTTGCTCACGCTGAGCGAGAAGTGCTGAGACACGGGTTCGCCACCTCCTGCTTGCTCTTTCGTTAGGAGAAGGAAGCTTCGAGATCGGTGGGTTCTGAATTTTGATCGTATTTTCTTTTCTTTTCTTTTCATTATAGTTAATGAGGAAGTTCCTCCGCCAGAATATATGTCTTTTATCAGTAGATGCTCTGCCGGTGGGTTAGCTCACCCAATACAGTTATCCGGGTGCCCACTTCCTTCCAGGCTTCCCAAGAATATTTGCCCTTGTATTCCTACGGGGGGTTTTTTTTGTCCTGGGTGGTAGGGCTAGTGTTCTAGTATTAGCCAGGAACTTCAAACGGAGGTCATCCCGATGTATTATAATCTGTCTTGCATTGCCGTGTACTTGATTTTTTTTTCTTTTCTTCTTTTCTATAGAGCAAACCTTCGTCACCGCCTTTCTTATATATTATCGCTTATGACTATCCCCTGGCCGGCCCACTACCGTACCACCTTATCACCTTACCACGAGCACGCACAACACACCTTCCTTCTCCGAATAACGTTTCCTTTGCATTGCCTTTTCTGTTAGCCCACTGGGAATAGGGTTCTGCCGGCATAAGGGTACTTACTGCGAGGTAGGTTACCACAAACCAAGAATATAAAAACTCTCCTTGCCTTACCATAGCCTACGGGGGGAAGCCTTGACGGCAATCGCTAGCCGGTCATCCTGTACTCGGTTTTCCCGGAAACTGTGAGTTAAGGCGGAGCTTCAAAGCGAAGCAAACAATATCTTCCAAAGCGGATATAGCCTTGCCACGAATTGCCTTACCCTAGTCTCCTAATTCTTCGCTACCCCTCCCCGACAATATGCCTGTGCTCAATGAGAACCGTATAAGTCGGTTGTCAGGCTGTTCGGAGGAGAAACTCATTACTACTCTACTGGTATCCAACCTTCACTGCTCAACCTGCAGTAGTTCTATCGAGGGATTACTCTCTGAGCTGTCCCCTCCTCCACTTGAGATTTCTATCAGTATCCTGGACCATACTGTTACCGTCACTCACACTCAGCTACTTTCGCCGCTGGATATCATTGATGCCCTGCTTGAGGCCGAATTTGAACTTGACAGTGTTGAGAGCACATCGGGTGCTAGGGACTCTATGATAGGGTCTTCTTCGAGCAACCATATAATCAGTTTTCAAGGGGATACTTCCGACTGGCTGGTGGATATGCAGACAAGGATCCGAGGAATGGGTGGGAACAAGGGGGCTGGGGGCGAAATGCATTTGAAGAATTGTGAGCTCTGCAGGAACGAGGCCAACGAAGAGAAGATGCTGGCTTCGTCTCAGTCTTCGATGAGAGCTGGTTGGAAGGATGGCGCTACGGCTTGGGTAGGTCTAATTCCTCTTCACAAAGTTATTGATATCGAGACATCTGGGAAGGTACTAATTTCGAAGAAAACCGAGGTGTCGATTGGCCAGAGTGGTGTTGAGGATATGCAAGCTCCCGGACATGCTTCAACAGACAAAATGTACGAAGCCGTCATGTCAGTTGGTGGGATGACTTGTGCTTCTTGCACCAATAGGGTGACTGAAGTTCTGGAAGCCCTCCCAGCGGTCGAGTCCGTGAGCGTGAACCTTATGGGAAATAGCGCGACAGTGGTGTTTAGTGCCGGGGAGATGGATAAAGCGGAACTAAGAGCACAGGAACTTGTGTTTGAGGTGGAAGAGACGGGCTTCGAATGTTCGCTTGAATCTCTCAACGCTTTAGGGGGAGAAGGGAGCCCTGTGGTCAGAGGGCAAGTAGGGGTGGAGAGAGCGGTTACACTGAGGGTCGAGGGAATGCTCTGTGATCACTGCCCAGGGAAAGTCGTTGATGTGCTAGAATCCTCATTTCCGGGTGAGTTGCTTAGCCTCACCGCCCCTATCACTCGACAGTCTGGGCTCGTTCATATTAAATATACTCCACAACCTCCTGGATTTACTTTACGACACATCACCGCTGCGATATCATCCGTCTCCCCTGAGTTTGTGGTATCGGTATACCGTCCTCCGACAATGGAGGAACGTTCCCGCCAGTTGCAGCTTCGTGAACGAAACCAGTTACTCATCCGGCTGATCATATGCATCATAATTGCTTTTCCTACCTTCATGATTGGAATAGTGTGGATGACCCTGGTGCCAAAAGAAAATCAGGTCCGGAAGTACCTGGAAGAGCCAATGTGGGCCGGAAGCGTTACAAGAACGGGATGGGCCTTGTTCTTCTTAAGCACACCTGTCATGTTCTTCGTGGCTAATGTATTTCATAAACGCGCTATTCATGAGATCAGAGCGTTGTGGAGGAAGGGGAGCAATGTGCCAATTTTTCGAAGGTTTTATAGATTTGGGAGTATGAACTTGTTGATTTCCTTGGGAGTTTCGATATCATACTTTGCGAGCGTGGCGTTGTTAGCTTTGGATGCTGTGACCAAGCGTCCGATGGAGGCCGAAGGTGTTGACGGACACGGAGGGGCACAGATTGGAATGGAGGGTGTGGGCAACAGCGAGGACCCGGAGTCTAGACCGCACACTACTACCTACTTTGATTCGACGGTTTTCTTGACAATGTTTTTGCTGATTGGTAAGTGATAACCTGGGCTTGTGTGTTTTACTTATGCTAACAATTGATATAGGTCGATTCTTGGAAGCCTATAGCAAGAGTAAGACTGCAGACGCAGTCAACTTGCTCCGGGGATTACGACCGTCTGAAGCGCTTTTAGTGGTGAAATCAGATCAGGAAGACATTGCCGCGGATGTAGCTGCTTTCAATGCTGGCCCTACCCAATCACCCATAGGAGAGAACGACCCAAGCAATTCGGAATACGCAGATAATAGGACTTGGACCTCCCGAACGATTAGCACGGATCTTCTCGAAGTTGGTGATATCGTTAGCGTGGTCCGTGGCTCGTCACCCCCGGCTGATGGAACAGTCATATCTGGTCACTCGCAATTTGATGAGTCTTCATTAACAGGGGAGGCGAGACTCGTTCCGAAATCGGAAGGCGATTTTGTCTATGCGGGGACCATCAACCAAGGCCAAGTCGTCAACATGCGGGTCGATTGTATCGGTGGTGACTCGATGCTGGACCAAATCGTCAAGGTTGTCCGTGAGGGTCAAACTCGACGTGCACCGATTGAACGTCTGGCTGATGTACTAACTGGATATTTTGTTCCCGCTGTAACTTTGCTCGCTGTCACAACATGGCTTGTCTGGCTCGGATTGGGTACATCGGGCAGTCTTCCGGCCTCTTACCTGGATACTGACCATGGAGGGTGGGTTGTTTGGTCCCTCGGATTTGCCATCGCGGTGTTTGTGGTCGCGTGTCCTTGCGGAATCGGTCTCGCGGCACCTACTGCTATGTTTGTTGGCTCCGGGTTGGCGGCACGGTTCGGTATTCTGGCGAAAGGTGGCGGCGAGGCCTTTCAGGAGTCTTCATGGTTGGACTGTATTGTTTTTGATAAAACTGGAACTTTGACTCAGGGTGGGGAACCAAAGGTTACAGATGAAAGGATACTCGTTGAGGATAGTGAAGCTAGGAAGATTGTATATGCTATTGCACATAAGCTGGAGGGGGGGTCTGCACATCCACTTGCTATAGCTGTGGTCGCACATTGTGATACGAAGAAGATGTGTCATCTGTCGGTGATAGAGACGGAGGAGACCCCTGGGAAGGGTTTATACGGGGTGTTTAGGATGCCGGATGGGGAGGTTTTCGAGGGCATTATTGGGAATGAGCGGTTCATGGAAGAGAATGGTGTTGTTGGCATTGAGCTCCACACAGTGATCTTGGATAGTTGGAAGCTGGTGGGCAAGAGCGTTGTCCTCCTGGCTATCAGGAAACGCGGAGCCACCGATAAGGAGATCCTTGGATCGGGGTACAGGCTGGCGGCCCTCTTCGGCGCTACTGATCCACTCCGTCCGGAAGCGCCCAATGTTGTGTCGAGTCTACAGGAGAGCGGCATATCGGTTTGGATGATTTCAGGTGATAATGAGAAGACTGCGGTTGCCGTCGCCGCAATGGTAGGAATTCCAGCAGAGAATGTAATCGCAGGGGTACTACCCACCGAAAAGGTATGCATCTTTCCAGATGTTTCGCGGTTATCATACTAACGAGTTACTAGGCCGATAAAGTCGCCATTCTCCAAAACACCCTCCCCAAGCGGCCTCGCACCCGCTGGGGCCGCCCCTTCAACCGCAGGAACTCTCCAAACTCTAAACGGGCAGTGGTGGCCATGGTCGGTGACGGAATAAACGACGCCCCTGCACTTACAATAGCAGACGTGGGAATTGCCATAGGTTCAGGGTCGGACGTTGCCATCTCTAGCGCAGAATTCGTCCTCATATCCTCAGACCTCCGATCACTGCTCACCCTGACTGAACTTGCCGGAGCAGTATTTAGGAGAGTCAAATTCAATTTCTTCTGGGCGTGCATTTACAACTTGATTGCCCTACCGGTAGCAGCAGGGGTTCTCTACCCGGTGGGCAACCGGCACATCAGGTTGGACCCTGTGTGGGCGGCTTTGGCTATGGCGTTTAGTTCAGTTAGTGTAGTGTGCAGCTCTTTGATGCTGAAGACTAGGTGGTGGGGTGTTGGCTTTCGGCCCAAGCAGGAGAGGTACGGGCGATAAGGGTTTGGGATCATGTAAAAAGGTGGAGGGGGGATTTCAAAGCGTTTCTGTTCATTTTCCTTTTTTCTTTCTCTTATCACTTGATTACTGTGGCTTTTGGAGGGTATGGTGTTTGATGCGCAGTATAATGGGCTAACACCACTCACCATCACTTGCATATTTTACGCAACAGCCCGCTATTCAATTCTTGCGAAATCGGAAAAGTGAGAAGGGTCATTCATTGCGAGTTGTGTGTTAATATCTTGGGTGGTTCTAGGCAGATTTGGGTTGTTGGTGGACACCTGAAGTCTGCAATTTTCAGACCGAGTGCCTTTTTTCTGTGGGCATCCATACCAATTTCTCTCGTTTACCTTGAAGTCTATAGCTCCTCTCAATAGAATTACTTACACTAGATAAGACCCTCTTTAAAATAAAATAAACTCGAGACTTCGAAAACTCGGGTTTTCGGCTACCAGTAGACATATTCGTGCAGCGATCCATGAGAGATGTTGGCATGGAAAGTGAAATGGGAATGGCCATTTGGGCCCAGCGTTTTGGTGTAGTGCTGCTGTTCTGGGAGGAGGTATGATATTCAATGACTGACGGGCGACGAATTATGCTCAAGAACCTATCATAATAATATTATATATAATACTCGAGTATGTTTTTGGAGGGAAATTATTAATCTCGAGTCTTCGTTTTTACTCTTATTTTTTTTTTTTTGGTTTGTCTCTTGGAATTAGGTTTCTGAAGGAAGCGAAGGACATGTACTGTATGATGATAATATGTACTCGAGTACTTTGGGAAAAAACCATGGCAGTCTCGCACGATACGGGATACCACTCACTAGTATTGTACAGAAACATTCTGAAAGGATCTTGTCTCGTTAGATAGGTGGGGTGTGACGTGGTAACGTGCTGCACTGTAATATTATTGTTGGGGGCGTAGAAGGGGGTCACATGCTGGCGTCGGGCACTAAGTATTACAGTGTATATCTGTAGGAGTTCTTCGCATTCTCCCGCTGGGGAGTGGGGGGAGGAATAGTTAGTGGGGCGGTGGCACGGAGGAAGATATTAGGAATTGTTGAGCGGGTATTTTTTATGTTTGAGGCGGTTGTGTAGATGGGCGTACAGTACCATAAGTGATAGATTTCGTAGGAACTGACTTAGAGAGTGTACTGTATATAGTTCCTTATCCTTCCTCTCCTTGATTGACTTTTCGGGGGCTATGCTCGACTACTTCGGAATTCCAGAGATATGATATCGGTAGTGGGGAATTGCGCGGCGGTGTGGGGTGGGTTATGAGGTTGTGTCTGGTTTGTGATATTGTGATGTAATGCTATCCCTCGAGTAGTATAGGACTGTGGAATTCGGGGCTGGTGCGCTGGGATAAAGTAGCTACATACTAGGTGGAAGTTTGTTGGTATGGCAAAATTAGACTTTCGGAGAATGACTGACTTGGCCATGCCGGAGGTGCGGGGCTCCGGATGGATTAGGAAGTTTGGTCTGGCCTAAGGCTGGCTTATGATAGCTTGGTTTGTTGGTGGTGGGGTTTACGGTTTCACGATGTAAGGGGTGAGTGGGTGTTGGGCTGTGTGCTTGGTGCGTTGCAGCTTGGCTGATGGCTAGAGAGGGGTGTTGTAAGGAATGGAGTGGACTGGATGGAATGTTGTAGGATGGCTGAGTTCAGTGGTTGGTACGGATATCTATGAGGTGGAAATACTTAGTATAAAAGATGAGGGAAAAACTTAGGATAATAATTAATGAATAATCGAGACGTTCTATCACTTAAAAATCTTTACAACTCACACTCTTCTTTTATTCAAATACTTTCACTTTTTACTTTAAGGGGCTTTGTTGGTAGGCGAGTGATAGTTTGTGTGTGAGCACGATGGTGGTGGTGGAAGCGTGGTAGGAAGAAGGAACCGGGTGGGGTAAATTAAGTGCCCGGTAGAAGTTTATATCTGGCCATTGAAAGTTTATTCTGTGCGGTCTCGTGCTAATAATTTTGTGTTGTAGGAGGTATGCGAAGCTGAGGGGGAATGTAATATCAGTGGAGATGTGGGGGAAGAGGGTTGAGAGGGATTTTAGAGTGACAAGTTATCGTGCTCAAGTACTAGTTACTATACTTAACTTAATAAAGAGGAAAAGAAAAAAAAGAAATAGCAAAAATAATAACATTGACTTTCACAGCCTATATAGACTTTAGGTTTCCTGAGCGTTTTTTTAATTTTTTTAAGACTGTCAGAGAATACTCTACACGTTTTTAGGTCGAGTTTTTCTTTTTCTTCTTTCTCCTCTCATAGACTAACCCTCGCTTTTGGTTTACCTTTGGGGTCACGCCAAATTTCTGCTTTCTCTGGGGCTTCAATTACAATTTACCCTGTGGAGGGCCAAAAGTGGCGGCTGCCCCATCCACGACTCTTCTGCACTTTGTCTAGGAATCGTGTCCACTCACCAGGTGCCGGAGACTTCGGAAGAAAGTTATCCCGCAACTGTACTGTACTGTACTCACACTTTAACGCTATAATGGCCAACCACAATGGCACTGTATTCCCAGAACATCTATCGCTACTCCGACCTGCTTCTTGCTACTTCACTCGTGTACGGGAGGTAGATGCTAGAGGTACAGTACTGGTAACTCAGATGACTCCTCTCCCATGATGCTTCTAGAAATACATCCGAACGAAGGTTCTCTACTCGTGATAAATTGGTATTATACATATAATAGAAGCTGGTATCATTTGCTGCCTCCACTTCAGATTCGGGGAAAAATCAAGAGCCTGTTTGGCAAAAATGGGACGGTTCCGTTCGGCGACCGTTTCTACTGTGAAAAGAGCATTCTCTCCGTTTTGAAGCGGGAGGAAAAGGGCCATTCGTATGGGGAGGCGGAACGGAACCGTTGTATCCAAACAGGCTCCGAGTGTTCTGGTCCAATTTGTGCATAGTATGGCACAAAGTACACCCCCAGTTGATCCATCCGCTTGCATCCGGGAACGGCTGGAACGGCTAGCCTCTTAGTGAGCGAAGATATTTTAAGTAGTGCACTGTACGAGTACTATTCTAACCTGGCTGTGCGGTGTGGGCCAAGCCTCCTGTAAGGCGACCGGTGAGCCTGGGGTTTGGCATCCCACGGAAAGGCCTAGGTTTATTCTTTCTCCCACCCTGCTTCTCTCCCTAAGAAGAAGGTTCTATCTGGGCTTAAGTTAGTTGGTTTAATTTGGTTTAGATTCCAGGTGTATCCGGGGCGGGGGGAAGGGCGGTTTTTAGTTCAAGGGTATTATTGAGGGGTTGGTGTTTGGAGAAATGGATCGGTAGCGCAGCCAAGAGTCATCTGAGAAATCCTGACTAAAGTGTGGCCTTCCGTTCGGGTATGATGGAAAACGGGCGGGTGATGAACCGGGAACAGCTAGTGGTAGTTTCTTTATTAAGTGCACTTTTTTTTTGCTTGCGAGGTGTGGCGCAGTTAGTATCCTTGTTATTGCTCGCTGGATAAAACAATGGTACGGTGCATCACTGAAATGTCGGCAGCAGTTGCACACCTGAGGGACATGAGCCTGATGTGGTCTCTATCTCCTCTTGTCTCCGTCCGTTTTGAAGAGATATAATCCATGAATGAGGTACCTGTCCTCTAGTTTAATTCACTGGTCGAGAGCTCAATTCTTTCTAGACACTTGCTAAACGATGGAAGATTTGTGTTTCTGGACAAGCCAGGTGAGGCGGGCCATCTACTAATTTTGACCGAATTAAGCATCGGCCCCCTACTCCGTATCATCCATATGCCGGATCCTTGTGTTCGCTGTGCCTTCCCTGACAACTGTAATCATGTAAGGCTGAGATACTTCTTTTTTTATATATCCTATGAGTTTTTTTTATACGAAAACTGGACTAGTATCATCTAGAGATCCTTAAGCAATAATTGTGGTAATGAGTTCCATATCATCCAGGCTCCTCGAATGCTGCGTTTTTTTCTTTCAATCACTGCGCCCGGCGTTCTGCTCCCTCATCCCCGTGGCATGTGGTCTTAAGAGGCTAGTCTTAGGGGGGAAGTTTTCATTCAACTTAAATTTTATTCCCTGTGTAGAGCACCTCGGATAGAGAATGTCCGGGAATGCGAGTTCCTGGTAGGAAGAACCTGAACACAGGGGTCGAAGATTTGTATGGTGAATTAACTGTTTGTCGTAAATGAGCATCCATATTGAATTCAGACACAAATGTTCAAGTTTTTTATGCCGGGTAATTGCAGAACCAGAACAGTTGGGTAGTAAACTGACCACATGAAGAGGGAGACTCCCTAATGCTCGATTAGCGTGGAGGCAGCATGGGCGCAATGACGTTCAAGATCGACAGTTTAGTTATTCTTGGAACGGGAGGGTCGTCCCTATTGTGCCGTGCGGGCCTCCCCTAGAACTTTAACCAGATACGAGTAGAGTAACCCGAACGACCCTCGACCCGAAGCCAATAAACTCTCTGTGAGAGAGCCTGGTTAGTACTACTACCATATGGGCAGCTAGCGGTCTTGTGAGAGGTAGGTAGTGCCGGTTGCACAGGGGACCCTCGAGGGTGGTTCGCTGGGCCTTTGCTCTATCAGAGTAATCATGCATAGTGCACCCGGAAGGCCACTTAAGTTAACGTTCTCCCGATGTGGGTCTGCTCCTTGCTGCCCCAGATTATGTCACAAGACTGAAGACCTGATTGGGAATATCATGGGATTTCTTTTCTAAACAACAACTTATTCCCTCTCCCGGCTGGGGGCCTCTGAAAGAGCGTTGTCAGGTAATTTTACTAGTCTTGATTCAGTGATGAGAATACTTCCCTACCCACACTGCTCCGATGCCTTTCGCTGAAATATAATCAAACCGGGGTAATTAATCCGGAAACTGGCGGAATGACGTTTGCGAATCGTTTGAGAGAGGTTTTTATGGATATCAAACTTGTATATAAAGTCCTTCTACTGCCTTCAATTTTCCTTTCCTTCCCCACTCAACATCTCGAGATCATTCTACTTGCTCCTCCTTCATCCAAATAACTCAATACCCCCAACGCTCGTTCTAAGCTTCCTTTCTCGGATTCTAATCCTCACTCTCGCTCGATCAATCCATCAATAAAAATGCAATTCTCCACCGCAATTGTTTCCCTCATGGCTATGGCCGCCGGCGCCTTTGCCCAAGTCGCTACAACTGCAGGCTACGATACCGTCTACGACACTAGCTCTCTCTCTACCCTCTCGGTCACCTGCTCCGATGGCACCAATGGCCTATATACGAAGGGTTATCAGACCCTGGGCGCTCTCCCCGGCTTCCCCCGCGTAGGTGCAATCGAGACAGTCACCCAATGGAACTCCCCCAATTGTGGAAAGTGTTATAAGGTCACTTATACCGCTACCGGGGCTTCGATCAACATTATTGGTGTCGACCGGGCTACTAGCGGGATTGTTTTGAGTCTGGGTGCGCTTAATGAGTTGACTGGTGGCCAAGGGGTGAACTTGGGACGTGTTGACGTTACTTATGCCGAGACTGTTGGAACTGATTGTGGATATCCTGCTTAAGGTATAAATTCCCTCGCACATTGGAAGGGGGCTGAGGTTCTGGTGGTGCCGAGGCTAATGGTTTGATAGGGACCGATAACACGACATGGTGAAAACAGGGTGACGGGGGTGCTCCAGCAAGGGGGGATAGTGTGATGGGGGTATTGGAGATAGTAATGGATTACACAGAGGAGAGTATTCGGGGAGTTTAAATATCATTTGCATATACTGTCCTTTTAGGACGTCCTTAAATTCTATTTATTGTAATACACTAGTAGCCTAAATAAACCATATATTGTACCCAGAAAAATTTCTGAGTGAGAATCTGTGTGTGGGTCGAAGACAATACAAAAGCGAGTGGTCTTGGATGTTTATAACAATCCGAAACCCTAAGCTCGGTTTGTCTTGGGGTTTAAGTCAGATTAACAGAAATAGTTTTCGGGCTTTTACCTACACACCCCCATAATCAGCTGAGTGACAGCGAACTGTGGAGCTACGAGAGCCCATAAGAGCATCCCTTCCTTGCTGTATCATCCATCCCAAGCCCCTTTCCGAACTGTTCGGGCCTGTGGTAAGCAGGGCAAGGGATGCAGGTGTTATGGATATTTGTCTAGATTTTAGATGGTTACGAAATACCCGTCTGACTCCATTTCGATCTAGGATCAAACTCACGTTGGTATCTCTCGGGCTTTTAAGCGTATACATCTAGCTGATGTATATCATTCTATTTTTTAACCTTCACACTCGGGTTCAATAAGCAAAAAATTCATTATCATGGGTAGTGCCGTGTCAGTGCAATTTCCTCTGAGTATGAAAACCGTGACAGAGGATGAGTACACTATTTGGTCAAATCTACAAACATTATCTGTTTTTTCTCACATTTCCCCTCATCATGCAACCATCCTAGCTATCTCATGGTATCTCACTCGCAAAGTATCCCTCAGCCCTTCGCCCCTACAGCGTGACTGGTGAAGACCAATGTGTAGAGCTTGCTAGAATTGCCAATTTTCGAGTTGTATTCGTTTGAATATCTCTCATTGAAACCCCTGGGGAAGATGTCTTTTTTCAAAAAAATCTTTTAGAGGAGTCTGCTCCACGGGCAAGAGGGCTCTGGAGGAAAAGAAGAGGAGTTGCTCCTCTTTAAGACTATTAGAGCTGTTGGGTACGAAGATTCGCTACTAAGGCAACTGTTTCTGCGGGCACAGGAGGAGTAGGCTGTAGGAAACCTCATTTACTTTAGGTAGTGCCGATGGGATTCTAGATTTGGGGCCAAGATTTTTGGAAAATAGTATGCTGCCCCGTATTTTATGATGATTGGGTGCTCTGTTTCTTCAAGCAGGCCGATTTTGGGGTGTTTGGCATGCTATTACCTCTTCGGTGTTTTCCGACTGCTCTTTACTGCTGAGCAGTCAACATCCGCACTACTTTTGTAGTGCAAGTACGGGACTTGGGCTATCTGCTTTCTTGATGTTTCTTGAAAGCAACTGGCGAGTCGCTCACTTTCTGGGGAAATGTAGCTTAAAAATCTACTTTGTTTCTATCGGTTAAAAATACTGATTGCTCGTGGTTCGTGGGCTGCCTTGTGAGTACTCAAATTATCCCTAATTGTAGTCATGCTCTCTGCCTCAGATAATCAAGACCTCCGGTTTTGTAGCACAGACCCTAGTGTAGGTCCTGCGCATACCGGTGGCAATGTTGAGGTATACTGCCGTCTGCCAAAGCCCTCCAGTGGGCTAATCCGGGTCAATGGGGGGAGCGGGCCCCTCTAAGCCTAACCAAGATTTAGCTCAACCCAACCCAACCCAAGGGGGCACAAACCGGGTTCACCCAAGAACCTTTTGGGCCAGCAAAGAAAAGATGGAGTTAGAGAAATAGTGTATGTGTTTGTGTTAAATTATCATAGTACTGTAGTGATGAGGAGAATGGATGGGGGTGGAAGTGGTGAGTGATTGGATATGATGCCGGGAAATGATGATTGCTTGGAAATCACCACAACTAAGGGGACTGCCGACTTGAGGCCAAGTGGACGGGATTGTCTCTGTACTGAAAGTGTGATGTAGGTTGGGTACTGTCCTCCTTGTTTCTGAGAATTCTCGCTTCGGTTCAGAATACATCCCCGGGATAGATAATAGAGCAGTAGCCTAGGATTAAGGCATTGGATACTCTTTTCATTGGCGAGATTCTAATGGCTAGCTAGAGAGAAATTAATGTATTAATGGGTTGGGACTAAAACATAGTTAACTTAATGAAGGACTAAGAAAGAGAGTGACTCACTAAAGTGGATTTTCGACCCGTGTTCCCATTTCACGGTTAGAGCAGTATCGTTCATTGTTGTTCTTCACAGAACCTCTAATACCTCTGAGACTGATTTAGGTCTAGAACGGATTGATATAACTGAAGATGTGAGATGGGGCTGGGGGTTCCCAGAATCGCTGGAGGACTAGCCATTACTACCGGCATCTGAAGGAGCTCTCATTGTCCCGAGTGCCCTTCTTTTTGGTCAGGAGTAAAAGAAAAAGAAGATGTGCTTGGAGGAAGAAGAATGTGGAGCACTGGGAGAGGGATGTTATTCCACCCTTACCAGTTCAACAAATTCTGGATACAACTCATACTACAAGTAGGTACTATGAAAGGGGTAACGGGGGGAAAGTGCCGATTCAATAGCGCAGAAAGAAAATGAGAAAATGAGACACCGCCAAGTCTAGAGTGGGGACTACGGGGGCGATGTTTACTGCTCCTAATTTTCGGGAAAATTGACTTGAAGACGAAAGGAGAAGACTGAAAGTCATCCGTCCTCGTCAAGACTCAAAGCTGACGGACTGGCCCGCTGCGAACACTGGGCATGAGGGAGTCGTGAGGACGCTGCCGGAACGGAGCGACGCTAATCCCGACATGGTTGGCAAATATGGCCAAACACCGCTCTCTACTGCTGGAGAGAACAGGTGTAGGAGAGCGGTGAAGAGTACTACTGGAGCAGAACTACATCAGTCCCGGTACAGTTGAAGAATATACCCAAATGCCACTCCTAGGGTTGCGCGAAAGGGGCATGAGATGGTCACGGTGATCCTGCTGGGACAGAACGAGGTCAATCCCAACACAGCTGACTCATATGGTAAAACTCTGCTCTAGCGGGCTAAGTGCAATGGGCATGAGGGAGTCGTGAGCATACTGCTGGAGCGGAGCGAAGTCAAACCCGACAGAGCTGACAAAAATGGCCGAACGCTCCTCCCATTCTCTGGTTAGATTGGGCATGACCGAATTGCCGCGGGACCGGGAGAGAATATCCTTCCCGGATATGCAACGACCCTGCAAACAGCAGAGCTCCTCTCCCCCGAGCTCTGCGAGTTATCTGAACCCCCTTCTAAAAGGGCTCCCAGGTTTTGACATCTAATGATAAAGCAACTCTTCTGCACACAGCTACTGACATACCCCTCTCGACAATGGATGAAACTCGTCAAACTAATATTCTACGCCCGCTGCAGAGAGTTCTCTATAGGCCATAAGCAGCAGACCTATAAGCCACCACGAATGCCGCCCCCCCCCCTCCTCCTGATTTTGTCATTCACTTGGAATTTCGCGTTACTGATTTGGCCTAACCACCTTATCCTCCTCCGTAATCTTTGTTTTATTATTTGGGTTTTATCAAAATTTAACCAATTTTGGAATCACCTGAAGTCCATTCCTGCCTCCCTCACTCTCTTCACTATATATACAACCCTCTTGATCTGGCTCTTGTTTCAAATGCTGGTTGGGTTAAGCTATTCCGTGACTGTCCACCATTAACTTTCATATATTTGTATTCTTGCATAACTTAGACAGTAGCCGTGTTGCTTTATAAAACAAGCTGATGTAAGCTTCATAGATTCAGATACTAGCTCACACGCTACACACATGAGAGTGGGTGCACCTCAGGAATCAGGTCTATTTGATCTCTTTTCCTAACTTTTTCTTTTTTCTGTCCCCTTCCCTGCCTACTGTACCTATTTACCCTACCTTGAGATCAACCTTTCCCCTTATTTATACCAAAGAGGTATAAGCTTCTCTCTTCGCTATTTTGTTTTGAACAGCACGGCTAATACTCGTACACTATACCTTCACCGCTAAATCTAGTCCTCAGCCACCTCTCTTCGAGTGTTCAGTAACCCCCTGCTACTTGGAATGTATTATAGGGGGTTTCTCATATGTATCTGTAGCTCAACAAACGGGAACTTTAAGAGTCGGATACTAGAATGAAAACTCGCTCCAAAAGCTAACCTAGTATCATACTTATGATATCTGGGGCAGGCAAGAGCACTGTGGACAAGAACCACCAGGTCCCCAAACTGAAAGTCGATATATGGTCCTTTTGGTTTAAAGTGCAGACTTGGCTCGATACAGCATTTAATACTCAACCCTGTAAGGGATAAGAGCTATCCCCTTAATTTTTAATTTTGCCGGGTTCTGTGTTCGATTCCCTGTAATTTCAGCTTTTTACTAGAATTTTAGTTTGAATACTACTGTAGATTGAGAAAAGATATAAAAAAGTTCAGCTGATAGGAATGAATGGGGAAGTTGGGTTCGAAGGATGATGGTAATTGGTTGAGTTCCTCCCACTTCTCCGTGTTCCCTTCTAAGCTATCGGCCCGGAGTGCTCAGCACTACACCAGCCCTAACACCTATCCTCTACCGAACCCTAGGTCTTAGCTAGTTCCATAGAATATCACTACATCAGCTATCTCGGAAAACTCGGGAAAAGCGATGTAAAGTTAGAAGTTCACTAAGGTATTATAGTAGTAATTTGTTCCACTAAAGAAACAGTTTAACGAGGATCGTGTTCATATACCACTGCTCTCTAGTGCCGAGCTAGAAACCGCATCCAGAAGTCCACGAACACTTTCCACCCTTGTCCATCCAGGAAAAGCCAATATAAAGAAGTCTCTCAATCCGGAGATCGGCCCCACTCCACAAGTGCTATAATATTATTATAACAAGAGAAAATTGGTTTATATCATTATTAAAACTCACCATGCAGCTAAGCCCTTTATGCACCGTCCTCGGTATGTATGATACCACCCGCATGATGCACGATCTCGGAGAGTAGTACTAAGGAGGCGGAGGTCTACATTAAATTCAGAAAATTATTCTCACCTGCAAACGAGGAGTTAATTTTGTACATAAAAACCTAAATTGTGGCTTCTGACCTCCCTACCCGGGGGGGGTCCATATCAATGAAAATACTCCTCCCTCACCTCTCCATTAAGATCCAAAGTCATTGTTTTTATGTGCTGGCGCAGCTAACAGTGCGTTACTGTCTATATATGTACTGAAAAGTGAATTTTTGAAAAGTCCGATCTGATCATCAGATAATAGGATCAGTGTGGTAGGCCTATATCAATACCCTAATATATCAATAGTGTAATTATAATAGGTTTGGG
>Ga0307507_10004356_pt1 | contig 25294 bp, 9 predicted proteins | sample 7_EM_MG_FD_207223 | JGI IMG/M metagenome (GOLD analysis project Ga0307507, IMG submission 207223) | Populus trichocarpa ectomycorrhiza microbial communities from riparian zone in the Pacific Northwest, United States - 7_EM | ecosystem: Host-associated > Plants > Roots > Unclassified | place...
TATAAGATTGTATAAGATTATATTAGATAATATATAATAGTTAAATATATAGCATATAACTTTACCTTAATTATATGTCAAGAAATATATAGTTACCTTTTAAAGTTGCTAAGTAGGTTAATTGCGTGTTAAAAAATATATAGTTAGCTTTTAAAGTTGTTAAGTTAGTTAATTGCATGTTAAGTTAGTTAAATTGCGTATTAAGTTGGTTAATTGCATATTAAGTTAGTTAAATTATGTGTTAAGTTAGTTAATTATATATCAAGTTAGTTAAATTGTGTGTTAAGCTAGTTAATTGCGTATTAAGTTAGTTAAATTACGTGTTAAGTTGGTTAATTGCATGTTAAGTTAGTTAAATTACGTGTTAAGTTAGTTAATTACGTGTTAAGTTAGTTAAATTGCGTGTTAAGTTAGTTAATTGCGTGTTAAGTTAGATAATTGGGTGTTAAGTTAGTTAAATTGCATATTAATTACACGAAACGCGAAAATCAAAGTCTACTTAAATCTCATCCTGCGAATATTTTCCCAATATAGTCGCCAAATACTTACCAGTAGATCATCGCCGATAAGTGCTATGTTACCTCACTCAGTAACTTATACAACGTATTATTACTGAATATTATTAGGAATATTACAAGCTTCTTAGCCGCTAATAGAAGCTTTATATTCTTAAGGCCACCGTGCTCCTGCAGCTAATTAAGGAGCTTATTAAACACATCTAGCCTCATCTAGGTGACACTTAGAAGTCGTGCCTTATGGCCATAGAGCAATTGCGCCGTCCACGTCGTGCCTCGCCACATATTAGTATGCTGAGTACGGACGCCCCACAGAAGGAGTATTATTGCGATCACAAAAGTCAGAATAAGGGCGTTATAAAATACGTGCAGTTGCGACTGCAGTATCGCGATCAGGGTGGGCAGAGACGCCATATTATAAGGAGTCGTCGATTGGGCGCGTATACAAAGCTTCAGATTTAATCTGGAGTTCAAAATAAGGAGCTTTAAGCTCCAGATTTGAACTGACGCCAAGACCTCAGTTCAGATTCTATATACGGTATAGCTTGCGACTTTGACGCGCTTGCCGATCTGGAGGAGCTTTAGATCAGAAAGTCGTTAGATTAACCAAATAATCGCGTTAGAATCAGATTTGAGCTTTAGATCGGTTCTGTTCTAAACCCTTTAGATTCAATCTAAAGCTGCAACCAAACGACCCCTAATAAATATATTCAGTCCTTAGTTGTAGATAAGAGCCTTACTTCCTTAAAGCGTAATTAAAAGCGTATTAAGCTTGCTAGTGAGCTTAACCGCTACTATAACGCAGGCCTTAAGTTTATTAAGATCTGTTCTAATAATAGTAATAAGCGGAATAACGTCGTTCCTAATCCTCTTAACTGGTAGCTTAAAATCGGCTAAATCCTTTATCTAACGCTTACTAAGATTACTCTTAATCTATTCTTTATATCGGCAATAAGCTCTATATATAAATAAGCCTCTAGTTAAGATAAAAATATTATTACTAATAAGCGGAATAGACTATTAACCAACACGATTAAAGCAGATTAATATTAGAAGTAGTAGTTAATTAAAGGCCTTTTATTAAGCAGTTTAATCGACTATATTAACTCTAATAGAGCTTTAACTACACCCTGGTTTAAGCTTATATATTAATCTTACTAGCTATAAGCCAATTATAGAGTTAGAAAAGCTAGCTTAGTGAGGTAGATTTAATAGAGCTTTATATTTAATTAAATCTAATATAGAAATAGAGCCTCTGGAGCTCTTATTACTAACTATTCTACTTACCCTTTAAGCCTTTACAGGTGCAGGACGAGTTTAGCTATATTTAAATACTATATTAGGTAAAGTAGGGCTAGATTTTAATCGGGTAATGTTTATATTTGTATATAGAGAGGTACTACCAAAAATTCCAAATAAAACACTATAAATTCTATATAAATCTCCTAATTGGGACAGCTATCTAACAGTATAATAGTCAGCGTACGTTATCTAACAGTTAGCGGGCAGCGAGCGATCCAATTAACGTAGTTAGTTAGCTATTTTGCTCAAGCTCACAGCTAGTGTTACGGACGCTTTAAGTACGATGTTATGACTACTTGGAGAAGAGTTGGCAGAAGCTAGTTGGTTAGTATAGGCACAGTCTAGGATAGATCTGGTGGAACTATATAACGAGGAATGGTAACTAAGGTCACATAGTGTTAAACGTATTAACTATGTTGAATAGAAGGGACGTTATGTTTAATATAGACAACACGTACCTTATGTATAAGAGAGGATTTCTTAGGAGTATGGTTGTGTATTTAAAGGACCTTAGTCCCTACTGTAGATAGTTCTTTCCTTGTAGTAAATCTCAGAATACAATTAGAGTTAATCTGTTAGGTAACTACTCCACCAGTTATTATTACATTATTATTTTTATTGTACCTATATACCCAGCCTAATAATAGAACCTACTATAGTCTAAGCTACAAGGTTCTGTTAGACATTTACTATTAAGGTTACAGTATTAGAATAAACTTAAACAATATGCCACTAAGAGCAGCACCAGTTATAATGGTGTCGGTAACAGCCACAACCTTAGGGCCAGGAGATACCAGTATAGACAATAGGGATTCTTAGGTGGTTACGCGAGGTTAGTTATAGGAAATGGTTAATTACTTACAAGATAATAATAGGATACTTAAAAAACGCATTAATGGAATTAGAGCAGTAAAGATTAAGTTACCTTTAATTAAATGATTTTTAGGAGAGAAGTTAAAGCTTAAAGGATTTCTTATGCAAATGCACTTTAAGGTAGTACAGGAAGGAGCAAAGTTAGTAATATTGTTAGATTAAGTAGCCTATGCAGGATTGTTCCTGATGGGGAGGACACTTAAGTGGTTTAAGCCGTATCTTATGGAAATATAGGCTAATGGTATAATAACTACTAACCAGGATATACGGTACATATTTACTAGTTGGAATGGGTTTGTAAAGTAACTAACGCAGATATTTGGAGACCTAGAAGCCACAACCATAGCGGAACGAAAGCTTTAAAACTTAGTATAGCGCACTTTAGTAATTAAGTATATAACACAGTTTTAAACACTAGCTATATAGGTCGAATGGAATAATAAGGCGCTTATAGCATAGTATAAATAGGGACTTAAGGCTAAAGTCTAGGACGTAATTATCCTAATAGAAGATGCGGATACTCTAAGGGAGTTAATAGATTAGTTAATAAAGATTAATAATAGGATCTACTAAAGGGAACAAGCTAAAAGAGGGTAAGACAGAGTTCTATAGTTATATAAGGCGCAGAGTACGTAGCGATAGACATAGAGTTAAAAACTATGGAATAGCGCAGAGCTAATGGACCTAAGCGGTACCAAAGAAACCTAAAGATAGGAAAAGAAACCATGGAAACCTAGAGGTTGAGGATTAAGTAATTAAAGGACCTAGAAGCAGAGGCTAAACTAGGGATTTTAGTAATAGAAGACGTTTAGGCGGACTCTATAATAAGAAAGATGGTTTAAAGATAGAGCTTGCATAAATTGTGGAAAATAGGGTCATTTTGCTAGAGACTGCAGAGGTAGTTAGAGTAACTATATGGTAAAGGGAACTAGACTAGCAGACGGCACGTATATACAGAGGGATAATGGTGCACTGCAAGGAATAAAAGAGTGTTTAATTAACAGTTTTGCGTATTGTTATAACAACGTATACCAAATTTATGAGGACGCTAAGTATGGCGCAAGCTATTGGCTACAGGAGCTAGAGTTAAGAGGACTCAAAGGAACTAGAGAGTTAGACGAAGAATAAGATTAACTCTATAAGCTAGATCAAGATATTATAGTAATATACGGATAAAGATTAGTAGTAATAATAATAAAGTTAGAGTACTTATTAATTAATAGTGATGAGGAAAAAAAAGAGGCTAACTGGGAGCACTTAAACCTTAATAACGCAATAGAAGCAAAGACTGAGACTATTACCAAATGAGGTTTAGTAACGGATATTATAACACTATTAGATATAATTTCTATTACTTTATAAGATAATAGAAGCAATGTATAGAAGAAACTAAGTAAGTAGATAACTGCTAGTGCTAGCTTATTACTTAATAAAGGCAAAAGGCCACAGGCTTAAGATTCTTAAGAAGAGATAAGAGAAGCTTAAGATTTTTAAAGTGAGATAAGACACACCTAAGAACCCACAACGGACGAAAACTAATAGGAAAGGGTAGTAACTTAGTTTAGTAACAAACAAATAAGTATAGGACGCAAGTTCAAGAACTACAAGTTTGGAAAATAAGTAAGAACGTTAGCAATCCTAGGTAAACGCGGTGTTTAGCCTAAAGATTAAATAGTTAATACTAGGATTAAAAAGCAAAATAACTATAAGGATCTAGCTGCAAGATATAGAAAATAAGAAACTATGGATAAGTTTAAAATAAGAATTATTATATAGTAAGAGCGAAAGCTAGACAAGAGATTAGCTACGCTAGGTTATATAAGGGACAGAGCACCCGTATAAAGAGTTACCAATAGGCTAAGTATAGGGACACCTAGGGTAAAGTGGTTAGATGAACTGGAACAAGAAGAGGATCTAGATATTCCAACTAGGTTTAAAGAAAGGCATACCAAAGGATGTTACAATGCAGTAATAACAAGGTACTTTCTAATAAATAGACTATATACACTAAACCAGTTATACGGAAAGTGGTATAGGCAATAACACAATAATAAATAGGAAGACTTTTATATATAGCTAGATAAAAAAGTTGTTTAAGATTAACCTATTACAGAGAAACGCATAAGTTACATTAAAGGAGTATTAATTATAACGTTAAGAAACCTAGAAGAGAGGTCTAGGGACTAGAGAAGTAAATAATAAATCTTAGTACCCGCAGCAGAGATACCAGTGGTTAGGTTAACTAGGTATAGGTTTAAACTTAAGGATAAAGACAAACTAAGAGTTAACCTAAAAAACGCAGCGTATTATACACTATTGTGGATAGCTTGTGTGGATAATATGTGTAATATGCATAGAGCACCTAAAGATAAGAACCGGAAGTACCCAGTAAGGATATATTAGGTACTAGAGGAAAAGCGGTTTAGGAATACTAAGTATATACATAGTTAGCACCCAGTAGAAGTATAAGGTCAAGGGGACTTAATACTTTAACTAGAAAGATTCCTTACGGAAGAATGCCTAGACAAATAATAGTAGTAGGAGTGCCTAGAGAACACTTATTTATAGCACGTAAAGGAAAAGAAATAAACTAAGTATTAGCTAAAAGTGGACTAAGTATAAGCAGGATCTAGCAGCTAACAGTTAGGAAAAGGGGAGGCGCATAGGACTAGAGGGAACCAGTATTAGAGCCTTAGACCCTTAAAGGAATTTAAGGATAATACCTAAATTTAAAAGCTAAGTGGCAAGATTAGCAGTTTAAAGCGTTAGTAGATAGTAGAGTAATAAGGAACCATATATTACTAAAGGCAGTGGAAAGAATGGGGTTACTATATAGATAGAAGAAACACCTATATCCACTTATAACGATTTTAGGAGATTAGATAGCCTATAGAGGAGGTATTATTAATCTTAAAATAGGACCTATTTAGATAACTATCAAAGGGAGACTAGTTAGAATGTCTTTTAATATCCTACCGTTAGGATAGGATAAGGCAATACTAGAAATACCTTAGTTATAGAAGTACAATCTAAAGATTAATTGGGTTATAGGTCAAGTTAATATTAAGGATATATAACGGCGTAAAGTGCAACAGCAAACTAAGTTGGTATAGTACCAAGTCAGAGCGACGTATAAAGAGACTGAGCGAGGCTTAAGTTATATACTAAAGAGATACCACAAGTATGGTAAAAAGTTATAGTCACTAAAGAGTGAAAAGTTGTTAAAGTATGCAGCTTGGGACTATAAGATAGAATTAGAAAAGGGAATAAGTCTAAAGTTCTTTCTAATCTATAAGCTTACTAAAACAGAGTTAGTGGCGCTTAAGGAGTTTATTTAGGAGAACTTATAAAAGGGATACATTAGACCATTATAGTTATTAGTAGGATATCTAGTATTATTCATCCTAAAGAAGAACGGAAAACTTAGGATGTATATAGACTATAGATAGTTAAACAGCATTACTAGGAAGGATAGATATCCTTTACCCTTAATTAGCGAAATCTAAGACAGGATAGGCAACGTAAAAATCTTTATAAAGATAGATCTGAGATAGGCGTACCATTAGATCAGAATTAAGAAAGGTAATAAGTGGAAGGCAGCCTTTAGGTTAAAGGAAGGACTATATAAGCCATTAGTTATGCAGTTTGGGCTTATAAACGCACTAGCAACGTTCTAGAAGCGAATTAATAGTATGTTAGGAGAGCACCTAGATGAGTTTGTTATGGTATACCTTAATAACATTATCATCTACTTAGAGAATGAGGAGGAACATAGAGAACATATTAAGTGGGTTTTAAAGAGACTATAAGAAGAATAGATACCAGTAGTAATTAAGAAATGCGAGTTCTTTACTAGGAAGACTGATTTTATTAGATTTATTATTAAACTAGGCCAACTTAGTATAGATCTAAAGAAGATCAAGGCTATAGTAAATTAGCAGGAACTAGAGAACGTTATGTAGTTAAGATCGTTTCTAGGGTTTTGCAATTATTGCAGAAGGTTTATAGTATAATGGTTATAGGACATTAAGCCGTTTATATAGTTAACAAAGAAAGAAGAACTATGGGTATAGGGAAAGGAGTAACAAGAACTGTTTAAAAGAGTTAAAGAGTTATTTACCTAGGAGCCAGTTCTTAAGATCTACTAACTAGGTCTAAAGACGGTTATAAAAACAGATGTATTAAACTTTGCACTAGGGGCGTGCTTCCTATAGAAATATTAAGATGGATGGCACCCAGTAGCATACTATAGTTAGAAGATAACACCACCAGAGTTAAACTATGACATCTATAATAAGGAGTTATTAGGTATAGTTACAGCACTTAAGAAATGGAGAGCATTCTTATAAGGCACAGAGAAACTATTTATGGTTAAGACGGACTATAAGAACCTTATAGGATTCCTAATAATAAAGGAACTCAACTAAAGACAGGTTAGATAGGCGGAAATACTTACAGAATACTATTTTAAAATTTAGTATACTAAGGGTACAGACAATGCACAAGCAGACGCTTTAAGCAGAAAGGCTGAACTATAGACTAGTAAAAAGCTATTGGGAGCTTTGTTACAAAAGGATCAAGACAGATTAATTAGGTATAATTATCTAAAGATTGCAGTAACCAAGGAAAGTCAGATCCATAAATTACTAGAGAGTAATTAGATATAGAGGATCTAAGAAGCATAGGTAGAGGATCTAAACTTAGAGCAATACAAAAACAGAGAAGCAATATATATGCCTAAGTCTATTACAGAAGAGTTTATCAAGGAATTCTACAAGGGAACAATATAAGGTCATAATAGAGCTATAGGCTTAGTGTTAAGGCTTTAAAAGGAGTATATTATTTAAGGAATCTGGGGACTAGTAAAACAAGTTATAAAGAAATATCTAGATTGCTAAAGGAACAAACCGACAAGGCATAAGCTATATAGAGGGCTATAACCTATTAAGATACCAAAAAGACCATAGGAAGTTATATTATAGGACTTTATTATTAAGTTACCAAAGTTAAGAGATCCTATTACAGGATAAGATTATAACGCAATTTTAGTAATAGTAGATAAGCTAACGAAGTGGGGATACTTTATAGCATGCACTAAAGAAATATTAGTAGAAGATGTCGCTAGAATCTATATAAAGGAAGTATTCGCAAGATATAGAGCACTAGATAAGATTATATTAGATAAAGATCCAAGATTTATAGTAGTATTTTGGGAAGTATTTCTAGCAGAATAAGGGGTTCGCGCAGTAATATCTATAGCGTATTATCTACAGACGGATAGATAAACAAAAAGACTAAACTAGATACTGGAGCAGTATCTAAGGCACTATATTAATCACGCATAGAACAATTGGGTATTATTACTACTAGTTACATAGTTTACATACAATGCAACACCACAAGAGGGAATGGGGACATTACTATTTAAGGCAAATTATAGGTACGAGCTAAAAACATTATTATCACCACATTAAGTAAAAAAGACAAGTAGCACAGCTAAATAAAGAATGGAGACGTTAATAAATCTTTATATAGACCTTAAAGAAACAGCTAAACTAGTACAAGAATAAATAAAAAGGTACTACAATGCTAAGAGATCTAAGGGACTAGATCTTAAGGAGGGAGATAGAGTATAGCTACTATATAAAAATTTCAAGAATTAATAACTAAGCAAGAAGTTAGACTACGTCAGACTAGGACCTTTTAAAGTTAAGTAAAGAATTTTATTAGTTATATATAAGTTGAACCTACTAGCCAAAATAAAAATCTACCCTATACAGCATATTACAATGCTAGAGCCAGCACACGGGAATGTTAAGCCACCAGTCTATAAGGCGGACACGTATAGAGGACAAGAGGAAGACAAATGGTAAGTTTTAAAGATTATTAGTTATAAGGATGTGGATAACGAAACATAGTATAAAGTAAGGTAGATAGGCTATAGTGAGACTACCTAGGAACTACTAAGTAACTTAAGAAACGCTATAGGAAAGGTATAGGAGTATCGGAAGAAAGCAGGTTAGGCAGCATTGATAAAAAAAGATCGCCAAAAAATAAGTCACCTAAGGGGGACCTAAGAGGAGCAATTGCCAAGCTACTTAGAGTTGTTTCCCTTGTAGGAGGAAAGCCAGTCCTTTTATTACCTAGCTTAGACAAACCCTATTAAACTAGTTTCCACTCCTTAAAATAAACCTTCTTATAGATATATTTAAGGCGTTAAAGATAAGCATAAGCTAAACGTTAAGCTTTAAGAACGCGTGCGGACTCTTCTAAGGCATGTTAAACCTTAAGTAGCGTGGAGGCCAGCTTACCGTTAAGCTTTACAGCAGTAGATTAAACACAAAACCCTATAATAAGTTACTTAGGGAACTTAAAGACTGTTAAGAGTTATAGGACGTATATACTTAGCGTTAGAGATAGAGCGAATATTATAGGACGATTAAATATTTGCTTTAGTACACTTAGAGCAAGAGGAGGGTTGTTAAGATAAAGGACTCGCCAGCATAACATAAACCAACCCCTCTTTCGCACACCTTAAGTAAGGAATTGCCATTACTTTACCTAGCGACAGTATGGAGGAGACTGTATAAAGGCAACACTTAACCCAGGAAAGAGAAGAAGAAGCTTTAGGTATAATAAGTACAAATATTAACCAGAATGATTAAACGGACATTACACCTCTAGTGGACGACTTAGAGATGCTAGGAATCTTTAAGGATAAAGATAAAGAGGAGAGAGATAGTGTTACGGACGCTTTAAGTACAATGTTATAACTACTTAGAGAAGAGTTGGCGGAAGCTAGTTGGTTAGTATAGGTACGGTCCAGAATGGATCCGGTGGAACTATATAATAAGGAATAGTAACCAAGGTCACATGGTGTTAAATATATTAACTATATTAAATAGAAGGGACGTTATATTTAATACAGACAATACGTACCTTATATATAAGAGAGGATTTCTTAGGAGTACGGTTGTGTATTTAAAGGACCTCAGTCCCTACCGTAGATAGTTCTCTCCTTATAGTAAATCTCAGAATATAATTAGAGTTAATCTGTTGGGCAACCACTCCACCAGTTGTTATTATGTTGTTGTTTTTGTCATACCTATATACCCAGCCCAATAACAGAACCCACCGTAGTCTAAGCTACAAGGTTCCGTTAGAGCTAGGCTAACTGTTAAACACACTGTACCTAACTAGGGGCTTAGGGGATATTTTTACATCTCTTAGCTTTAGCCCTTTATAGTATTACGTTTGCTATAGAAGTATATAAGCTTCGTTTTACTAATATTAAAACCAGTATTAGCTTCCTTAGCTCTAGATATTAGCTCTAGCGCTACTCCCTTTAGCTTTTTATAATTAGATTTAGCTAAATTTAAACTATAATTATAAAATTATCTATATAGCTAAGGGAATAGGCTCCTCCTATCTCTAGGCTATAAGTATTATATATATATAGTAGAAATAAAATAGGGGATATAGGCAAGCCCTATAGTATCCTAATTTCTATTTCTATTTCTTCCTATATTTATCTATTAAAGGAAAGCTATGGCTTTCTATTATTAACGAAAGTAGCTACCTATTATATAAATACTATAGGTAGTGCTGGTTCCTTATAGATAAACTAAAGCTAGTTTATAGAAATATAGTTAAACGCCCCTTTTACGTCTAGAAATAATATAGTAGCTATCTTTTTTTTTATAACTTGTTTTCTATTATTTTTAGATTAGATATTATTTAGAAGTAGTAAAACTACGCTAATTATAGACTGCTATCTTCTTTCTCCTAGTTATAAATCCTAAAGCAAGCTAGTAATATTAGCTAGATATCTTAATCTAGTAGTAAAGATCTTCTCTAAAGTCTTTCCTAAGTAGTTTAATAAGGAGATAACTCTATAGGACTTTAGTAAAAAAACAATCCTCTTTATTTACTTTAGGGAGAATAACTCCCTAAACTTCTCTCTAGATCTTTAGTTAATAGCCTATAGTAAATAGAATCCTATATAGAAAATCTTTTATAATAAGGTAGGCCTTTTATAGAATTGCGAAGGATAGCTTATCTAGCCCTAAGGCTTTTTTATTAGAGCTAAAGAAGATTACTTATTTAACTTCTATTTTCTCTAGTTCTAGCTATTCCTATTTACTATCTATAGTATAGTTCTTCTATTCTATAGGGCTAATAGAAAATAGTTTAGGAAATAGAGTAGTTATAAAAGCTTTATGCTAATTAAGTAGTTCTATCCTTACTATGCTATAGACTGGGGATTATTTATAATATTTTCTCCTTTATATATTTTAGGGTAGTAAAGATATCCTTTATACTTTTCTAGGAAACTATTCTAGTAGCTAGTTTTGGCTTCTTTATAGGCTTCTAGTTTAGAAATTCTGTAGGTTATCCTTCTTAAAGCTTTTCTAGTTTTACTCTTTTTAATCCTTTCTATAGAAGCTCTTTATTCCACTATAGTTTAGAGAATTCGTAGGTTCTAGATTTAGGGATCGCTTTCTTAACCACTTACTTTACATAACTAGTAAGATCTCCTTCTAGATTATTTACTAGTATACTTAAGCTTCTATCCTTATTATAACCGACTAAGATTAGAACCCTAAAACTTGGTTAAGCCCTAAACTCGGCCACGTTTTCTATATAAAATGCCGATTTTCCACCTCTATAAAAACAGTATTAGTAATATATTATTAATAATAGAAAGGTCTAAACTTATAGCTTATATAATCCTGAGTTAATTTATAATTAAAAAAATTAAAAAAATATCTTTATGGGCCTAAAAAATAAAATAGTCTATTTTATATAGTAATCTAGCCCCCTAAAAAAACATACTATACTATTTTAATAATATTTTTTAATAATATATAGTTATGCGACATTAGTTTTTAATTTTTATAGCATTTATATATAAAAGCTTTTAAAATATAGCCGTTTTAAAAAGCAATCTATCACGAACTTCAGATCTCTACCAAAAATTTACATATATATTCCCTATCAAGCGGGCAAGCAAGCAAGCAAGCAGGCCCTCTTTTGGCTTGCTGGCTTGCCCAAATCAGGCCCTTCGGCTTGCTGGCTTGCTTAATTACCAATCAAGCAAGCAAGCTGTCAGGCCAGCTTACTTAATAGCAAGTCTGATAATAGAACGGACGAAGAATCAGCCCTGTGGGGGTTATGGGGACGGGGGTTGGTATTCATGACTAATTAATGCTTGAAACAGAAATCCGCATTAGATCTCAACGTCTTGGTTTGACAGCTGACGGAGGTGGAGCTATAAGAAAGCCACGGTTCCCCGGAAATGTAAAGCCGCGAACTACAGTCATGCAATGCTCATTATCAAGACACTATCCCACTCCAAGGATGTCATCATATTATACACCCGCCACCCATCACCCATCACCCATCACCCATCACCATCTCGCTTATAGCCGTATCGATACCTGCCCTTCCTCGCTAGCCTTGTTCGTTTGTTGCTGCAACTCTTCCATATGCTTCCATGATCGTCGACATTTTGTTGGTCTGCCTAATACCTCGTGCCAGTGTCCTTCGCCTCTTTTCTGCTTTCTCAGATACTCCTGTTTCTTTGCCTCAATTTCATGGCCGCTGCGGTCTGTGTCTTCCTTTAGCCGTCGCATAGGAGTAGTGCTGAGTGGTCGAATCAAAGGACTCGCTCGTTGAGGGTATAGCGGGAAAATGGGTGGTCGATGAGGAAGTCGAGGTGCCATGGTTACAAAGAGCTTGATATTATTGCAGAAGAGGTAGATGAGGGTAGTAAAAAGCCAGTCGCAAGTATGAGAGCTCAATTTTATTGTGATAATTACTTTGGTTTTATACTCTACCGGGTAGAGTAATCGAGGCGAGGATGTCTTTATACAAGCGTTCGCAGCAGTGAGCTTGGCATTCCAGTGGTCTCGTTGACTATACAAAATCTTCCAAATATACCCAAGTCATTAATCAGTAAGACAGACTAGCCAGTCCGGGTCTGCATCCTCATCCTCAGGGTCGTTAGACGGCAAAGAGTCCCTGTCATCATTACTTGTATCTACCTTGACGGGGTCGGGAAAGCGTGGTGGTGATTTTGAAACATTTGGCTCTGACGTTTGTGCTTCTAAGTCAGGTGATGCGGTGGATTCTCTTGCAGAGGAATAAGTTTTTTCTTCGTTCGCATCAGCCGACAAAGACCTCGCTGTCGAAATATACCCTGGTTTCTCCCGAGCGGGACTCTGACTTCGTAACGTGCGGCCGGAATGTCCGTTGTATCCTAATGCCGTTGGCTCCGTAGTATCGACTTTGCGGCTTGAATCTGCAAAATCGCCTACTTCTACTAGAAACCCACCAGCCATACTCAAATCTAGGACTGAAGCTTCTTGGGGCATTGCTTGCTCTCCTCTTACTTTTTCGGGTGCAGACTCTTCACGTGTGAAACCACCATCCTCTCCAGTACTATCTTCAGGAAGAAAACTTTCTCCCATATCATGTTTTGTAACAGGGTCCACGTGCTGTCCACCATTTTCTTGGTTATACTCATGAGCTTCTAGATCTCGCTCATCCATAGAACCCTCAATAGCATTGGCTTTTACGGGAATAAAACCACCGCCGTAATCACCCCCATATGCGAGACCCGAATTTACGGTTCTTGTAATGGGTCTCATTGGTTCAGTAGGACCAGCACCGGGGAAGAAGCCGCCAGCTTGATACCGTTCAGTAAGCTCGTCCTCAATACTGTCTATCTCTTGTTGGACATCAGCTGTTTGCCCATCGATCTCGTAGCTTCTCACTCTCTGGGCAATTCGCAGTCCTATGAGAAATCTCCTCCACAGCCGCAGAGCCCCGGCGCTTCGCTGAGCGTTCTCTGCTTCTTCTTTCATGTATGCAAATCCGTGAATGACGGCTTCGACGGCTTCGCGATACTGACTCGCCACTACAATTCCCTGTATGACGGCAGCACCATGACGACCTTTGAATTGAAATCCAGTAACGGCATCTGCATAGTCCACTCCTACTATACGAGCAGCTTTTGCAGCGTCAGGTGAGCGAATGTGGGCGCCGTCTTTCGGGATCATAGACGGAACATAAATGTCGAGGTTACCATAAGCGTTGCGAGGAACTCGACCCCGAACGACAGGCGGAGGGACGTAGAACTCCGTCTGAAACGCTGCATAAAGGCCGACACACATATCATCATCTTCGGGATCTATGGCCTGTGGCGTTAGAGAGTGGCGAGTTCTTTTTCGTCGCTTTGCATGTTTCAAGGGCTGTGCGCCGTCCTGCTTGCTCGTTAATGTATTTACTGGATATTGACTCATATGTAGTGCCTACCATGACTTCCCGTCCAAGGCGGTACCATTTATCAGCACTTCTCACAATATGGACATCTCGCCTCCGATAAACTGACTCCATGTTGCTCGATGCAGCAGTGCCAATGTTGATTTTTCCAACTCCTTTCTTTGGATGAATGGCCTGATTATGTTTGAGATGGCGTTCAAGCACATATATAGGGTGGTCCTTAAAGTCTTGGACATTTCGCGGCATTCCTTCTGCGGCTTCTTTTCGTGCAAGTGCTGCGTCTTCGACTTGATCTCTGTCCTACACGAAGGTTAGATTGATGAATTAAAATCCACATCTTGTATTCGCTCACAAGGATAGTTCCTCTTCTGAAGACTTTAAGAGCCTTCTTCCACCATTTCGCGCCACCCTCTGTACTCTCAACCCTTGATCTCCTTGTTTTGGCATTGTATGCTTTCGCATACTTCCGGGTTATATCTTTGGCAACGGAATCTTCTTCGAATGCAACGACATAGCTTAATATGGTTTGCTGATAACCTAGTGGGGGTTCTAATTTATCAGGTTTGTCAACAGTAGAGGTTGAAAGTGGGTCAACTGTAACCCATTTTTGAACTGCTGAATTGAAAGCTTCAACCCAGTAGACTGGATACGCGGTATGATGTATTTTTTTAGGCTTAGGTTCTGAAGAAATGTCAGCATGCAACCGTGCTAAAGGCGCTTAAATTCTACATACGGGGAGCTGGTTTGCTTAGACCATACCCATGATTTCTGCCGGAACCAAGTTGTCCTAGCCTTGATATTCGCTTAGGTCGGCTTGGGGCTACTGATTTCTCTGCTTGAGTGGTTGGGGCTGTAGATGCGTTTGCATAAGATTTAGAGCTCATAGGAGATGCATCTGATAAGGAGGGATCTAGGATCACAGTATTCTTTTGTATCTTCGGCGTCTGAAGATGTGTATTTTGTGCTATTGAAGCAAAAGGAAGGCACTGTAATGAGCATACTAATCGTGCTTCAACTCCAATCGCTCTTAGAAGAGCACAAAACAATTGGGTACCAACGTCTTGAGACCCTTCAAGTATCTTAGCTGCTTTTCTAAACTCCGGACGCTGCATAGGCGGGTCAAGGTTGTCAAGAATTTTGAGCTAATGTACGCCTGGAATTAGTAGATGAGACTTGAATTTCTTAGGAAGATCAGGTTCATACTTCTTGCTCTACTTCTTCACTATCAGCCCATCTCGGTTTATGTAGCCCTAGAGCTGTAATGGAGAATCTGCTCGACCACATTGTTTTGATGGCTTGAAGACCATCTATAAAGCATTTTGCGGCCTGGGCTTGAGTATGTTCGGGGTTCGGAATAAGGTCAGATAGCATCTTTGGAGAAGGTAGCTTCCGTAAAATGTTCTAGTCAAATTAGCGCAGAGTGCCTTTCGATATAGTCTGATTCAAAAGTACCTGGGCCCCGTCATCATTGCACCAAGCGTTCCGGAGATGGACGTGATACAATAGGCATAGAAGGTGCACTTTATGAATATCAAGTCTCCGTCTTTTATCAGCCGCAGTAACACCCTTCTGGCGAACTTGCTTTGTAACTGTTTTACCAGCTTTGTTATCTCCAATGACGATCGAGAGATCCCCGATATGAGGCTCAACTCGCGTAGTTTCTCCATCTTCGCCCTCAATTTGACCTGGCCCTACATCTTCCCATTCAAATTCACTTTCATCCGACTCTTCAGAGTCATCTGTAACGGTGTGAAGCCTTGCATTCCAATTATAATCCTCTATTTCTTGATCGCTTTCTGTCGGCGCCGGTGAGGTTGATTTGGGCGCAATTCGGGTATTGGGAGCGGGGCTTTGTCTCGTATCGTCGGTTTCATTTCCAATAATGCCTCTTGCTGTCCTTCGCTTCTTCAGTGGTTTACTATCCTCGTCAGCCCCAGCAACTACAGAAGTTGTTGCCTCCGAGAGTAAGTCTCGAAAGACTTCCGGAACTTCGGTATCTAGCTTTGAGATCCTGCCCTTTGTGCGTCGAGTGCGTGCCGCACTACTGGTACTCTGCGAAGCTAGCACTGTCTTCCGTGATCTGCCTCTATTGCCCGCCATAGTTATCGTATTCGAGATGAGAATAGGAAGAAGATAAGAAGAGACTGAAATCACCGACCAGCGGAGATGCGGATGTTGCGCCCATTAATCATGAGGCGCTGCGCATTGCTCCAAACAAGGTACGTAATAATAGTACAGATTTCTTTGAAAAAAGGATGAATACGCGACCTTGCTCACAGACATGGTCTTTGTCTATCCCACAGGGCTGCCCAAGCTTTGCGGCTGATGACGCATCGCTTTCGCGCACTCACGTGCGGCTTGGCATCTAATTACGGCCTGACTTCGTCTTACAATTCCCCTAGCCCTTAGCACGGCAATTCGTGCCCAACGGTTATCGATAAGAACTACCCAATTAAATTAGCTGAATTAAATACTCATCCTTAGAAATAGGGGGGCTTACAGCTCGGCGGGGTTAGAAAGTTTAACGTGGTCAGAACTCTTCTAACCACGTTTAACTTCGAACCCCGCTGGGCTTTATATATATACGGCGCATATATAACGTATTCCACCAGTGAGTGTCGCAAACCACCGAGTGTCGCAAAATTTCTTGGCAACTATTACCTATACTACGACGTACAATGCCTCAACAAATATAAGTAGCTAAAGCTCAACAAGAAGGTAGAATAGAGCTTACACTTCAAGCCTACAAGGACGGCCAATTTCAAAGCCTGCGATACGCTGCTAATGCGTATAACATCTGCTCACGAAGGCTTCAGCGAAGATATAACGGAACCCTTACTCAAGCTGATACCCGCCCTAACTACCAGAAGCTTACCGCGACTAAAGAGCACACGATCGTATAATATATCCTTAACCTTAATTCGCGAGGATTTGCGCCCTAGCTATATGAGGTGGTAGATATAGCGGATAAACTATTAGCTACGCGTAGTGGAAAGCTAGTAGGCAAGAACTAGGCTAAGAGATTCATAACGCGTACGGACAAGCTTAAAATAGCGTTTAATTAGGTAAAGGACCGTCAGAGAATACAGCAGGAGAATCCTAAGGTAATTAACACGTAGTTTAAGCTTGTTAAGGAAATAAAAGCTAAATACAGCGTCCACAATAAGGACGTATATAACTTTAACAAAACTAGCTTCTAAATAGGCATAATTGGGTCTATAAAAGTCATTATAGGCTTAGAGAGACGTATAAGGCCTAATCTTATCCAGCCAGGCAATTAGAAGTAGGTTACCATTATTTAGAGTATCTGCGCCATAGGGTACGCAATCCCGCCCTTTATTATCTATAAAGGGCGTATCTACATCTCTACTTAGTATAAGGAGAGATATATACTGTATAATTAGAAGCTTTTAGTCTTTAAAAATGGCTAGATAAATAACGCGCTTAGTTTAGAGTGGTTAAAGCACTTTAACGCTTATATAAAGGCATATTAGGTAGGGGTATACTAGCTACTAATTCTAGATAGCTATAAAAGCCACCTTAACTAGAATTTTAAGGACTACTGCCTTAAGAATAAGATCCTTACGCTCTATATACTGGCCTATTTATTATATATCCTCTAGCCACTTAATATAGTTTACTTTACGCCTTTAAAGCAGAAGCACTTTTAACGTATATAAGACTTGGCGCGCTAGCGCGTCTTCTATATTAATAAGAAAGGCTTTTTACTAGCCTTTAGAGACGCGTTTTTGGATATCTTTATATATAAAAACTGTTAAAAGGCCTTTAAGGCATTAGGGCTAGTCCCTTTAAACGCGTAGGTAGTGCTTAAACGCCTTAAAGTATAACTGCGCACCCTACTAGGACCCCCTATACTATAAACGCTGTAGGTATTAAAAACTCTAAGCAATACTCTTAAATTTAGGTCTTCATTAAAGCTTATATAAGGCTCCTTTAGTTTATTACCTATAATAACTTAAAGTAAGTTTATATAGCTTATTAAAGGGGCTAAATTAATGCCATACTAGAACGTGCTTATAAGCTCCCAGATTACTAAGCTTAAAAAGTAAGTAAAGATACTAACTAAGCAAAAATTGCGTAAGAGAAAGTAGATCTAGTATAGCAGTATAATAGAGTATAGTAAGGGATTAGCGTAGGTAGCTATTAAAGCCTCTAGGGCGTCCTAGGGATTAAAAAGGGCTTATTATAAGGATGGGCAAGAGAGGGTTTAACTAGGTATATAACGCTGTAGGAACTATAGAGAGACTAGGTATAATACCTAAATATATAAAAAGGATATAGAAGAGTCTTCTAAATCTAATATAAGCACAATATACGCTAGCTCTTTGCTTAATAGTAATTAATCTAGTATTTATTAGGATAGGTTAGTCGTGCTAAGAAATTTTATAACACTTAGTGGTTTGTAACGCTTGCTAGTAGAATATATTAAGTAAAAAAAATTTATTTTCTAATATTTTTGTTGGGAATACAGGCAAGTTGCCGTTACGTATCGCCGCGGCACTAGCGTGGCGAGGAGCCTTAAGCTCCTTACCCTTCCTTAAGCAGGAGGGAGATATAGAATAATAATTATCATACTATCTACGAACCGTAGCTACGTGATATTACCTTGTGATACCTACACTAATTAGTGGTTAACTTTACTATTATACCATAGAACAGCTAGGTATTCCACTAAGAAGAGACAAGCCACTATACTAGTGCTACTCGTGCTAGAGGAAGCTGTCTTTTAAGGTTAGAACTGGTCCTAAACCTTAAATAGAACTCTTCCACAAATCTAAGGATTTAAAGGCCAGAACTAGTCCTAAGCCTTTCCCAGATTACAGATTTTTGCGTCTATTACGCAAAACAACACGCTTTATAAGTCTTTACAATTTAAGGCCAGAACTGGTCCTAAGCCCTATAATCGCAAATATACGTCACAAACGCGTACTAAATAATGAACGCGTACTAAACAATAATCCCTATACTAATAACACTTCCCTCCCTCTAAAAACATGGCTACGCCTACCTTAAATAACTAGGAAGACTCCTTACCACTAGGGGTAGCTTCGTACGCAAAACTTATTAATAAAAATTAGGACGAATTTACCTTTAATATAATAACTTATACCGCAAAACAAGTTAATAGCTTTCTCCTATACCGTATTATATTCTACTAAAGTAGATACTACGCCAATCTATAGCTGTAGGAATATTTTAGGGAGGATTTTATAGGATGGACCGCTAACACCTAGGCACTTGGCAATATTAATATTGTTTAGGATTTTTAAGACTTCCTCTATAGGAATGGGGTATATATTACTAAAAATAGTAACCTAATTACTAGTAATATTTAGGCCGTTATTATTAGTATAAAAGAACCAGTATGGACGGAAGCTAAGATTATACGTTAACTATAGAAACCTAGAACTAACCTATATTCTTTAAAAGGCAACTTTAATTTAGAATAAAACCCTTAGAACGCTACTATCCTACCTAGAGGTGCTCTCCCACCTAGAGGTGCTTTCCTACCTAGAGGTACTCTTCCTCCACCTCTGCCGCCTCCAGCTCCTCTACCCTAGCTAATCGGTAAGCCTCTACTATGAGAAGTCACGAACCTAATAAGGGTATATTTAGATAAGGAGAAGAAGTTTGGAGGAGAATTATACAATATACTTAGAATAAAACTATAGGTCTTTTATAACTGCTGCAGCAAGGTCAGAATCTAATGCCACTAGTTTTATTATGCTTTCTTGGTTATGTTAAAGGGATAGGCGGCGACATTTTATTACAACTATATTGCGGGTAGAAACTATAGCTTTAATATAATGCTTTAGCTTACTAAAGCCCACTTTAAGACCAACGAGAATCGCCAGCTTTATATATCTAAATGGCAGGAGACTATGTTCTAAAAAGTTATCGCTTCTAACTTAATAAAGACTCGTTTAGAGTGCCTTTAACTACTCTTTAATAAACTCTAGAAAATCTAATGTAGTCTTACTAAAACTTACTAAAACAAGAACAGCCTAAGGGACCAGGTTATTTTAGCATGCCGTGGCGTTTCTAAGTGCAACTTAGCGTTATACAAACCTGCGGATACATTTAAAGGAGTATATACTAAGCTACGCTCCGCCGTAGGTACTGCAATGCGAACATAAGAATCTTAACAGTTCTATACCAAAAACCCTACGTAACTAAGTATTCCTAACCAACACAATTATAACTGGACTGACCATATATATAGTGGCCGTGGTAGAGAATACAGCAAAGGATATAATTAATGTTAACTATAAGGCAATCATGGAGGTCCTTATGGAGATTTATTTTAAAGTAATTACTAGAAGAAGTGCTATATTTATAAGAAGCTAAATTGCTAGTTAACTAGACACTCCCTTAATAAGCAAAAGGAGGTATATAATAAGTTCCATCAGAGTATAAGAAACGTCGGAAATTATAAGGTTACTATAGCCTACTTCTAAAGCTTCCTGGTTCAATATAAAGGCGTAGAAGACCTTAAGGGTGAGGTTAATAAGACCAAATAGCTCCTTATAGATATGAAAATTAAGGACTACTCTCCTAACCAATACTTTACTAAGTATAGTGAGGTAGATGATATATAAACCGTTACTGTTCTTAATAACTAATCTACGCTCCATTCTATCACGAAGTTAGATATCTTTAATGAGCTAAAAAAGAGCTCCGCGTTCTCCTTTAATAATAGATACTCAGCAAATATCTTCTATGGTATTATGCTAGATATTGGAGCTGTAGGAGTATCTATAGTAGAAGAACCTTAAGTTTAAGCCCTTTAATAGCTTAATAGCTCTATTTAGATTAACTATTTAACGGCAGGCCAACACACAATTTGTTTTAGCAAGGGTACTATAACCTCTCTTAGTATAATTAGGGTCTAAACCCCCTTAGGGTATATTACCTTCTATATTATTCCTACAAATACTCCGTTTCTATTTTGCATTAAAGATATAGATAAATTAGGCATTAGGCTTAATAACCTTAAGAATATACTTATTTAGGGAGATAATTGGGTACCTATTATACGCAAATAGGGTTACCCCTAGTTGCTCCTTTATTAACTAGAAAAGAGTGTTACTTAAAGCCACTTAACTAAGTTGGAATTATACCAACTATACTATTATTTTGGCCACCTATCCGTTTACTAATTACTTAAGGTTCTTTAGCGAGTAGGCTATAAAGTTAAGGTTAAGGTAATTAAGCACCTTATAAAGTACTATTATTACTACTAAATAAACTAGAAGTCCCCTAGCCGATTTAAGTTTACCCTTAAAGATAACTACAACTTTAACTTCTATATTATTGTTAACGTTATATATCTTAGTGGTAAGTTAGTACTCTAAGTTATTAACTTCTTAACCTCCTTCTAAGCCGCACGTTTCTTAAAGGATATATTAGCTAGGAACGCATGGGATACCCTTTAATTATGCTAAATTAATATCTACCTAGAACCCCCTAATTAAATCGTCTATAACGCAGGAAAGAACTTCTTATCTATAGAGTTTTAATAATAGATAAAGGCAATAGCAATTAAGGTTAAGGAAGTCCCTGTTAAGGTATATAATAATATTAGAAAAGTGGAGCGATATTACACGCCATTACGCCGCGTATATAAGATTATCTCTTTAGAACTAGAGGATGCTAGCGAAGAACTTACTTTATAAATAGCTGTTAAAGCTATTAACAATTCCGCTAGCCCAGATAAACTTGTACCTATATTACTAGTCTTTAGCGCCTACCCTTAAATAACTAATAATTCTCCACTATCTCCTTCCGTTATATAATAAGCTAAAGCTATTCGCAAGGCAATAAAGGAGGTATAATGTCTCTACGCTATACGCTAGGTTAATAATGTACTAGAAATAAGAAATAGCCTAAACACCTTAACTACGCTTAATCTACCACTCTAGTCTAAGGTACGCGTATAGCGTAAAAAGGGAGGGTGGTTAGGCCCACATTAACTTATTACAATTAATGGTTAAGCTTGTACTATTTAGATGCCTTACGGACCTACTTAATTTTAATTAACTGTTATTAAGCCTTACTATAAAGATAACAGTTTTAAGCCTTTATTGGATGCCCTGGAGGAGAACCACGATTAACGTGCTCTAGAAGGCGACTACGATTCTAATATAATTATAGTAGAGGTTCTGTAACCACGACGCGGCAGAGGTCGCCCAAAGGGATCACAAAATTGCTAATATCTTATTAATTTTGAAGAGCAATTTATTGCCACTATTAAAAATGGAGTTAAGTTATTAATGGCCTTTATAACAGCTAAGGAGAAGGCTGACCTTAAGCTCGCAAAACAGCTCCAAAAGGAAGGTTATATTATAACCCCTAGAGCTTCTTTCTAAGCATCTAATAAGTAGGAGATCGATGGTCTTATTACAAGAGAAGTCTTTAAATTTAAGAAGTATAACCTTACTAAGTTTAATAGAGTTCGCATCTTTAAGTTAAGAATAGTTAATAAGATTAAGGGCAAAGCTACTAACGCCCTATTTAAGAAATTAAGGCTTATTATCTAAGGTTATAATAATAATGGCAAGGAGGTAATTCTTATGCAATCTCCTATAATTTAACAAGCTAGTTAGCGAGTTATTATTGCGCTAGCTCCCTCCTTAATAAAGAATGGAATAGCGGTTTATTTGCGAGATATCACTTAGGCTTATACCCAATTAGAGATGCACCTTTAGTGCTTAATATTGGCATACCTTCCAGAGCAAATTTGTTACCAATATCCTAAAGATATAATTATAGTTGTGCTTAAGCCATTATATAGAATTGTAGAGGTAGGAACCTATTAGTAGGCTACCTACAGCAAGCACTATAAAAAGAAGCTTTTAATAACTACTTTTATATTCGACCTATACTTCCTAATTATAACTATAGGAACTCTATTTGGAATTATTAGCATATAAACTAATAATATAATTATCTTAGGAGATAACCAATTCTTAGCTCTTAAAGAAGATGAGTTAGTAAAGGTAAATCTTATAGCAAAGCTAAAGGAAAAGCTTAATTTAACAATACTATTACTCTTTAATAGATGCACCCTCTCCCTAAATAAGGATTCTATTGCTTTGCGCCAGAAGGGTTAAGGTAAGAAGATTAATGTTATTAACGCTAATTCTCTAAAGTAAGGATATGTGGAGTAATGTGGTTATAGAGCCTATATTGCTTCTATCTGTTAACCTAAGGCTTCCTTTAATCTCTTTATTGCTGCTTAACACCAGGAACTAACTAAAGATGACATTCTTGCCCTAAATAAGCATCTTTCCTGGCAAATAAACTATCTTAATTGGGGACTACTCTACGTGCCTATTAATTTTCCCACTGCTAAGCTCTTTGTATTTATTAATAAGTTGTTTATAAATAACAAAGATTTTAGATCCTAGCTAGGATATAAAATTATTATTATAAATAAGTCTACTAGAGAAAACGACTTTATAATCTACGGTAATCTTATCTATTGGAGCTTAACTAAGAGTAAGTATATTACTCGAAGCGTTCTAGCGTTAAAGATATATAGAATGGTTAGCGGAGTTAATATAGTAATTACAATTGGAACTACCCTAAAGATAATTATAGATTAACTTAAACTTCCTATTATCCCTATAATTATATATACCAACTTATATTCCCTCTATAAGTGTTTAGTCAAGCTTAGTACTATAAAGGAGAAGCGCCTTATAATTAATATTATAGCACTTTAGTAATCCTACAAACGGCAAGAACTCTTTAAGATTTAATAGATTAATGGTTAAGATAACCCAGTAGATATAATAATAAAGGCAAACCTAAATAAGGCTCTAGAAATGTTTGTTAACATAAACACTCTATATATATAAGTTAAAGGTTAGGTTAAAAGGGAGTAAAAGTATAATATTCTATAGACCCTAACTTAAACTAGCTAATTAGGATTTTCCATCCCTGGGATGGAAAATCGCTATTAGCTCACTTACTACTAGCGCCTTGGCGGCCCTTTTAATAAAATGTCTACCTATAACTCCTAAGTAAGAAAGCACCACGTACTAAAAGGCAAATTTTGGGACAGCGAGACTTATATTACAATAGTAATAATAAGTAAGGAGGATTGATATTTGTTACGCTAGTTAAGCGGTATATATATGTAGATGGCAACCGCAAAAGAAGAGTTGCTAGTGTTGGGAATACAGGCAAGTTGCCATCACGTGTTGCCGCGGCACTAGCATGGCGAGGAGCCTTAAGCTCCTCACCCTTCCTTAAGCAGGAGGGAGATATAGAATAACAATTATTATACTATCTACGAACCGTAGCTACGTGATATTACCTTGTAATACCTACAATTTTAAATAAATAAATAATAATATATAATATTGGTATTATATATACCCTATATATACATCTTATTAGTTATACTATAAAATAAAAGGATAAGTTATTTATAAGTGTAATAGGCTTATATAAATACTTCTAAACCAAAGCTTATGGATTGCTACTATATAAGAATACTAAGTTAAGAAGAAGAAGAAGAAGAGGAAATAAGGCTTTAAGGGGTAATATATATATAGTACGGGCGAACTCCGGAGATTACGCCAAGCCAGCTATAGGGGTAATACCCTAGCATTGTTATAGTAAGAGGACTTTATTAATAGGTAGCTATAAGGCATAATTATAGGAATAGAATAGATTATAGAGGACACGAATTTTTAAGAAAGTAAGGCCTCTAGGATTAAAAAGACTATATTATTAATTAGATAATTATATATTTTGGTCGGACTAGCCTCTTATAATATACCTCTAATATATATATAGCCATCTAAGGGATATCTATGGGTTATTCTAAGGGCAACCTAAGGTAACCGCAATAATATCCTTTATATTGCCCCCCCCCTTCTTATAGTTAGCCCCTAATCACTATTACCTTATAGTAAAGAAAAATTATAAAAACTTATTCTAAAAGGGGTTTAAAGAGATATTAGTAGTTATAGGATACCCCATAATACCTTATATACATCTACCTATTTCTACCAACTTAGCAATTAAAGACTAATTATAAGATGGCAAGCTAACGGCAATCTAATAGCAATTTACGGCATTTTGCCATATTCTACCAATTCTACTAAATTCTACTAGGACCGCTACCTAAATCCTATTCTACTTTATATATATATTAACTAAGGCCGTCGAAATCGGACTCTGCACCTGTACGTGGTGACGGCTACGAACCTGGTCTTCGAAGTTCAGATCCAGAGCCAACGCAGAGACGTCGCACAGCGTGCGGACAGGACCTGGTGGTGGTT
>Ga0307507_10004357_pt1 | contig 25291 bp, 17 predicted proteins | sample 7_EM_MG_FD_207223 | JGI IMG/M metagenome (GOLD analysis project Ga0307507, IMG submission 207223) | Populus trichocarpa ectomycorrhiza microbial communities from riparian zone in the Pacific Northwest, United States - 7_EM | ecosystem: Host-associated > Plants > Roots > Unclassified | place...
GCTTATTGCGTCTATTGGAGGCCATGGAAAACACTACAGAAGGTCCTATATAATTATACTAATTAGGCTAGACTTGAGCTTTATTTTGAGCTACTTACGGCTGTTTGCTGACGTTTGCTGTGGGCTTGGCGGGTGTAAACGAACTTTCGGAGGTGACTGTAAGAGAGCTTGGACCAAGCTTCAAAACCTCAACCAACTTCCACTCTGAGTCCTTCAGTCCACTAATCCCCACAATGCTAGAACCCCACAGGCCGCCCGCATGGGTCGAATCGCCCTACTTGCGCTCCCTAATCGTACGCTCTCCCTACACATCCTCCCAACTCCTCCTAGCACCCCAAATTGCTCTCCTCCCACCCCACTCACACCTCCGCTAACCCCCGCCCAGGCAGGCGGCCTCGCAGGCACCACCGTCGACCTATCCCTCTACCCCCTCGACACGCTAAAAACACGCCTCCAGTCCTCCGCCGGCTTCGCGCGCGCCGGCGGCTTCCGCGGCATCTACGCTGGTGTCGGCAGCGCGGTCGTCGGGTCGGCCCCGGGTGCCGCGCTCTTCTTCATGACCTACGACAGCACGAAGCGGCTGCTGCTGTCGCGGCACAGCATCCGGCACACGGCGGACGGCACGGCGCACGCGGTGCCCGCGGCCGCGGGCTGGGCGGGCAGCGAGGCCCTCGTGCACATGCTAGCGGCGAGTCTGGGCGAGGTGGCCGCGTGCGCGGTCAGGGTGCCGACCGAAGTGGTCAAGCAGCGCGCGCAGGCGTCGCAGCATCCGTCGTCATTGTCGGCGCTACTGCATATCCTACGCCAGCGTCATGAGAGAGGCTTGATTGGGGTGTGGCGGGAGTTGTATCGCGGGTGGGGTATCACGATAATGCGGGAGGTTCCCTTTACTGTGATCCAGTTTCCGCTCTGGGAAGCACTGAAGGAATGGAGGCGCCGCAAACAGGGAACTTCAACAATCTCCGCTCTAGAGGGCGGGTTTTTTGGGAGCGTGGCTGGCGCTGTGGCAGCAGGGGTCACTACGCCGTTAGATGTGTTGAAAACTCGGATGATGCTTGCCGCGGAGAAGCAGAAGATGCTTCCCTTGTTGGAAAGTATACTAAGAGAATCAGGACCAAGAGCTTTCTTCGCTGGGATAGGCCCACGGGTGTTTTGGATCAGTGCGGGCGGGGCTATATTCTTGGGGAGTTACCAATGGGCAAGTAATTTACTAGGAGGGACTGAAGGGTTATGAAAAGAGTGCAGAAATGCGGCAGCGCACGGTGAGAGCGGTATGTAAAAACATTTGTAAAAACAACCCCGCCAAAACGACGACATCAGAGGGAGGGTATGTGTAAATTACTATGTACAACTAAATGCATCATAGAACGGCGCTTGGTAGTAATAGATCCACTTCGCACGCATATCCAACGCTTCTAGCTATTTCGACTTAAGCTGCCTGCTTCTGACGACGTTTTGCGTTCGGAGCCGGAGGCGCTAGCAGCTGGAGGCGTAAGGGCACGAGGAGCGTATTTTATGTCCTTGCGTCCATTTGATTTATAAAACAGGATAACATCCCCACCACCACGCCAAACGTGCGCGCGGATGCTTGCGAGGGTCATTGTAGGAGATACGAGCTAGGCATTTGGTTAGATTGAAAATATATGAAGTATCTTTTGAAAAAATCACCTGATTCTGACAATAAAGCTCGAGGTACTCTTCTGGCTTCAACGCATCTGGATCAGGACTTTCAGGTGCTGGCTCAATACGCTCTGCAACATAGTTTAAGATCTTTCGTGCTCTTAGCATGCGATTAGCGTTAAGACGGTTATTGCTTTGTCCGCTATTAGTATTGACGATCTTTTCAGGGGGTGCTATAAGAGGTATATACCCGTCCGAGGCTATGCTTGGCAAAAGGTTCTGGTACGGTTCAAGAATGAATGACACCTTAACAATGTCTTTAAGGGTCGTAACATTCTAGTAATGTCAGCATGCTCGTCTTTCTGACGTTTCGTCTGTTACTTACCCGCAGCAGTACATCAGCTAACCACACCGGTGCCACCTTTTCAATCAAATCAGCTTGCTGCCCTAACGAACCGACTTTCCCTTCGAAAAGGTCTGCAACACCGCCAGAGTCCGGCCGATCTTCTTGAATTAGAATGGTAGTAGCTAACGGGGGCTTCAAAACCGGTGTATCAGATGGTAGACTAGGTGTAATTGTAGAGGTAAGAACCGGTGCGCCCTCTTGAATTAGGTCCTCGTAGCCATGTCGTATTTTTTGTATAACGCCAAGGAAATTATCCTCAACTACCCTATCGTCCGTCTTGGACGATCTTGAATCGGAATCCTCAGATTTCTCATCCACAGCAACGGGTTTATTGACTTCGGGGGTTGAAGCCTGGCCAAATTTCTTCTTTTTAAAGCTCATATTAAACTTTTTAGAAAATAAGGCATTTCCCTTCTTTGTCTGGTTAGCATTCTCCGGTTCCGAGGGAGAAAGAGGAACAGCATCTTCGGAAGTATCCGCAGATGCTCCAGGCTTTCCATTTCCATTGGCCGTTAGCGTGATAGGAGGCTGCGGGTGAGGAGTAGCTGAGAAGTAATCTGAAGAGTCCCTCCCTTGACTTTGCTGGGTCTGCGTTTTTTCTAATTGTGCGCCCTCCTCTGTTGTAGTAGGCAGGGTATTTAGCTGCTGAGTGCCTAAAACTGGTATTGGCAAAGCAGGTGTTGCAAGGCCAATGGAAAGTCCAGGTGTCATTGCAGGTAAGTGGAAGCCATTGCTTGGACGAATTGTGGAGGCCGACGTTGGTCCAGATGAAGCATCCTTCCATCCATTCGTATTTGCTTCTGGAATTTGTATACTTGGTGGAGCGCCGGTTCGCTGAAGAGAACCTTTCTTCTCCTGAAGTAACATGTGCCGGAATGCCTCGTCTCTTTTGATTTCTTCATCAATGAGATTCGAGAAAAGATATCGTAATATCCATTTGCCTAGATTTACTACAAAGATAATTAGAGCCGAGAATAGCCAGAGCGTTGACTTAAACTATATATCGGAAGTGCACGAAGAATCATAGAAAGGCATGCTTACTTCGCTGGTCTTCCCGGAACTCAATCTTCTCCTCCAATTGTAACTCATCGGCATACATTTCAGCGTCGAAGCAATAGTTCTCTTCGAGTACACAAGTTAGGCTTCCCGTTCTGGTATCAACAGCACACCAATGAGCGACAGTTTCAATAGTATTCACTTCGGGCGCCACATCCTCGAGATGGCGTTTACCGAACGACTTGATTGGGGCGCACTGACAGAACCTGTTAGCATGGGAAAAGCAATAAAGACGTGCATACAAACTTGTAAAAGATCCCACAGCATTACTTCTCCTGCCGTATCAAGAGTCAAAACTCTCCTTCGGTCATTGAGCAAAACATGTTTCATGAGACCATTCTGACCCTCAATCGAAAAGTCAGGTAAGCTTCGAAATGGAACTGTCAGTTCAGGGTCAGAATCCACAAAAGCGTCAGACGCTTTTCTCGTGGTTGTGACAGAGTACACTGTCGAAGCATCCGCATCTTTCGCTGAATATAGCGGAAAGGGAGCTGTATTTGACATGCGCAGAATGCATCTGAAAGGCAGCTTCTGACTGCTACCATTTATAGTAGGAGGGGGGCTGTTAGACGTTGGGGGTGAGGGATATCTTGTTCGAGTTGTAGCAACACTTGAGCGATGCCATTTATAAGACTCAGGAAGCACAATTTCTGCTTCGGTTTCCACGTCGTTCCAGCGATTGATGCTAGAGCTGGACGTTGCTGTCCAAATGTATTCTCCCGCGCTGATAACCTTGTTTACACCTCCATGTTCTTGGCATACTGCGACGGATAAGCCTTCATCCATTTCCACGCAACCACGAACATCAGTCTTCGCGATGACCCCTGACCGGTCACTAGAGTAGAAAATTGATAGCTGTGGGTGGTCTGAAAAGAGCGACCAGACGCTGTCGTTGTGCATGGTGAGAGTATACATGCACCTTCCTGCGGTCATTGACCAAACCTTAACAGTTTGGTCAGAGGAGGCTGTCATAATTGTGTCTCCATCTTGGGTAATGAGAACATCTCTGACATTATCAGTATGGCCAACGAACTTAGTTATGCGCTTTCCTGTTCTCGGGTCCCAAACCCTAACAATGCTCTCGGGCCCACCACTGGCTAGTATGGAGGTCGTAGCAGCTAGCGCGTAAACTGAGCCTTTAGCAGTGTTCTCATCATCGCCCACAGCGATTTGTAACTTCTGCCCCCCGCCGCTTAGATCCCACAAACTTATCTTATGATCCAGTCCACCAGAGGCAACCCAATTTGCATGAGGACCGGGTGAAGCTACGCGCTTGACGTAGTCACTATGTAGGCCGAGTGTCTGTGGGGGGCGAACATCTTCAGCAGCTGGTCGCCAGATCTTTACCGTGATATCTGATGATGCTGATATGAGAGCTTCATTGTTTTGCGCGAGTACAATGTCGTTAATCCAGTGCGTGTGTGCTTGGACTTGTTGTCGAAACTGCGTTGGAGGAGGTTTGTAGTTGGAACTATTAGAGTCTGCGAAAGGATCCTTATCGTCGCGGTCTTTTACATTTAGGTCGAGCCCGAGGTCCCAGGCGCATATAACGCCGTCTCGTCCACCTGAGTAGCTGATAGAAGTTAATGGAGATCCGGGCTGGAGTTGCAGAGAGCGTACAGGATGGAGTTAACTGGGTCTACGGCCAATCCATTTACTCCTAGTCGATGACCTCCAGCAGAGTTTGCCAGAGGCAAGACTATCACAAGAAGGAGAGGGTGATTAGTACGAACGAGCCATGTCAGTATGAACGAAGCAAGGAGACCTACCGTAAGAGATGCGCTTCCGAGCGTTGCGCCCCATGCCCGCCCTCAATCAACGGACTTGCTTACATGCGGCCGAGGGTACCACGTGATCAAGTTATCTAGAGCAACGGGTGGATTCAAAGGTAGCTCTGGTGATTGTCGCTGTGTCTCTTGTCGAGTCTGCGTATTGCGTAACGATGTATGTACCTGCCCTGCGGCGGCGCAATCGCTAAACTGTTACATTCTGAGCCGAGTGAACGGACTGGGCGCATGCAGATCCCACGTGGAAGCCGTTTATCCAGCATTTCGGGTGACGGATAGTCAGCGGAGTATCACTTGACAGCTGCACTAGTACTGACGTTTGTGTCAACCATTTTCCCAAATGAAATTGTTACGGAGGAAAACAACGAGGATTATCCCAACATCCCGGCCTCCACTTTCCATTTATATGCCTGTATTGAAGGAACTGTTATATTCGCCTCAACTGGGTATTGCTATTTTATGTAGACTAGAAATACATTCGTCCCAATGGAAACTGTATATCGGGTCCTAAAGACTCCCAAGTTTCGCCTTCCTTGCCCCGCAAAATGCGGATATGCTTCAGTGAACTCCATTCACTGGAACTTGTAAACTGTCAAGTTCATCTTTCCTGACCTTGTATAGATCCTGAGCCTCTCTCTCCCTGCGGCTAACAAATACAACTTCATCACGAAGACCTTCCAACCTTCTAGCAATAGCTGCCTCTTCTGAAATTTGCAACGTGCGGGTAGAATCCAATTCTGTCTTGGCTTTATCCAACGCTTCAGACGCATCGACAATTTTCTGTCGCAGCACTTTTGCTCGTCGTTGGTAACCTCCAAGATGCAATGCTAGCTTCTTCTCGATTTTGTTACCCTGTTCTGCCGATTCCATAATTTTGTCCTGGACATTGTCGAAGGCCTCCACCATCAACTGGTGCTCGTCAATCTCATCCTCTTCATAGCCATCCAAACCAGGTAATTTTGAAGATCCGTGCAACTCAGTCCAGGCCTTGTCCATTTCTGCGTAGAAGGTCTGCTTGTCCTGTTTTGCATCCTCAGAAGATAGCTCTAAGGCGACTTCCATCCGTGCGCGATTAAGAGCATCGTCATCAAATACCTCGAGTGGCCTTGAAGCTCCATTGACTCTTCCGCCACCGAACTTCAGTACGTCGTTTGCAATTAGAAGAGCCATCTCTCTTTCAACAGCACTCTCAATCGGATCGGAAATTTCGGAGGCACGCTTCAGCATTGCATCAATGTCAACCATGGAGGGTCGCGGTAAGAACTTTTGAATCACTTGGGTTTGCCGACCGAACTCCGCACGTTCTGCGGCTTCTCGAAGTTTTTGATTCCTCCAATCTCGCTCTGCGGCATCCTCTTCGCTAACCTCTACATCCATGGCTTCCTGCTGCTCTTCTGGGAGTTCGAACTCCCATTCGGTTTCCTTCGGCTTGGGCAAAGAAGCAAGTTTGCTCTTCAGGTTTTGCCGTAACGCATTCTCTCGAAGTCTGATATCCCGAGGGGTTTGTCCCACTAGTTGCGTCCCGTCAGTCTCATTGAGACGGAAGTTATCTCGAGGTGTTCTAATTGGTGTGGCGCCAGGGCCTGCATGAATCGGCGTAGCTCCAATCCCGCCAGCACCACCTTGGCGAAATGGCGTGGCCATTGGGTTAGGCGTAAAAACTTGTTGCTTGCTAGGGGCCACGCCCTCAAATCCGGTAGATCCAGTTCCCTCATGCAACTCAGCATTGTCTCCACCAAACAAAGCTGACTGTGCTTCTGTCCTTATGCGAGCATTTCGAATCTCGTTTGCGATATGATCTTCTTCTTGCGGCGCTCTCGGTGTTCTAATGGGCGTTCCTCCAACGATATTAGAATAGTTTCCAATCAAGCCCCGGGTAGCTTCGTTCTCGCTGCTGCCAGCCAATTGGCTAGCTCGCTCTCCTGCTATACCCATCTTAACAATTTCTTCTAGTTCTCCCTCTCCAACTTGAGGTGAAGGAAGAACAAGTGCTCTACGTTTGCTGCTCTGCTCAGCCTCTCGGATTCTCTGCATCTGACCAGCCTTTGCTGCTGCAGCGAATGCGGCTGATGGTCCCTTCTCGTTCTTTCTCCGCTTTCGCTCTTCGCCATCCTCCTCTTGATCTCCCTTGCGCTTATTTGCGAGTTGTTGCTTTCGAGGGTCAAATGCCGCGCGCTGTCGTTCATTCTGGTCTTCCTCCTCTTTAGTATCAAAGAAACCTGGAGCAGGTGCCTTCTCGAAGGGAATATCCGCATTGTAATCCATCTGACCCTTTTTCCGGGTAACAACCTTGATATTGATCCCAGACTGTTTCAGTTCGCGCCTCTTCTGAAGTACCGCAAGCCTGCGAGATTCATCAAGCTGCCTTTCACGGGCCTTCCGCTTGGCCTTCTTGCCTTGCGTGTTGCTAAGGCGAGCGCGCGCCTCTGAAAGCATCTCTTTTTCATCCTGGGTGCTTTAGTATCCTAAACCATAATAAGTGATGCATGACTTACCTCATCAAGATCAATTGTATCCGGCCTTGCTGGCTTAGACTCTGGGTCCGGGTCCAACTCACCCGGCCTCAGCCTCCGTACATCATCTGCGCTGGGAGCAGCTGTTTCACCCCCATCAGGACCCGCAAGCCCCAACTCTCCACTCTCCTTCGCCTCTGCCTCATCTAGAAGTTTCTGATACCGTTCCAAACATTGTACAGCTGTGCGCCCAACGATAGGTGCTTATTCAAGATCAATTAGCGAAGTCCTGAGGAAATATATACGCTGTAGGCCTACCGATAGTCCGCCACTGCGTGGGCATCAACTTTGCTAGATGCAATAGCTTCTCGTCCTCCTCCCTTGACCATTCCACCTTCCGTATTGACGGGTCTAGCCATTCTGACCATCGCGCTTTGCACTGCTTCGCTGACTTTCGAGCGAGGAGTGACGAGACGCGCGCCCACTGATTTAGCCCATACTTAGATACGGAAGCCTTGAGGATTTCATCTTCTATATTCGTCCACACGCCACCCTTAACAACAGGCATGATGCGGAGGCGTGGCGCTGAGGTCCGATGCAGTGGTGGCTCGAGAAGGGCGAAGCGGAAGTTCTAGGAGACTCAGGACTGATAAAGTTGGATGGGAGTTAATTAGACACGTCCTGCGGGATGGAGGAAGGCAGGCTCGCGCGTTGCGATGGTCGTGTGTTGTTCAAGGTTGGCAGTCGCAAGAGATTCGAGGTTCGAAAAAGTTCTTAGCAATGCAGATGCGGGAGAGCTAGCCCTTTTCTGTCGGCGAATTGACGTAGATTGTGGAACCTCCATCCTAATCAAACTGCACTTATAAATGCCACGATGGCTTCTAGGGGGTCACATTCATTTCCCACCAAGTTTCAATCCCGCTTAAGGCAGCAAGCAAACAGAACGCAGAAATCAGGACTGCAAAATGTAGTTAATACAGTCGCTTCAGAAAAGGATGGGTTTATGTCAGAAACCATGATCTGCTAAAGTCTACGAGTACTATTAACACTTTAAATGTCTAGCAACTTTGACCGGCGGCTAAAGTCATCTAATTAGTTAGATTTCTACTGAGACTTTTAGCGGCTACCCTTTTTAGTATAGTGTTTCTATATAATCTACGGCCGTCCTATATACTTAGCCTGGACATAATTACGTCTTCCTTCCTCCCTTATCTTATGTCTTATAATTTAATTTAGTTCTATTTCTAATAAGCCTAAGGGCAAGCTTTTTTTAAAAGGGGGGGGGGTAATATAACGGCGCTAAGGCGCGTTACCTGCTAGATTCTGCCGCTATACTATTATATTCTACTAACTCTACAATTGGCTCTCTTACTACTAGCGCCTTGGCGGCCGGCCTATATATTTATTTATAGCGGTTTTAGCGACCCCTTTTCCTTCTCTTTAGCTTAGTATTTTTATAATATAGTATTGTTTAAGCTTCGATTTAGAGGCATTTAAGCTATAATACTAGATTAACTCTATTCCTCTATAGGATAGAGCCGTAAGCTTTACCTTAATACTTAACTTTATTATTAATATCTATTTAATAGAGCGCTAATTAATTACTCCTCCAAATAGGGTAAATAAATATTTATTTATACCACGTCTACTTATTAAATCGTCTCTAAACGCTATATTACTTGCCCCTCTAAAGGCTTAGCTTCTTATATTCTATTTTAAGTATTTAATTATAAGAGCCCTAGTCTAATATAGGTAGGTAATTACTTATTATATTGGCAAAATATAGTCCCCTATTAATGGCCTTAATGGCTAATAGTTAACGTAATTGGCGCGCAGTTAATGTTACGGACCTTATATTAGTAGTAGTACGGCTACTAAAAGAGGACATAAACGGGCTAGTGGTGGAAGCGCGGGAGGTATTAGGACTAGTTAAACTATAGAATAAGGGGTAACTAAGTTATATAACGAGCCACGGGATATAGTCTATATAATCTATAGTAGAGTAGATAGAGTAGATAGAGTAATAGAGTAATAACTTTTATAGAAGTTATATTATGTATTTAAAGGACCATAGTTCCTACCTAGATAGTTTTTTTTATAGTAAATCTTAGAATATAATTAGAGTTAATCTATTAGGTAACTGTGACGGTGCTAGAGTACGCTACCTACTATATTGCCGCTTTCTAGGCAACCTACTAAATTCTGCCAGCGCTAGTAACTAATTAGGATTTTCCATGCCCGGCATAGAAAATCGCTATTAGCTCGCTTACTACTAGCGCTTTGGCGACCCCTTTGTATCTTATTAGTCTTTAGCAATCTTCTCCTTCTTCTCCTTAGCTTAGTACTCTTATATAGTAGCAATTTATAAGCTTTGGTTTAGAAGCAGTTATATAAGCCCGTTATATTATACTAAGCTCTCCCTATATAGCCTGGGAAGGCCTCTATAATATCCCACCTTAAAAAGAAACTTTGTCTGCAATAACGCGTTAATATATTATATTTAGATACTAAAAAACTTACACTACGCCTAAGAAGGCCCTAATAATATCCCACTTTATAGGCCAGACTGTACTTAACCTATACCCCTAAAAGAACCCTAAAATTAAAACTAAACCGTATAATTCTAACAAACCTTTAAAAGCTAATAATAGTACCTAAAGTAAGCTTATTTAAAAGAGCCGCCTTTACTTAAGAGAAATATAAGATCTAGTTAGGATTAGAAATTATTAATAATAATAACATTCTAGACATGCGTAAGCAGATTTATAATTTTATGGCTAAGTAGGTAGCCAATTACCTTATAGCTAAGGCTGCATAGAAAACCCTAGACGAAATCCTAAAGAGCCTCACAGCCCTATAAAACAGCTTAGCCTCCCCTATTAGGAGCCCTAGTTAACCTATTTGCTCCACTAAATATAATACCCTAGGTAGTATAGATATAATAGAGAATAATTAAAATCCGTTAAGCTCTTTAACCCTTAACTACTATCTAACGGGATAAACCCTACCTTTAAGAATTAGAGGATCTAAGTATAAGGAAAGCTCCGTGTTAACCACAACTATTACCCCTCTAAAAAAGCTAAAATACTCTACCTCTTTAGTTAAACTATTAGGGACGCCTAGTAATACCTTTAGGCCAAGTTTAAGGATAAGTTACCTATTTAGTTTATATCTATTAATAAGATAATATAGCACCTAGCTACTATTTATGTTAATCTAAATAAAGTACAGGATGCCTATTATAACTATAACCGCCTAATAATAAAACCGAACTAAACCTTTGCTAAGTTTTAGACCTAATTCCTATACCTAGTAGGCAAAGGCTAGGTTCCCCCTAAAAACTACCGTTTAGACCTATATAATAGGTTAATAGTCTAACTATAAGAAAAGATTATAGTAGTCTTAGACAACCTATTAACCTATTAAAAACTTATAGCCTAATATTTATTGCTAGATTTAGAACTAAAATAAATTAATACTCGTTTTAATTAACTAAAGCGTCCCTATAGCGACTAGCACTTATCTACTACACTAATAGGAGGTGGCGTTGGAAGATAAACCATAACCGCCCTTATACTAAAAGCGGTTATAACTGCCTACGCACAAGCCTTGCCTAATCCGCTATGTACCATACCTTTAGCCAATACTTATCGCAATACCCCAATTAACCCTACCATAGTTACGTACTTTAATTATAGAAAGGATAGTTACTTTGCCTTATCCTGCCTAGAGCTGAAGGATATAGGTAATATTAAGGAAATAGAGAAACAAGAAACGTCCAATAAATTAGAAAAAGAAGGACCCTAGAGAATGACTCCCCCCTAAGGTATCCTATTAATCTTAAGGAAATTAATTTAAGTTAGCTAATAGGCGGAAAACACTTTATAGTTCTATATATAGTATCTTAAAATGGATATAGAGTTAATATAACTGCCCTTATTAATACTAGAGTAAATAGCTTTGCCTTTATAAACACTACTTATATAAATACCATTGCTAAGTTCTTAAATATAAATGCTACCTAACTAGAAAAGCCTATTTAAGTAAAAGGCTATAATAGCCAAGCCGGTAAACCAGTTACTTATATCTTAAAGCTATATATTGCTATTAATAGATGGCGCTAATTTAGTATCCCCTTTTATATCCTAGACCTAGGTTCTTATAATATAATCCTTAGCTAAAAATAGATGTCCTACTTTAATATTTAGCTAAATATTTAATAAAGACAGTTTATCTAGCCGGAGAATAGACTAAAGTTGCCCTCCTTTATTAAAGAAATCCAAACTAACCGTAAGATATTAGCCGCAAAGGCTAACCCTATTTGTTAGTAGGATATTAGGGACCGCGACCTAGTCTTTATTTAAGAAGATGCCCGCTATAAGGCTGGTAGGAACTCTATCCCTTACAACGGTGGAATTCGTTCTACGGTTATCGATAAGAACTAGCCAATAGAATTAATAGAATTAAGGCTCCGTGACTATACGCGTATTTTTAATTCTGGTGTTTGCGCATGGTCCAATTCTTGTAGGACGTTACCGTTGCAAGGGATATTAACAATAATACTCCCCTAAAGGACTATAGTTAAGGAGGACTCTACTTATAGAAGTAGAATGGATAGTAACGTAGACAACTTCTAAATTATAGAGATCTAGCTAATAGGGAAGAGGACGTACTAATAGGATATAGAGAATAACCCTTAGAAGATATAATAAGAGTTAAAGGGAGTAAAGACAACGCTAATATGCTAAAGGCCCCTAAGACTATGGACACCCCTACTATTATACAGCCCCCCTATAGTAGATATTGCGGCAATTAGTACTATAGGTTTTTACTTTAATATATATTAGAAGGACAATAAGGTCTTTATAACTAGCTTATATAAAATTAACTAGATTATTAATAAGAAGGAAGAAGTTTTAGTAGAGGAAACTAACAAGGAGCTAGTTAAGCGTCTCCTCCCTATATACCTCTTAGACCATTAAAACGCGTTCTTAAAAGTAGCTTTAGATAAGCTACCCCCTACTAAACCTATAATTATAAGATTTAACTAAAGGCCAATAATTCTCTAGGCTATAGTCCCCTCTACTAGCAAATTATAGAGAACTAAAAGCAATAAAGTAGTACTTAATTAATAACCTCTATAAAGGGTTAATTAAGCCAAGTTAAGCCCCTTTTACTTCCCCTATTCTATTTATAAAGAAACCTAATAAAGGCCTTTGTTTCTATATTAACTATTAGAAACTAAACGCTATTACTTAGAAAGATTATTACCCTTTCTCCCTAATTAACAAGACCCTTATATATTTAAGCTAAGCTAAAATCTTTACTAAGCTTAATGTCCGCTAAGCTTTTTACTAAATTAGAATATACCCTATATTAAAAGACCTAATAACGTTTTATACCTGCTATTGTTAGGAAAACAGGAAGTGGCATAGGAAATTTAGTTTCGCTAAAAGTGTTTTTAGGGCCTAGGGCTAGCTTTCTACTATATTAGCTAACCCCCTAAGGCCCAAGGCCAGCTTTTAGCCATATTAGCTAACCCCCTAGAGCAATACGCTAGCTTTCCGCCATATTAGCTAAGCCCTAGAGCTATACGCTAGTATTACGCTAGCTTACGGCTATAAAATAAATATTATTAGTATTATTGCATTTATTGCTATTAGGGTATTAAAATCCTAAAGGCCTCCTAGTAGGCTCCTAGCAGGCTTCCTAGCAGGCTCCTAGTAGGACTTTAATTTTCCCAATTATAAATCGTCCTAAGTACTATTAGGTCCCCGCTATATTCCCAATAGCCTTTATATATACTGTGTAATTACAGCACCTATTGTACTAACCGCGTGCCTACGCGCTCGGTACGCCAGGTACGCGTTTACGCGTTTAGTGCACCAACCACTCGCTTACGCGTCTGGTGCACTTATAAAGCACTGACTAATTAGGGGGAGGACGCATTAGTATATAGACCACGTAGTCTGCTTTATATAATTAACAGTCACCATCCAAACAAGCATATGATACTACATGTATTTCGTGCCTGTGGATACAACTTACTTGTGCTATTAAGTTAGTACGAACACTGATTAGTGAGCGCGCACAGATTAGCAATTACTTGACACCTCCTACTAAGCGATATATACGACAGCGACCACCCGTTTAGACTTTTAGTACGACCTGCTAGAAGGTCGGAAGTTGGGGATTACGGACCTATCACCAACTCTGTATACTTATTTAAGTCTTAGTATGGTTTACCGGAAGTTTATAGACGCGAATACAGACCTGTATGGAAACCCCTATCCTTGACCTACCTTTGAACCTCAAACCCCTGCTCCTACTACACCCTCCTTCGATACCTCTGATGTTTTTTTAGACCCCTTACGGAACCCCCTATCCTTAACCTCCTCTGAACCTTGAACCCCCATTCTTACTACACCTCTTTTGGACCCCTTACGGAGACCCCCTACCCTTCTATGAACCATTACGGACCTGTCAAGACCCCTTATGGAGACCTCTTACCCTCCTATGAACCCTTACGGCCTGTAAACCGATTTTACGGACCCTTATAAGAACTCTTCCGCCCGCTACGCACTACACTATACAGTATGGTAGATATTAGCAAGCAAGTTAGCGAAGGTTAAAAGAAGTGGAGATAAGGAGTTGACGTTACGTCTATAAACGACGTTAACGACTATATTAGTTTCAAAATCCTTAAATACAGATACTTTGAGCTTATAAATGATGACCTATGGGAGCAATACTAGGAAGACTTTACGGACTTTACGGAAGCTATTTTTAAAGCCTGTAACCCCACTACCATCCGCAAACTATGAACCCATTTACGTAACCAAGGTGTATAGGTTAAAAGGAATAAATGAGTTACTGTTGCATAATCCTTATATAACACAATATATAAAAAGGACCAAACGGAATGGACCAAGGAGGAAATCCTAGACCAGTTTTAAGAAACTAAGGAACTCTTTGCTTCTTCCAAACTTAATGTAATTGCTAGCCTTATACCTAACCCTCTTAACTAAATTCGTCCTATAAACCCAAGCAGTTTTGGAATTGATTTTATGGGCCAAAGCATACCTAGTACTTAAGTTACGGACCGCAATACCCCCGTAACCTAAATTATGGAATGTAACACCCCTGTAAACTAAAACACGGACCAAACCCCTTCCGTTATTTAAGTCACAGATCCGCAAACTATCTAAGTAAAGACCTACGGCAAGGAACTGGCCAACCTAGCCAAGCTCTATACTGACGAATCTAAGTACAGCGGTGAAAATGACAACTTTAACTTTAAACTAACTATCTTTACGGACCTCTGTCAGAAGGCTGATATTCCTAAATAGGAGTTCAGCCAAGCCTACTCTATTATGCTGTGCGGCCTAGCACTTAACCACTACTATACTAACCTTAAGAGTAACCCCCTTGGTGTTCCTTTTGATAAGCTATGCAAAGCTATATATAACTACTTTAAAGGACCAGAATATAAGCGTAATATCCTTACCTAATGGAATGCGACTAAGCTATGGACCGTAATGGATAAGAACACTGAAAAATTGACTATAGAGTGCCTGCAAATCCTTATTAAAGACCTCCGCCATCTATAGCACGGTCTTAATATTAAGCTTTAAATGGACGACTTCCTGTATAATAAACTTATTACGGCCTACTAGGAAGTAGAGCCCTGTAAGTACGCCTACTATAAGCCTACAGATACCTTAGCTGGCCTTATTAATGACCTACGCTCCTCTATTGTAACGTACGAAGTCTTAAACCCACTAGGCAGCACGTAAGCCTTTATTACGGATATTTAATATCCGTAAACAGACTTAAACGTCTACTTTACGGACTGCCGCTACCGCTAGCAGCACCTGTACTGACCAAGTCCTACCCGTAACCCCTATAGTAACCCCTATATAAAAACATACCCCCACAGACAAACCAACTAGAAGTGCTTTGTGTGTGGCAAGGAAGGATATTGGTCTATAAGGCATACCTAGGAAGAATGTAATAAGTCTAGGAAGAGACTTAATAGCTATATTAGCCAGTTTATTTTGGAATACAAAGGAGAGGAAGTAGAAGAGCCCCCTAATAAGTTAATAGAAGCCCTTATAATTGATTTTAACTTAGATGCTTAGGAATAAGAGACCTTAGAGACATTTTTAACCACTTTTGGACCTTTTACGGACAGCTAAGCCTTTAATATCATGACCGTATTAGCCGACCGTTCCTTTATACACTTAGTTGCGCCCAAAAACCATTCCGCAAGCACCCCTATTATGGACGTTATAGATTACAAGCAGGACCCATTTGCATATATTACTACAGAACGCTATACCCCTAAGGAATTCTACGGTGTTATGATCAACATAGGCGCCTCTAAGAAGTCTACTGTAGGTTATAGACAATACCTTGCATATAGGACCACCATAAATAATAATATGGACATTAACACTATGTAAACTGGGGCCGTAAACATCCAATTCGGCATTGGCTTAACTGCATTAATTGGATTAGTTGTAGTTAAGACCCTAATTGGCCTAGTTAACTTCCACATAGTAAAAGTAGACACCCCTTTCTTACTTTGCCTTGCGGATATGGACAGGTTATAGGTTTACTACAATAATATTACGGACACCTTGATCGGCCCTGTAACTACCCTAGAAAGTAAGCATGTTACCCTGCCAATTACATGACGATTTGGACACCCGTTCCTTATATAGGGAGAGACTTTACAGACCTATATTTAGGAATCTTTTGACTATAACCCGTGCTACCTTACCAGTACGGAGATCCACCGTTTGTATTGTCATTTTGGCCACCTATTAGCCGAAAAGCTATATAGAGTCCTTGAACGCTCTAGACACGATAATGTTGACAGGAAGGCAGTTAATTACCTAACTAAATACTGCTCCTACTGCCAGAAATACGGACGTTCCCTAGGCCGATTTAAGTTCACCCTTTGTAAGGATCTTAACTTTAACCATTTAGTGTATGTAGACATTATGTATATTAATGGCAGCCTAGTATTATACATAATTAACAAGGCAACCCACTATTAAGCCGCCCGTTGGTTGTAAAATATATCTACAAAGCACACTTAGGATATTTTATGGACCTACTAGATTGATATATATGTTGGACCTCCTAAGTATATTACCCACGACGCTAATAGGAACTTTATCAGCAAGGAATTTTAGCAGTATGCTATAGCCATGGCTATATTAACAAAAGCCGTTCCAGTTAAGGCGCATTGGTTTGTTGGGCTTGTTAAGCAAGCTTACCTAGCCCTACAGAGAGCTTACTAGATTATTACAGACGAGTGCAAGGACATCTAAAAGGAACTGGCTCTATAGATGGCCGTAAAAGCCGTTAACAACACTGTTGGCCCGGATGGACTAGTACCTACCCTCTTGGTCTACGGAGCCTATCTAAGGATAAGTAACCTAAATCCTCCTGCCCCGTCCATTATGGAACGAGCAGCTGCAATACAGAAGGCGATAGCCAAGATAGTCAAGCTACAGGCTAAACAAGCTGTTAATAACGCCCTGCACTACCGCAACGGACCCAACACGACCCCAGTACACGACCTCCCGCTTAACTCTAAAGTCCTTATATGGCGTAAAAGCGGCAAGTGGACCGGACCCTACTGTTTACTGGCTGTAGAAAATGAGACGTGCTATATATAACTTCCTAGCGGCCCAACCAACTTTAGGAGCACGTCTATAAAACCCTACTTTTGGCCTAAAGACACCCATGACGTCAAGCTAGATAAACTAGAGGTAACCGCTAAACCAGACAAACTAGAAGCAACCGCCGAATTAGACGAGCTAGAAGCACCCTTGCCTACCCCAGAAGTCCTCCGGAAACCCACTAAACCCGCTATACCTACCATAAAGCGTGGTTGAGGACGCCCCTGAAAGCACCCTATAACTAAGAATACCATAACGGAGACTTACCTAACCTCCGCAGGAATATCCGCAAGGCAATCTCTGCTTGCGGATATATCAGTTCTAGTATAGGAAACCCCCTTTACGGACTTATAACGTAAAGAGATTAACGGACTACTTAAAAAGGGCGTCTTTGCGGTTATAATAGAGAAAGATGTTCCGTAAGGCGTCCGTATATTTAACTTACGCTTTGTTAACAAAATTAAGCACCCAGGTATTGATAAAGCTTTTAAAAAATCAAGGCTTATTATATAAGCCTATAATAACTAAGGGAAGGGCTTAGTCCTTACGCAATCGCCTATAATTTAATGAGTTAGCCAACGGATTATACTTGCACTTACGCCTGGACTATAGCAAAGCAAACCCGTAGCTCTTTACCTATGGGATATCTCGCAAGCCTATGTGCAGTCTAATACTTACCTAAGTAGGGACATCTTTATATGGCCACCGCTCGAGCTTAATCTGCAACCAGGAACAATTTTATGGGTTATAAAACCTCTGTACGGAGTACCAAAAGCTGGAAACCATTGGTTTAAAATATACCACTAGCACCATGTTAGTAAACTTAAAATGGAATAGTTGACCTATGACCCCTGCCTCCTATATAGCCTATTAAACGGCCTTGGTATTGTTGGACTCTAAACAGATAATACCCTATTCCTAGCAGACCAGACCTTTATAGATGCTAAAGAAACTAAACTATAAAAGGCTAAGTTCTTGGCAAAGCCGTAAAAGTAGTTAACTAAGTAGAATCCGATTAAGTTTAATAGAGGCCTAATTATATAAAAGGGCAACCTAATTAAGCTGACTTAGGAACGCCAAGCCTAAAACCTAAAGCCTGTTATAGCAAAGCCTATGGACCTTACCAGTTCCCGCGGAGAGACCTGTAAGACCATAAATATAAAGGACCAATACGCTGCATAGCGTGCAAGAGGCGCCTATATAGCTACAGTCTGCCAACCCAAATCTGCCTACGACTTGTCCTTTGCGGCCTAGGTAGTAGATCTACAAGAAGAAAATATTAAGCAGCTTAATAAGCGCATTTAATGGCAAATTAATAACGCAATAAGAGGACTTACTTTTGTACCACTGGACCTAAATTCCCTTAGTGTAATGGCATTTACAGATGCCTCCTTTGCTAATAATAAAGACCTATCATTATAAATCGGCTTTGTGATTGTACTTATGGACCGCAATTAGGACGCAAATATACTGCATTAGTCTTTAATTAAGTGCAAACAAGTAACCCGCAGTGTACTAGCTTCTAAGCTATATACACTAGCCTATAGCTTTAATATAGCAGCCGCAATTAAATTAACGGTCCAGAAGATTCTATAACTGGAGTAGTTACCCCTGGTTCTATACACCGATTTAAAGTCCCTCTATAACTGCCTAGTTAAACTAGGTATAACACAAGAGAAGAGGCTTATGGTTGACCTTATATGCTTACATCAGGCCTACAAATGGCGCGAGATTATGGAGGTTAAATGGATTAGCAGCGGAGACAACCTAGCAGACGCTATAACTAAGGCAAAGCCGTGTTAAGCTCTTAAAACCCTAATTAACACGAATAAGCTTAACCTAGAAGTTATAAAATGGGTAAAACGGGACTAACGGAGCACCTATGGTATGTCTACGGCCCGTTAGAAGGCCGTACGGCTCGTTATACGGTATAGGTGGAAAACGGTGGAAAGCTATAGTGGAACTTGGTGGACTCACGTGACCCGCCAAATTTTGCAAGGTAGTTAAATTGACCAATCACGATTTTCTATTCCCGGGATGGAAAATCGCCATTGGCTCGCTTAGCACTAGCGCCTTAGCAGCCCTCACGATCCAACTTATGGCTCGTCTACTGCCCGTTAAAAGGCCGTATAGTTCATTCTACGGACCGTAAGCAGAACTTACGGCCAGCTTAGGGCACTATTTGGAAGGCAGCCTAGACGGCACCTCAGGGGAGATTTCCTATGTATTTTCTTTTGTGTTTTATGGTTCTACTAAAGCAATTACGGAGGCTGTATACAAGTGGTTTTATTTTTCAAGTACCGCCAGTGTGTAATTACAGCACCTATTGTACCAACCGCGTGCCTACGCGCTCGGTACGCCAGGTACGCGTTTACGCGTTCGGTGCACCAACCACTCGCTTACGCGTCTGGTGCACTTATGAAGCACTGACTAATCAGGGGGAGGACGCATCAGTATATAGACCACGTAGTCTGCTTCATACAATCGACAGTCACCATCCAAACAAGCATACGATACTACATGTATTTCGTGCCCGTAGATACGACTCACTCGTGCTATTAAGTTAGTACGAACATATACCTTTACATACCCCTTATACACCTAAATACCACCTTTACTCTTCCTTCCTTACATCCTCCCTATTTAGGAAGGCACTAAAACAGTAGCTAGAGGACTGTAACCAGAACTAGACAACTATCGCCAGAACTAGACAACCGTTACTAGAACTAGATAACCGTCGTCAGGAAAACGGGGAGTGGCGTAGGAAATTTAGTTCTGCTAAAGGCGTTTTTGGGGCCCAGGGCTAGCTTTCCGCCATATTCGCCAAAACCTGAAGCCATACGCCAGCACTACGCCAGCTAATAGTATAATTCTCAAATGGCCATGGCTAAAAGAGCGCAATACTATATATATTGCAGTAATAAGCCAGCTTATAGCTATAAAATAAATATTATTGCCATTATTGCATTTATTGCAGATACCATATATATTACTTTTATTAAAATCTATATTTATAACTATGCTTTTCTTTTACAGCTCTGACTCTTTGCATATTTATTAGCAGCTTATTTACCTTTTAAAAAGAAAATCCTTATTATATAATATATTAAACTAATTAAAATCAACCTAAGGATTAATAATAAAGCTTTGGGGCTTTAACCCAAACTTTAATGGCACTATATGCGCGCTATAGAGCACTAATAAAAGGTCATAAATATAACGTCCACTAATACTTTATTGGCACTTTGCAAGAGATTGCTACCATAGCTCTACCTCTACTATACTATAAAAATTGTTTACGCGGCCTATATCTTTAAGATAAAGTAGGTTAACTAAAACACCTATATATTAAAGCCACCTGCCCTATAAGTTTAACCTCTCTTTGTCTATAACTGTAATAATTAGTTAAGCCTTTTTAGGAAGCAAACCGCTAAGAGGGTATATCTGCCCAGAAGTGGCAGTTTGCGTATACTTTTACACCCATATATAGTCTTGTCTCCATTTACCTTGGCTCTACTAATTATATACACATTAGATAAACTCTTTAGCTATAGAGTCTAGGCTCTTTCCATCCCGCTTCTAATATCAAACTAAGTTATAGATATATATAAAGTATAAGCCTACTTTAGAAGAATCCTCTTCTCTATAATCTATTTAAATATTAGTAGTAGAGGTTCTGTCCTACTTATTATCATTCTCTTATAAGAACATAGCTAGTGCTTTAATAAAACCAGAAAGCCCTGTTTTGTTTTTAACTTAATATACCCAGCGCTATGTTTTAATTAGGATACTAGCCTCTTCCGCTATATATCTATTATTCTAATTAATAAACCAGTCTATATTAGTTAGGTCCACTAGTTGTATTAGGGTTATAGCGTAAACTACCTTAATAATATCTGCTGGCGATAAAGGTTTCATCACTTTAAGCATATAGAGTTCTTCCATTGCTATTATTTAGAGGTACTAGGTATTATAATAGAGCAATTATTTCTAGTAGTTAGAGCGCTTATTTATACGGTTAAAGAATGCCTTTACTAGAAGTTTATATATAACCTTATTATGCTTAACGTCTATACCAGTAAGACTACCTATCTTATAGATATAGTAGGGGTAGTAGGTAAGAGCGTGAAGCTTTAGAATATTAAAGTGCCGTTCCTATGTTATATGGTATAATAGGCAGAATCTAAAGAAGGCGGTTTTTATCTGGTCTATAATATAGAGTACATGTTCTATATACCTAATAGTATTATTGTTATATAAAGCGTATTATATAAGCATTATAAAGTCCAAGACTGCTTAAGTATATAGCATTACTCCTATATATTCCTTTGGTATAAGGGGTACCAGTACCGCTATAAGCTATCGCATTATGTCCTTCTGGAGATGGCCTGTCTATTAACTAACTAATATAAACTCTTTAAACCGTTTCATACTAATAAATTCTAGTATTTAACTAAATCGTTTATTTAGCACGGCATTAATATAGTTTTTGGTTAAACTCTACCACTTTAGTTACCCTTTTAATTGCTGTAATTTTACATTTTTAAGCAAGAGATTCTTAGTCTAGTCAATTAGGTTAGTTACTGTCCTTTTTATAAGCTAGTGTAGTATATTAGGAGTTATATAGGTATAGTTATTCACTAAGTAATACTTTTAGGTAAAGTTTTATTATAGGTAAACCTAAGCATTATCTAACTGTTTAATATTCCTTCTAGATTGGAGCTCTATTTATTGTTTTATGCTTATATAATTACAGAACTTCCATTTAGCCTAGAGATTTCCTTGCTAGTTAGGCGGTATCTAGCATATAGTGTATTATTAAAGATTCTTTATACCTATAATTATAACTTACTCCTTATAGTTTGCTATTATTAATAAGATAATAGGGTAATATACTCTTATCTTTCTATCTGCATAGGTAATATAAATACTAGTCTTTAAAATCGTTTCTAGCGCTTGAGATGCTATTAGTTAGTAATATACGGGTAGGTGGCTTAAAGCACTTATAGGCTAATATAAGTTCTATTGCAGTATGGTATACTTCTAATTTAACCTACCCCTTTATAATAGGAATAAACCCAAGTAATACTATACCTAGGCGTTTCTATATATAGCGAGTTTGGCTATCTAAGTTAAACACCAAAGCATACACTAGATATATTGTTATTTCACCTTATTTGGATAGTAAGGTCTTATTAGTTGCAATAACTAGCGGCACTATAGTAGCGCCTAGTGGAAGCTAGTCCTACTAGTGCTACTAATAGTTGCTAGTATAAACTTCCGTATATATTTATAAATTATTATTATTAAATAGTCGGACTAGGGCATATATAAGATTTGGGGCGAATAGCTAGTAGCTTAGTAAGAACCGTAGTACCTATATAATACTTCTGTATTAGATACAGTATTTAGTCTATTCTATTAAATCCTTTCCTTTATTAACTTGCAATATATATTCTTCCCATTTTTTAAGTACAATACCCTGGTTTAATTAATTATATCTCTAAAACAAGTTGTTTAAGTTCTTTATAGATATCTAATCTGCCCGCGAAGCCCTACTGCACGCGTCCACGTCGCCGCGGGTGGAAACATCATCAGGAAATCGTTCCTTTTGATGGCTAAGTGCAGAGGCGATGGTAGGGAGCCGTTGCAGCGCATGCAGCGCGCTGTCGTCGCGGTTCTGTGGTGTTGAGCCCGCGATGCGTACCATAGCATCGCCCTTAACAACACCAGGAGCCTTACTGCCTCCGCTTAAGGCTCCTGCCCTACCACCTAGGGAGGCCTATCAAGGGAAACTGGGATACGAAAACCACCCGATGTACGACTACCTGGCTCGTAGCCAGGCCCGAAACTGGCCTTATTATTAGCCAGCCGACGTGGACGCGTCCTAGTTATACAATAGGACACCCTTGGGCTTGCACTAGCTCTGAGATCGCAAAGGGATGCGGCGAGGGCGTAGGGAACCTCTTTTTATAAGAACTTGTTAAGGTTAACGCGTCGCAGATACCTCGTACGAAACTTATTAAGGCCCCCAAGGCCACCGCGAAGAACTTGTTAAGGCCCTACCTAGAGAACTCGTTAAGGCCCCTCTACGAGAGCCTATCCGGCACATCCAGGAGACTTAGAAGAGGGTCTTAATAGGCGTGGTGCGCGCGACCTGGACGAGACAGCGACGCGACAGCGCCGCGACGGCGACGCGACAGCGACCAGACGGCTTAACGAGGTGGAAACACGGGCAAAGCTCTAGGTAGCGGAAACACAGGCCAGCTTTGATAGCCCTATGGCGTTTGACCTGCGGTCGACCTGTAGGTGACTTATAGGAGGGTCTTAATAGGCGTGGTGCACGCAACCTGACGCATGCATACAAGGCGACTTATAGGAGGGTCTTAATAGGTGTGGTGCATGCAACCTAGTATGCATATATATGGGGGAGGTCTTGGAGGAAACATAGGCCAGTTAGACGAGGTCTTGACAGTTAGAGACACAGGCCAGCTTATAGGAAGGGGGGACATAAGCTTGGTTAGTAGGAGAGGGGGGAGTAGGTTGCCTGGCATGGGACCTAGCGTCTCTACGGCCCCCTTCTGTAAGACACGGTCGGCCTGTTATGAGGAGACTCTTATAGGCAACGCGAAACGGGAACTAGTAGTAGTATAGGGTGTTGCGCCCCTATACTACAACTAGCCTCCCGCGGGGTGTAGTGTGTAGTAGCTACTGCTAGCTCTAGGGACCTTACCCCTTAGCTGGGCTCTGACCCCTAGTGCACCTGGTAGGCAGGCAGGATCACGTCCTGGCCGGAGAGACTACTATGCGGCTCGAGAGAACGGATGCGCGTGTCGGTGTACCAACAGACGGGACTGCTTGCTAGGGCGGTACGCCGGTAAGGTACGCTTAAGGAGCAAACAGGAGTTACCTAGGCGGGGGAGGCTTTTGGCTGGGCCTTAACCGTAGAAGGTTTATACGCCCAAAGGTAGAACGACACTAGAAAACTAGGGTGGAGGCTTGGATAAGTAGGCATGTTAAACTCTACTATATAACTACCTGCCTAAGCCTTAACGGGCCAAAAGTGACGCCGCGCGACATCACCAGACCGAACAGGGACACAAGGGACATATGGGACACAAGGGAGAGGACGCCCAGTAGGAAGACCCCTATGGACGGCTATGGCAAGTTCAAGGCCAGGATAATTAAGAATTAGATTTAACGCGGTAAACACAACACATATAGCTAGCTTATAAGGGGCACACAGCTAACCGGTAAGAACGGGGGAAGAACCAGAGGCAATAATAGACTTAGATTTAGAAAGGCTAGTAGGAACACAAGATATAGGAATGGAAAGCTCTATACAAAATAAGTAGTGGCTAGGGAGCAAACACAGGAGATGGAAGTTCTAAATATTTTAGAGAAAGTGGAAACGGAAGAAGCAAGGAGCGAAGGAAAGGCAAAGGACCCCCACTAGGGGTCCGCCACTTAACCATTATACAGTATAACTGCGGCAATACGAACTACTATTTAGCAAGGCCCCTACTAAATAGTCTAGACCCAGAGAAATACTATATTCTTGCTATATAAGAGCCATATTACAATACCTATATATAATTAATATACTGCCCTTAAGGATTCTAGCTCCTATATAAACCAAAAGTAGCCACACATGTATGCTTTATAATCAGCAAAAATATCAGCCTTGCCTTATAGTTATGGCAGGCAGTTAACCTAGATATTATAGTTATAACTATTTAGATATATAGAGGACTAGTACAAATTATTAATGTCTATAACCCTAGGGTCAAAGGGGTAGCATAGATAGAGAACATTATATCTATAATAAGCTTGCTAAAAACTAAATACGCGGAGTCCATTTTATTAGGAGATATAAACCTCCACTACCTATAGTAGGGGGGCATCTATGTTGCTGCTAATTAATAGGCAGAGTGCCTACTAAGAGCTATAAATAACGGGGGCCTTAAGCTAGCTACTCCCCTAGGTGCAATTATATGGCAATAGGGCACCGCTAAAAGTACAATTAACCTTATAATTATAGACGAAAACCTATACTAGAGACTTAAAAGGTGCTCCCCTAAAGAAGAATGGGCACTTACCTTAGACTATATCCCTATCCAGATACAACTAGATCTGGACATTAAGGCGCAACTAAATGGTAAAAGATACGCAATAAGGAAGCTTAATATAGATAGCTTCCTTAATATAATTAAACAATAACTTTAAGACCTAGAAGAAATCCACCTAATACTAAATAAGTAAGGCTTATTAGCT
>Ga0307507_10004358_pt1 | contig 25285 bp, 11 predicted proteins | sample 7_EM_MG_FD_207223 | JGI IMG/M metagenome (GOLD analysis project Ga0307507, IMG submission 207223) | Populus trichocarpa ectomycorrhiza microbial communities from riparian zone in the Pacific Northwest, United States - 7_EM | ecosystem: Host-associated > Plants > Roots > Unclassified | place...
GGTTGTAGAGTTTGTCTTGGAGATAAGAAAAGGGGGATGGGCAGAGAAGGAGGCTGGAGGCCACATGGCTTCTTTTTTTTCTCTTCTGGATTGCCCTGGCCTCTGTTTTCACTCTGATGAGGTAATTGCCAAGGATTGTTTCAACAACCTTCCTCCTTTTCCCTTTTTCATTTTCAGTGAACCTACAAGTACAGTATTTGCAAAAAGAAAATTCAAGCACAATAATATGATAGGATAGCTTCGACTATCAACGCCAAACAAGCGTCATCTATATCAAACCCCAAATAATCGCCCGAGCGTTACCCAATTACTGAACTCAAGTAGGTGAAAAAGCAATTCTTCAACTAATCGATACCCCCTTATTGTATCATTCCTTCGCATCGTCTCATATCGAATCCCCCCGCATTAAGCCATTCCTAATCTCAACGGTTCCCCTCTACAACCCCAGAAAAGCCCCAGGCATTGCGAGACACGACCATTCGCTCATCGTGCATAGCACGATCGTGACCAACGCACGGATTATTTAAAGGAAAAATACCACAATTGAACAAAGGAATGTTGGGTATATAGTCAAGCGATAACAAGCAGAAAAAAGGGAGAAGAATAAAAAAGAGGATGGGGAAGTCCAGAATAAGGTTGAAAAAAGTGAAAAAAGTGAAGGAAAAAAAAGAGACAAAAATTTAATCATATATCACAAAGAAAGCACAACCACGACACATGAACAAAAAGGGGAGAAGAAAACAAAAAAGGGAAAGGAAACAACAACTCATGGCTATTACCCTAATTGCTTCTAACCTCTATAAAGCCAAACTCATAACGCTCGCCAACAATATCGAACAGACCAGCACCCAGGAATCCTTGCCGGCAGTAAGCCCGCTCCCAAGGGACTTGACAAGATGTTTGTCATAGACCGTTTGGTTGGGCGTCTGGTCACCGCCAGACTGCTGTGAAAAGAAATGCACAGCCCCAACCTTCGGCGCTCCCTTTTGGTCGGGGATCGGGCAAATAGAAAGAGGACCCCGCTGGCCTTTGCAACGTTTTTCGTAGTCCCGATGCCGAGACGGCAAAGAGGAATTGAAGTAGCCCTGAACGTATGAGACAGTCATTTTGGCGTCTGCCTCTGGAGGTCCGCCGGACCATAGGGGGTTTCCGTTGGACCAGTGGGATAGAATGATCTTTCCCGGGCTCTGCGGAATGTACTGGCTGTTGGTCATATCGGCAAGCCAGGTGCCGTCCACATAGAAGCTAACTTTATCCGGTTGCCAGTCTGGAAATTTGAGCGATTTGATTAGCAGAGGGTTGCTTGCTTGGTTTAGACAGGGATGTCAGTAGGGAGTTACCAAAACGGTATTCGTGAAACCCTTCGTCCGCTGCGAATGGGAGTGAGACGACCTTGAATGTTGGTGTGTTTTTGGCGTCGCCGCCTCTCTCCTCGGTTAGGAGGGAGTGAAGAACGAGGTTGATTGGCGATGAGTTTGAGGTAATCTGTGACGAAAGAAATTCCATATCGATTTCCTGGGTATCGTTGAGGTACCTATGAGGGAACTGTTAGAATACCGACACTAAGCAAACATTTACTGTGAACGAGAGGAAGGTGGCTTACCAGAAAAATGCTCCACAGGTACCATTAACACCAGTGGTCTTGATACCAGCTCTGAAAGTTCCATAGATCATATCCGTCCTTCTCGAGTCCGCCTCGGCAACGCCGATATATTCCTGATTATCGCCCGGTCTCCTCACAAACAATTCCAGACCAGCAGGATCCCCATTGACTCCCTGGGCGGAGGCATTATGCTGAACCGATGGGTTAGAAACAACGTTCTTGGTTTGAGCCTTGCGTCCATATGGACCTTTAGAAGCCTCCTTGCTAACCTCCCATTCCTGCACAACCCAATCAGTATTCTCAGTGATATTCCCTAAAAGCGTAAAGTCCGATTCGACGAGTTCAGTGAAGACAGTAGAGTTCAAAGAATATCCGCATTCGCAATCCGCTTCAGAATCCAAAGTAGACAAATATATATATATTAGTAACTAGAACGGAAAACGAAACGAAATATTTAAAAAAAATTAAAAAAAAAAGCGCATACCATTGGCAACTGGTCCTCCTATGAATCCCAATGCTATGAGGAGCAAGCAAGCCCATAAGGTAGTCATGAGAAGTAGGATAAAAATGGATTACGGGTTAAATGGTGTAGGGGGGCGTAGGTATATGTTTGAAAGTTTTGAAAGAAATAAAGTGAGAGTCTTCCGCCAAAACGAGTGATTGGGGGGGCGAATAGGTCCTTGCTCGCGAGCACTCCAGATGCCTAGGCGAGGGGAGAAACGAATGGTAGAAAAGGGTCAAGTAAAGTAAAGGTACAAATGAAAAGAAAGTGAGGGTTGGGGGGTTACGTTCCGTGGATGCAGGATGGTGAGGTTTTCACAGCGCTGCAGTGAAAGTGGGTGGTCGATAAATTCGCAGATCTTGGTGATGCGAGAGGGGAAGGGACAACCAGCCACGAGGAGGAGGTTTGCGGGTAGTTAGCAGACTAGCAGGTGCAAGAGTTCGGAGGCACGATGCATAAGAGTGCTTCGGGGGGGGGGGACTTCGCAACCACACCCGCTCTTCCCTCTACCGCTGCCAGTATGATAGGTTCCGTTAGCTCACACTGTCTGCTTCCCTCCCTTCCTCCCTCCCACCTCTCTCCAGATCTCTCTTGTGGCTCCAACCCTCTCTGCGCTTTCCCACAATTCTCAATTACAAAGTGTTGACACCGAGGCAATTGAAGAATAATAAATGTTTGATTTGTGCGTCACTGTAAATCGCTTTGTATCCAGCCGTACTTTTCGCTCGGCGGGACTGGAAAAGTGTAGATCCAAGTGCAAAACAACGGGGTGCAGGAGATGTGGAGACCGATCATAGGTTGAGGAAATAAAATATCCAACTAGAATTCTAAGAATCCAAATCGAAATCCCAAACCCGATCAAATTGTTCACTTTTTATCATAACTCTTAGGTCACATGCCATGTTGTGAAGCGAGTAGGATAAACAAGGAAAGTTTGAACGGAACGGGGTAAAACTACTTGTAAAAGAAATTTCTTGTCCTAGTTTTAAATAGCCCTTGCCTACTGCGCCAGCACTCTGTCTACTCGAGCGCTGTAGCTAGCTAGCTAACATTCCGAGTGAAGAAAGAAACTTGTTTCAAAAGCTCTCCTTGGGACCTCATGGTAGACAAAGGTAACGGTCGTTGAAGTGCTCGTACAATACCCTAAGTTGAGACATATGGTTGCTACCTCACCATCCTCGCACAGCGTGGCTGGCTGCACGACATCGCCTATCAGTTGCACTGGTCCCTATCAGAGACAAAAAATGGCACGACAAATACCGTACTTCTCAAACAAAGTCGGGTTAGCGCGTCATACTCCCGCAGCACCAAGAGAAATCATGATTCTGGTTTTTCTCAATCCAAACTTACTCTAACTTCCGCTCGCACGAACCAACAAAGTGTACTCGTATCGGTACTGTGGACTACCGTGAGTTCAGAAGTCTATTCTACCGAACCTCATCATCGCTCACGCCCCCTCACCTCCGTCCTGCAAGCAAAAGGTGGGACTAGAGTCCCATGCAATCACGAGGCTTCCACCAGCCACCAATGGCGCCCCTCGGTCGCCCAGTTTCGGCTTTCGCAGCAGCTGGAGGGAAGCTCGGGAAGCACTGTGCCTTGCACAGCACTTGCACGATTAAAACGTTATTGTCAAAGTGCACATCTTGGTGCTTTATCCTGACCGGGCGAAAGGCAACCGTGGCGAGGGTAACAACCTACCACGGCTACAATCAGCACCAACAGAACAGCAGATCATGCCCTCTATGAGATTATTACACTGAGGACTTGACGAATTAAAGTTTCTTGCTTCGCCAAGGGATTTAACTTGCTTCCTACTTGGAAAGGTGATTTAAATTCGGCCTGCACCGAGGGATTAATTATAGAGCGGTGCGTCGTACTGGAGTCTTGAGAATTCTCACTGGCTACACAAGTAGAAATGCTCACATGTCCTATCGCCTGGAATAGAAAGAAGGAAACGGTGGGAATTCATCGCAGCACCACCGATGCTATGTAAATAAAGTACCGATGAGTAGGATGGATACAGTACTCTACTGTACCAGTACGGACGATCGGAGTGTCCGCCGGCACATGTGGCACCGCAGTTCATGTTCTTCCCCGGCGACAGCATAGGAATCTGCTTGCGCCCAAGAAGCCAGCACAAAGTACCCAAGCACAGGGATCGGAAATTTGTATGGCAAATTATCTACACACATTCAGACTCAAATCTCGGCGCACTTCCTACACGGTACTTGCACTTATACTATTACTATATGTAGCACTGTTCTTCTAGATGTTAGCCCTATCTGCAAACTTTTTCTCTCGTAGCACTCTTTGCAGCGAGCGACCTAGAAGTTGCATATTGTACGGACTGAGCCCCATTGCGCGAGTTCCGATATCCTATATCCCAGATGGGTTATGTTCGAAGCAGTTGGGTAGTACAATATCTCATCCAAGCAGATCTGCCCCCCCCCCTGAGCCCCGGAGAATCGGCAACGTATTAAATTTACTTCTCGTAGGAAATTCTTAGTCAACTCGAATCCCCTAACTCGTACATAGGAATAGGCTCATAGCTCGCATGCACTAGTGTCGGTATCCTCTCACTCCAGACTTTAGACTTAGATACAGTCTCACATCGTTATATAACGAGGTGCGACCGTAATTTCTCTTATTCTATGCAAGGTTTCAGTTAGGCAAAAACTATTACTACATAAATGAGCGAGGAAGCCAGGGTCCACAACACCGATTGGAAATTTTTGCCCTCCCCTAGATATCGCTGTTCCGGGAACTGTTTGCCGGAATTTGTTTTTTGTTTTTTTAGGGTTTACTAGCTTAAAAACTTCAAACAAGCGATCAGGGGTTCGGCTGCCCCACAAACTTTGATCTTCTAGTGTCGCGTTTTACGAGGTTTTTATACAGAAGTGGTTAAGTTGATAATTCCCGGCTTGTAGATGCTACTGTACCTACGGGGTAGCCAAACCCCTTAACAGCAGCTGCCCACTCTTTAAGCTAATCAACGCGAGAGAAAATTAAAAAAATTGGAAAGCTGAAATCGTTTCCGGAATCACGATAATTTTTCTTGAGGGTGTCAAAAGGAGAAAGACGGATGGCTCAAAATGGTGAAATTGAGCAATCTGGGCAAAATCCCTCTCTCTTATTTAAACGAGAATACCTGTATGTGGGATGCCGGTCGCTCTGCATAAGCTCACGAAGGGGTACGGCAAGAGCGCATAAAAGTCGCCCATGCAACCCGATTACTCTTCTCTCGGTATTTGGTTCAGGACCGGAGCAGGGATTCCCTTGCCGAGAGACGCAATCGCACTCGTTAGAGCACGTGGGTACCGTCGGTTGTGTCTGTGCGGCTCGCTGATGGCCTACGGTAGCCACCTGTAAAGTTTAACGTCAGAGGAGCTCTTTTACTGATGACTTGAATCTTCACCTTTATCGTCCTGCAGAAATAGTACTTGTACTACGAAAGCCCACTAACCCTAAAGCCATCCCACTACAGTTAGGTGTGCTAGGATCGCTCCGAGGATACGAGGTCTTGTAAGCCATGTACTCGAAAGATAGGAAAAGTGACTTGAACTTTCATCCAGGATCTATCGCTATGGACCCAACTACGGGCCGATAAGGTAAATTTAAGTACCAGTACGTAATCTGCAACCATGATAGAATTGCATTAGAATTGAAGGACCGAGATGGTATTTATTAAGGAACCTAAATTTATATGATATCACTTCCGCATCAATCCCTAGATTAGTCACTATCGGCATAACTTAAATTATTAGATTTTTGAATTCCCCGCCTTTCCGCGTGAGAAAATGGGTCTAACGGTTGCATAAGTATCATACTAGGGCGGATACGGCACCTCCTTATATTTCCCCAGCATATCTACCTATCTGCTCAGACTGGTGAAAATTGACGCGGGGGAGCGCACGGCGTCTAAAACCAAAGCCCCCCCCCCCCCACCTTTAACCCCCTCCCTAAGCCAAGCCATACCGGGTGACGCGAAAGATTCCCGCTTTCAAAAGCCCTAGCCAATAGGGTGTGCAGTACTTGTACAAGTACCAGTAGCCCCAATCCGCATCCGTAAACTGTATGTAACTTTATAATATTCGTGGGATTATCATCCTTTGAGTATCTTCTGCATTGTGCGGCTGCATTTGGCCGTAATTAGGCTGTTGTGTAACATGTTCCCGCCCTCGGAAATTTAGTACAGTAGAAGCCCTGATACAAGGATGTGCGGGCGGGTATGATACTCGTACAATAGCCTACGGTGGAAAAGAAAGATTTCAGAAAAGGCGGGGGTGAGAAACACGGGAATCGATTGGCTGGAGTCACCAAAAGCCTCTAATCAGAACTCTAGAATTCCTTGTCAGCTTTTCTGTTTTTTTAATTTTTTTTTACCGAAGGCTGTAGTGTGTCATACTGCATCTTACCTGAGGACTGTAGCCGTCACAGGATATCACTCGTGGGTTTTCCCCCACCAAGACTCGCAAGGGGACGGAATAAATTCCGATGTTTGACAGGTTCATGTGCGATCTGTCACAACCGAGCTACGGCTCGGCCCCGAGAATACAAGCTTTTGCGGATCAGCAGTAATTTAGTCCCCGAGGTGCAGAATCGATAGACCTCGCATCTATGTGCTTCCCTTATTACACTCGCGCGGACTCCCCGCACACCCTCTATATTAACGGGGTGGAGGATACTCGAGTCAAGGCATCCATGTGAGGCACTGATGATTGCAGCTGTCGCTCATTTTAGAGCATGGAGATCTTCCGCAATTGAGAGATGCACACCCGGAGTCAGCGGGCGATCACCTAGTACAACACTAGCTGCGCTCTACCTTAGACGTCCTCTCGGTGTTTTACACGATTCCCATTTCTTAAATCAAATATTGTTCTCAACCCTAATTTTTCAGGAGGGACTAACCTAAGGCGAGGGTTGTGCTAGCCCGCTAGGGTTTCTTCGGCTCAAAAGAGATGAGATGCGGGTGAGCGACGGATAGCAGCAGCCCTGAATAACTTAGAGCAATTAATCGGAGAGCACCTAGCTCTAGAGTGGACTAAATAAGAAGGATACGGTCACCGGGGGTAGTAGTTACCACGTTTAATTTCCTAGTAGAGTCAGTACATTTCAGGTCCTCACTGTCTGGACTGTTAGATACTCTTGCCCGTCAGGTGCCTTGAAGCTGATTGGTACGGGAAGAAAATAGCTATCTGGCTGAAGCTGTAGGCAGCCGGATAAGTAGGCTGGGTAACGGGGCTTGAATAGAGGAGGATATCCGCCTATGGGCTCCTTAGTGAGTGATTTTCTAGAGCCTCATAGGTCATAGGGTTACCTGACGCAGTACCCAACAACGGCTACGCAATATCCTCGGGGATTCCGTGCCTCTGTAAACAAAGGGTGATGCTAGGGTGCGTATATTTGAGCTATATTACCCAAATTAACACTCCAATGCATTGAGTATTTGCATCGGGACAGTCCTTCAGGTCCCAGCGAGCATTTTGCCTAGAGATTTGACAGAAGGGCCGGGAAGATGACAGGCCCCATCATAGATTGATGTAATGTCCCGCAATGTGGGGGCCCACGGGCTGCCCGCGAAGCATGTAGAGGGGGCCCGCCTAGGAAGCCTGTTGGGGAAGTCGGGAAGTCTGCGGGGGAGCCTGCGGGGCCAGTCCTAGTCTGGGAGGGGGACTAAGGCCGGTTCACTGCAATTGGTAAGTATAAGTGCTTGTCCGCCTGTAACTTTTCACGAAATCAATACCGGTAAACGAATTCCCATCTTAATTCGATTCACGTTATAAAAGAAGGTGCATAACTTAACTCTTGTTTTACGTCAAGTAGGACACAATTTCTGGATGCCCCGTAAACAACAAAACAAGGGGGAATGCGAAATGAAAGCCTGAGGAATTCTAAGCGCTCTACGACTATGTGTATATCGTGACATACATAACTTAGTCGGTAGTCTAGTGGCCTCTCTCGTCGCTACTTTGAATTAGTCAAGCCCATAGACCTCACAGCGCCCCATAACCCAGAAAATCCCTATAGATCCTGACCAATCCCTGCGGTACTTGGAAGAAAATCTATAGTCCACTACTTACAGTTTTAGCACTACGGTTGCGGAATAATGTTTCGCCTTGCCGGGCCGGTGGTCCTTGGCGAAACCTGCAGCCCTAAAAAATGGCAGAATAATATCATACCAGACGGAGCGTAAGTCGTAATCCCTTCAGGTCCTGTCTTCTTGGCAGTCTCCATGTGGGGCCCCCAGGGAACCCAGACCGCTGCAGACACTGCCAAAAATTCGCACCACTCGACACAATAGACAAGAAGAACCACGTTTTCCTTCTCGAAAAGTAGTGTCCCCAACACCCTCGGGGCCCTGGCTGTCCCGTTGGGAGACTGCCTTGAAGGCCAAACGGGACCACGGATATGCGGCTTTAGGAGCTTGGAGCTCTGCAAGTTTTGGCAAGGACCGCTGCCCGACAAAAGCGCATAGACTTCTTGTAGCTGGAGTGCTGGGACCGGTCTCCGGTTGGGCATGTGCGGAGGAACTTGAAGGGCTCGGAATCTCCCATCTCTTCTTTTCAACTCCCTTTTGTGTCGTTTCTTTCACACTTTGGCCGTACCACTTCGTGCTAGTTTGCGTTGAGAGAAAAGAATCGTGTCGTGTGCCTTCTTACATGACCAGATAGGCACTCCCTTACTGCTTCAATATCATGGGATATCACACACTAATGAACATTCATATTTACTAGTGGCATCCGGTAGTGCCGTACTCCCCAGAGAAGTTCACCTAGGAGTTCTAACCTGACTAGGGGTATAAGGAAGGCTTAGTATCTAGCTAGCAAAGTAATTCTATGATATATTTCATAAACACACAGGTTCGTAGGGAGAGCTTGAAAACACTAGAAATCAGGTCCTCACTCTCAACAACCTTATAAAATTTCCGTACTAACCTACCGGTATGACATCCTCTCACCTTCTCCGGCAAGCCCCAGTCTCCGGATTAAGATACAAAAGGCGTAAAAAAATACCAGTAGCTTCTTGACTCGGCATTGTATCGACGCGCCGAGCTTGGGATATCTGTTGGATCTAGCGGAGTCCTTTCGCAACTTTATTAATATCTTTAGCTATGCTTCGGAAGTCCCGGTATTAATATTTTAGCCGTTTCTCGACCTTGATTTGATACTTGATTTGAGTCCAAGAGTTACATACTGATATGCTATTTCTTCGGTTGGCTTCCAAGTATTTATTTGTTCCCTCCCTCCAAAAACTTTAGTTTTACATATTTTACTACTAGATTTTACTCAGGGGCTATAAGTTAATTCCTTTAGATCCAACAGAAGCAATACCGGCTTATCAGATTTCTTCCACTCTTGCCTCCTGTTGATTCCCGAGTTCCAGGGAGGTAATTTCAATTGACAGTGAAGCTATTGCCTTTGCTCACATATAATTACCGGTTTATCGAATCGCCATTGGAAGGTGCCAAGAAGAGAAAGTAGCTTTGGTGAAACCAACCAAAATTACTTTCTGCCATGAGTTTTCGTGCCACGACCAAACCGGCCTGAGCAGGGACATGTGTTCCGCTGTTCTCAGCTTGTCTTTGAAGTATGATAGAAGACAGCTAGAAGTATGGCATTTCAGGTCATGACGGTTTTCCTGGGACTGTATGGCAGAGCGTCCGATACATATGGTAGCCCAGAAATAGGCATCCCATCACTCATGATTTATTGGCTAAACCGAACCTGCTTAAGTGAAGTTACTCAGGGGAGGGGAGATTTCTGCTGCATCTAGACCTCGGAAATAAAACACAATGCATAAGTATGATTCTTCAGGATTCGTCAAACAGGCCAGCATCGCATTGCCAGGCCAGCGGCCTTCTTGGATGGCGGAAGGTAAGTTACTCCCAGTATGTCTCTCCTCAAATTCTTAATTGAATTGAACCCCATGAATCTAGGGAAAGCGGCAAGGTTTCCGCTGCGCACTTTTTGGCTCCCTGGGTATAGGTGGCCTTCCGCCATGCCCGGCGATATGATACTGAACCTCCGGGTAGTGGCTCGATTCCACAAGAAGACTTACTATACGGGCTCGGCTTTGCGGGCATGGCTGGCGGGTGATTAATGTAGCCGTTTGTTGGCCCGCAGTCTAAAGGGGCTTCGGGGTAGCTATTTTGCTGTCATTGTGGGATTTCTGGCTTCAATTCCTAACAATGTCGCGGGGGACTAGCAGTGCTGTGTCGTGTGGATAGCGTTCTAATAATATCTGCTTGAGCAATACCTTCAATATTATTTCATAATAATAATAATATTATTATTATAACATTCAATCGTGGGTGAAAGCAAACCAAATCTACATGCTAGCAGGATAAGTATTAGTTCTTATGGCAAATTTATGTGAAATACCTAGCTGGCGCAGTGGTTAATATGCATGAACTAATTAACCTCCTGTGCAATTAGCGGGAGCCCAGGAGTTCAATTCCCTCATCGCCATGGGTTATTATTGAACAATCCATCACTTAGGGTAGGAGAACGAAGGATACCTCACCTATGGGAACTGGGAGACTGAAGACCTTAGGGTAAATCAGTACTGCTACGAGGCGGGAGAATCCGACTCTGGCCTCACCTTAGGGTGGGGTTCGCGATCGGCGGGGTAGCAGAAAGATGTGAAAAAAATCTTTTGCCTCTTTTACTCGGCCATTTAAAAAGCCTCCAAACGCTTTTGTACCAAGATACGGACTGATAAATGCAACGCGTCCCTGGACTTCTTAAATAGTCAAGTAGTCTAGAAGAGTCAAGCAACTGCAGATCCTGAATACTATAATATCTAATCAAGCTCCCGATCATCCCTTCCCCTTCCGTGACACCATATATCTCCTATTACATCATGATGCCATACGATCGACATTAGTATACCGTTGATACTGTATCATAAATTGCGGTCGTAAGGTATAATGCTAAAAAAAGTATCCCGCATTATTAAATCTGGTCCTAGGCACACACAATCTAAATAAACTAGTTCCGTTTAAAGGCTTCGAGTATACAGGAGGGAGACATATCAACGTAATGTGCCCGACAATTTTAAGTTCTTCTTGCAATCGTGGAAGTCTCTAGGCTGAATGCCCGCTTTGGAAACATTTCGGGATCACAAGACACAGCGGTAAGAGGGGGGAAAAAACCTTCTCCAATCCACTAGCAGACTCAAATTCGGGAACTTTACGGATCCCAAGAGCTCGAGCCTCCGTCTCCAGCGTCCTTACAAACAGTTTTACTTCACCAACTGTCACTCGTCATCCTTTTTGTTCTGAATTAGTTGCGACTCAACCATAATCAAACCTTTATCGGTTGGGAGACCCTCAAGAGCTCCTACCTCCTAAAGCACAAAAGAGGTCGTTTAGTAACCAGACAGAAGCCAAAACATACCAAAGTTGCAGGTTTTCGAGCCATTATATTCCTAAATATCTTAAAACTCAGCTTTAGGAAATTTCCGAAAAAACTTGGTGTGTCGGAAGTATAATACAAGTTTATTTCAGGCTTTTGTCTGTCTGGAGTTTATACAGTACAAAACTGTGTGCACATGAACTAGGTAAGGTGTGTGTGTGGCAATGTATCTTTCCGATGCATAAATCCCGGTCCTGGCAGGTAGCTTTGGGAAAGGGCATTCTACTCTTCACTACTCTAAGCGAATTAAAAGAAAAAACCCCTCACTTTTTGTGCAGGCGCTATTATAGCGAATCGGGGTTTGAATTTTTTTTTCTGTGCTGTTTCCGCCCGTGGTGGTTGTAATTGTGGCCCGAGAACCTTCGTTTTTAGTGTGTTTTTGGCCTCAGTCTGGTTGTCGGGCGGCCCTATTGGGCATCTAGACGAGTGATATCTTATGTTTGTACTTGTACACCAACTGCTATCCCTCGCCCTGTCTCTACTTACTGAGGGGAACTTAGGAGGCAAGAAGCAGCGGCAAATAATCACGACTACACCAGCAGAATCCCACAAAGTAAAGAGCGACTAAGTGGGAAGTACATTCCACGACCAAAAAGCAGGCACTAAACGAGATAAATCAGGATAAAAACAAAGCAAAGCTAACTAAGTACAACGAAAATAATCACAGATCTCATCAATCAACAGGTTTCGTTAGGAAATGAAATCCCGGAAAAAAATCCCACAACTCCCAATTCCAAGAACAAATAGCAACACGAAGCAAAAGAGGGACACGGTATCTGCGCGACTCTCCGGATGACCTAGCTGCTCTGCAAATGCAACTGAGGGGACCCAAAAACACTAAGGAGATGCCACGCACTGGTAGGTCATCGGACTAAAAGAATGTAGGGTAAGAAGTAGAGTAGAGAAACCCAAAAGGAAATAAGCAAAAAACCACGGACGCCAACTTTCTCTGTATCTAGCTTCGCAATCTATCACATAGGCATTCCTGCTGCCACAAATTACCACCGAGGAGTAAAACTTTCTCAGCCCAACGCCAATTTAAGCATATTCGTTGATACCAAGTAGTTGACCCCCTCCCCACTTCCTCCATGCCCCCATCCCCGCGGCCAGACTCTGGTTGGGAGATCCGCCAATGCCCTATTGTAGCCCCTGACCCCCATATCTGGAAAGGTCTACTGGCCTGTGCTTTTTCCCCTGCACGTGAACTTGGAGGTTACCAAAGCGGGAAAAGCCTGCCCCCGGATGGGACCGACCACAGCCGGCGTCTGGACACAAAAAGGGCTTCACCGCATCATGGCCCTCCTTTAGATGGCGGACCTGAGCTGACTTGGACGTAAACGTTATACCCCTACACCCATAGCGGCAGTAGAATGTTGGAGCAGGCTCGGGAGCCCTCGAAGACCTTCGTCTCCTCCTCCTCTGCTTTTCTATGACGCTGTTCCCCTCCATCCTCTAGCTTTAGCGATTTCCGGCCATAAGCTTCGCAGAATTCTCGCTTATCACCCATCTAGCTTTCTCTACTTTCCTTCTCCTCATCCCACCTCCTTAGAAAATGGATAGGGTCTCCTACCTTGGTGGCTCTACCCTCGCCACTGCCTTCGGCAATGGCACCACGGTTGGGGTGTCCGGCATCGCTGGGGATCCCGCACAGGAAGACATGGAATCTCCAAGCCCTGGGGGAGGTGTTAGGTAGGAATTTGAACCCGGCGAGTCCCGGTCATGTTTCCCAGTAGCCATGGGCTCGAGCCTCGCCGGTGGAACTTCTAGTGCTCCAGAGATTTCAAAGCCCTCCAGAGGCGGTGGCGCTGTCGGACCGCGGTTCATCCACCAGGGGCCAGGGGGTAGGTCCACGTTTGCCACCGAGAGAATATCCAGAGGGGCTACCTGTATGAAGGCATCGTATGAGGTCAGGTCCTGGGGCGGGGGTGGGGGTGATGGTGGGGGCGGGGGTTGGTTGTAGGCTCCCTTGGGCGCACATAGCTCCGGATCCCCTATGAGAACATCAGCGGGATTCTAAAGCACAGCGTAATGTGATGCATTTGATAAGAACACAAACATTCAGAAGGCAGATGGCCAGAGCCGTAGCTCCAGAAAGGCGTCCAGTAAGGAGAGCCGCTCAATCCGAACTACAAGATACTGTAAGCTTTGAAACACAGCTATCGTTAAAGATAATAACAAACCTCTTGGCCATAACTTCCTCCTCCTTGATCGTCCATATCCTCCCAAAGTAAAAGTAAAAATAAAAACAAGAAACAGCAAAGAAAATCGAATAGCTTGGCTAGAACAAAGTTAACTCTGAATACGGGCTTCCTATGTCCTATGCGGCCTTTCCTCTTAGGGCGGATGCTCCGGTAATCCAAGTCCCGGGATTCCAAGAGAGCAATTTACGTCTGATCTTCCCAAGAAGTCTCTCAGTTCGGAGAAGACGCCACAAAAATATCAGACAACTATTTTTTTTTTTCTCTCTGATTATTTGCTGGCCCAACAGGTTTCCAAAAGTTTAGATTCGGTGGGTTCTTTCAGGTGAAGTCCCTGGAGATTGGTAGTAGGTTCCTCTGTCAGGGCCTCCGGAGTTCCACGGCTCAGGGTCCAGCGGGGTCCTTGGCACAGGAATCCAAATGGCCTTGTCCAATTCCCGAAGATCCGGGTGTGGTTCTCTGGCGCTTGATATTGAACAGGACCACGATGCCGTCCTAATGTTGATTCGGAACTAGAGAGTATCTCGAGCGCCTAGACCCTCGACCCAAAAATGCCCCAATAGTGTAAACAACTGACCCCTCCTAAACTTCTTTGAGTCCTCGGGGGCTAGCGGGGATAAGGTGATAGTACGAAAATTGAAGATAATGAAGCAACTCATCCCAGAAAAGAAACGAAATACACTCCATCTTATAAGCTTCCCCAGCGAGCGGCCTGGTAGCCCACCTGATGACTTGCATTCTAGTCAATTCAACTATTTCGATAGGCACTAACCATGTGAGATGCTAAACCTCACAATTCCCAAAAAGCACACACTCTTTTACTTTGAAAAGCGGAATTCAGCATTCTTTTGCTTTTTTTGTTTAGAATTCGATGAACCAATCGCTTCCCCGACTGAGACACTTTATGGCAACATCCGACCTGAGGTTTGAGCTTCCTTCTCAGCCTCGTCGACCAATGTGCTTTTACTACAACTTTGGGCCCTGCTACCCTATGATGAGCATTGCAGATTACCAATCGCCAAGTACAGTGCGAATACCAAGGGAGACGTTTTCACACCAGACAGATTATTTTGCTGGCCAACTATCCTATTTCGTACGAAAACATCTCCCCTGGTGCTTATACTCGAGCACGGAGAAGCTTCATCAGAACCACGATGACCCATTTTAATAGATGAACGGCTCAGAAAGAGACCTGTTCCCAAGGCTCAAACTGCACTCGAGCTACAAATATACCAGGCACATACACTGGACACTGTCCTTCGCTTCGCCGGCTTTCCCTTTTTCATCACTCACTCTTGCCCAAGAGTGCAACCCCTCTGCTGAGGCAATCTGGCCCACGATCGATCAGGCAGTCTAATACGAACCTAAGATTCGGCGTTCTTAGGTTGGCGAAGGTCGGGACGGGGAAACCATCCACTTCTCGGTGGTGCAAGCACTGTATCCAGCCGGCCCTAGGCTATGGTGCAGTACTTGTACCCTACTCTGCCAACACCAGTACTCGGGCGCAGTAGGAATCCAGGTTTCCCGGCTCCGGAAGAGCGAGGGTCCAGAAAGAGTAGTTTTTCTTTTTTTCCGGTCCTCGAGTGTTTTGTATTAGGTTTGCTTTTTGTGCCCAGCGCATGTTTAGTAGGTTATACAAGGAAAAAGCATAACTCAAGGTAGCAGTGGGGTCACCCTTTCCCCCCAGACAAGCAAAACCAGCCCGGACTTAAGGCCTCGGAGACTATGGTCAGACCCCTCGCCTTCGCAATTCGGGGCAAAACATCCCGAGAAGGAATAGTGTTCATCAGATCGGGTATAGCACAGAGAGGCTAAGCTTGCTAGATCTCATTAACTTATATTCGTTAACCTACCCTTTAAGCCTATTATAGTTTAGCATGATAGATAGCGATCCTGCTAAGATCTGTGATAGCAGATTTAACGTGTTTTTGCGGGTATTACGCGTAAGATCTTCAACTCAATACCGGTATTATTATTATTTCCTCTTCAGCTGTCCCTGGATGCACTCTTGCTTACTTAAACTTAACAGTTCTCGCTTAACTTAAATTACGTTATCGGTGAAGGCCGATCGGCATCACCTCGTCCAAAGGTTCTACCATATCCAAAAGTTCATATTAGTCGCTTATCAGCTGAGCCATAAGGCTGGAAGCTATCTCACAGTGCCAGAACCAGATCGCTCTTAGACAACACTCGGATAGAACGCTAGGATGCTTCTATGCTGCGGAATGTTCGAAGAAATAGTAACACCTACAATCTGACCTTAGCTGTCACTGTTGGGTGTCTACCCTCCTGCCCTCCGGTAAGGTGTGAGGCGATTCTGAGTACCCACCCAATTCTGAACACGTAGTCCAACAGCGAGAATCTGACAGTAGTCAGGACTGAAGAATTCTAATCAACCAATTGCTTTCCGTGTTATGATACTCTAGCGCATCTCAGCACGTTGGGATAACAGGAGTCCTCGCTGCAAAAGTGCACGGACCCTGCCAAAATTATACATTTGGGCGTGCTTAAATATGGTGCGGTCGATTGATCGATCATGATCGGTGCTTCTAGTTATCCGGCCCGACGCCCGTCGACGGACGCCCGACTGCGACTGGACGGGACGACAAGGACGAGGACTAGGGCCGTCCTGGGTTTCCTTTTATGGATACCATACTGCCCCATTAAAATTTTGTTTATTTATTAATTTCATTTATTTGTTTTACCTTCTTTTGCTTTTAACTTACCGGTATTGTAGCACCAGTGTGTGCCTAACGGGGCGCATTGGCCAATTTTAGTCGATTGCCGTCGCCCCGTCCAGTTTGTCCAAAGACGAGACATTCTCGTCTTTATCGTCCTGACCCCATCTAGGACGGACTGGACGGGAGCACCGAGATTCATGATTTGCCCGCCTTGTCGTCGTTATGTACGCCAATATTGCACCTTAGGTTACTCCTACCTAAAAAACAGCATAATTAACGCGTGTACCCCACAAAACAAAATAAGCAAAGAAGAAAGAGGAACTCCAAGCATGGCCGGACTCATTTACGATCCTACCGCTTTTTTGGCTTGCTCATACCTATTTCTAGCTTCAACGCACATGGCGGGGCACCAGCTACACCAATAGTTCAGGCAGCAAAGCGAAAGAAGAGGATTATACCTTAGGTTAAGGAATAAGTGCGCAGTGTGCGCTCTTGCCGATGTTTATCGCCGGACGTTATACGTTATCATTGAGTAATGAGATTCATCCTGACAATACACAGCCTGCAATACAAGAGAAGTTATCAGCCTTGTCTGTTTTATGTGTTACCCCAAGTGCATGGGAAGAGGTGTAACCTATGCTGACAAGCGATGTCGAGTGATCTCCTATGACAGGTAAGTATGCTAATTATGCGCGGAACATGAAAAGAAGATCAAATAATAGTGCAATCGCCCTCAAATATCCTTATCCAGAGGGCATGGGAATCCTGGATATGTTTGACAAAAACGTAGGCTAGATCATCCGGATATTGGTGATCTCTTTGACTCAGCGATGCAAGCAGGCTGCATGCGCGTGGGGGGTATGAGAGAAATCGGTGAAAGGAATCTCAAAAAGTATTGGGAGATATTCACCGCGCTCCGAGGGTGGGTGGACGATCTCTGGTCTCGACAAGGTTAAGCAAGTGAGCACGGTGACATCCGTTTTGAAGTTATAAATAAGGTGTGTACTTCGATTGTAAGTCTTATTTGCACTTTAAGTGACCGGTGGCTAGTGCTACAGCTGTGAGGCTGTTAAACTCGACCAGAGTGCCCGAGCCAACACAACAGTCAAGAGTGGAAGGTTGTACGAGATAGACTACTGCACGTATATCGTACTCCCACAACCTGGCTCAGGTTATGAAAAGTTGACAATCTTTTATGTTAATCTGAGCATTTAAGACCCAGCAGGAAGCCCGCTGTTAGCTCACTTCACAGCACGGAATTCGTGACTGCAATTTCCGATCTTCTTTGGACTCGGGTGGTAGAGATGATTATCCCACTCCCCATCTCTCTCTGCCGGACACTACTATTGCGAGGGCGGAGGTCTTAGGGATTCAGTGTCTGCTCTAGGGAGAGCAAGTGCGGCAGATACCGCTGGGCCAAAACTTTGTTGACACGAGTGTGCACCAGAAGAGTGCACATGTCGCCGGGTTGAAGTCGCGTTTTTTTTTGTGGTGATACATCAAAAGAAACACGACTTCAATCCAGAGACATGAGTAAACTAGAGGACAAGTTTGATGACCTCCCGTAGGCGTTTAGAAGAAACCTTCTAAGTTTTCGGCTGGTTAACTTGTATCTTTGTACCAAAGGACTACTGCTGGAAATTATACCAGTAAATATTACCTCGGTATATTAAAAAAAGGGGGGGATGGTCCTCGGCCAGTCAGTCGTCTCCACTAATTTCGTACTTCATAACGACCGGTGTTTGCAAAATCTGCATGGCACGGCCACCGGGCTCATGCCTCTCCATTCTGCTTGGGTGGGTCAGGTATTCACGGGCATCCATCTCAGACATTACTGTACGTACGGCACAATTGTGTGTTCCAGCAAGAGCTTCATGGCACAATTAGGATCCTGATTAATTTTCATGAGCCCCACCAAACTACAGTACGCTCTAGAGCGATATATAGTACTGTACGAGTGCTTGCCCCATATTCATCTTCTATTCACCGGCCATAGCTATCATCACTTTCTAAAGCTCGTGCTAAGACTGTCTTCCTTCCTTCCTTCAAACCGAGTTCGCCAAGCGATACGTTCAGTGCAGCTCTTCAGCACGGGTTCTGTTCCAAGACACCGCTATATTCCCACATAGTGATGTTCGGAGGTCCCTTTATTTCTGTTGCTAGTACTGCTATTCTCTCGCGCTACTATTTAAGCCCCCCCTTGATCAGCTAGATCAACTTATGATAACCTCGGGGCAACACTACTACCGCATAGTCTACGCACCTAAACACCCTGTCACTAACATCATCGAAGTTATCTTCTCCTACTCTGCACTAATAATATACCGGCCCTGATTAATGCAAGGCTCCTGGGTGGCGGATTCGTCTGTACTAGTAGAGACTACAGCACACTCCCACAACATAGAATTTCTCCAGCTCGCATTGAAACGAGAAAACACAATTGTCCCGAGTAGCGGTGCCAACGATATATAACCCTTTCTCAATACGCCCTTTCACTTCACAAAGGTGAAACCCACTGTCCAGGTATGATATCATACATGTGCCAAGGTATCATACCCTGCCTTATGTGCAAATACCAATCACGTGACTCTAGATCAACTTTGTTCGTTCAAAAATTTTTAAATTTACATACATACAGAACAGCCCTTCAATTAATCCTCACACAAAGTCCTGCTCAACCCTTCACCGCCAGAACGCAAAGTCATTCAATTCACCCACCCACCTGCAAAACAGACAACCGGCCCCGCTTAGGACTACGATGTCGCCTAGCCTATTGTTCTCGCATACAAGAATCTACTAGCCGCACTGATGAACTGTCTCGCACCAATTGGCCGCCGCCGCGGTTTCCTTCGGCTTCTACAGTTGAATTCGTGCTATAGCCACCGGTTCCACACTAAGCAGCGGCTGCTCCAAGATACTCCAAAGTCCGATGAGACTCGTATACTAAGTACGACGCCATACAACTCCTACACAAATACCGCCCGCAACATCAAACTAGACCACACCATCTCCGACGTAACGCGGCTAGCAGAGTTTCGAGCGCGTATTCGAGCCAATTACGCACCCCACCCACTGCCACCTCAAGCAGGAACACTGGATTACTGCTATTTGCGTGACAAGGGCTTGTTAACGTTGGAGGATGTGCAGCTGGTCACCCGGGAGTTGGTCATTGCGGCGTTGGTCCGGCAGAGAACCTCGGGCGCGAGCGAGGACCTAGTTGATATAGCTCATACTATCATCCGCGACATTCAGGCTGGCTTATTGCCCTCTCACTATTTAGTGAGCGGGTATCTGATTGGCGTGCTTCGGGTTTCGGGGACATTGGAGGACTTGACGAGGTACTGGAACTGGTTGGTGGATCACGGCGGGAAATCATGTACCGTCCAAACATTCGGGATCATGATTGAGGCGCTGACTTACCGCGGCGCAAAATTGAGCATTATGGAGGGAATGTATAAAGAAGCTGTAAAGCGGTTTTACGAGCCGGACCAGCCCCTGAGATCTCGGGTGCTCTCACAAGGGATTCTAGCGGCGAGAGTGTTGAACGGGAACTGGAGGGGAGCATACGAGCTATATGACCATTACCTTAAGCTCTACCCACAATCGGAATCCCGAAAATACATCGAGGGATTGTTGATGTTTGAACGTCCCCCAAATGAAGCAGCCATCATAGCCATTATCCGCTGTCGGGTGGGTATGCCAGTAGCCCCTGGACTGATGAGAGTTATTCTCCATGGCATATGGATTAACTACCGGGACGTTCGGTCCATGCTTACCGTTGCGACGGCATGCACTGGTGCTAAGGGGGAGGTCAATGGTAGTTTGATTTTGAGGCTACTAGTCTCTATCATGTTTTCCGCATCTGACGGCCCTCTTATAACCCTAGGAAAGCGATACCAAGAAGGGTACAACTTCATCTACCAACAGATAGACAAGATTACGGCGGTGGCACGGAGCCGGGGTTTCCTGTTTGCTCCACCCAAATGGAAGCCACTCATATATGTTACCGGTGACCTAAGAAGAAGGGACATGTTAGAAGCGGTCTTGAGAGTGATGAGGGATATGAAAATAGAGTTTACCTCCCACCACTTGATAGCCATTGGGTACGCCTATAGCACTATAGGTGATATAAACATGGTAGTGAAAACCTGGAAAGTTTTAAGGGAAAAATTTCCAGTATCTGCGAATAAAAAACACCTCATGCGCTCCCTTACTGCATGTGGACTCGGACTTCGAGATGCTGAGAGGCTCCAGAATTCAAAGATGTCCTCTTCAGATATTCTCAAAGCAGCCGACCATGCACTCTCGAATCCTGGGCCAAAAGCGGCCCCACTGCCTCCCAGTATTCGGTTTAACTGTCCCCTTGTCGGAAATTCGAAAATCTCGCTAGAGGAAATGCGAGAAGATATTCAAAAGGCGTCCGCAAAATTCCTCGTGGCTCTACAGAATTACGGAGAACCCTATGAATTTTCGGCGGACCCTGATTTCTCCACCATTCCCTCCAAGCTCCCAGCCGGCTCATCACCTCCTCCCGTTGCAAGGGAAGAATTGGAATCCTACTACAGTTCACTTGCTGGTTTGGGCGCCGCGAAACCAGGGGAGGTAGATGAGAGTACGGGATACACTACGGAGCACTTACACTTCGAAAATTGGCGGTCCATAAACCAAGTATTAGCGACTGCAGAGGAGAACGAGGAGCGGGAAAAGTCTGCACAGAGGGAAGTCCGAGTTTTGGATTTCTCGACAGATAGCTTATTATTACATGTTGGCGAGGAGGATGAGGGACGCATGTGGCACCGGGTCCGGGAATTGGATAATCGGTTTCACTTGGAAACTGAGGCGAGAGAGAGGATTAAGGAGAGAAAGAAGAAGGAGGCGGAGCAGGACGAGGACGATGAGGCGGACGAGGAGCCAGTGGATGTAGTGCACAGGAGAAATATGCTCCACTCTCGAGCTAATTTATGGAGACAGCTAGGCGTAGAAAATTTAGTGAGAGATCTTGGAAAGATACCATCGGCGGGAGACGGGCAGAGGGACGAAGAAGATGATGAGGGGTTCTGATCACGAATTAGGGAGACTTTTGCCTGAGAGGAAGCCATGAGTAATGCGCAAGAGCTATTCTGATGTATTAAATAGTTTACGGTGGTACAGCCTCAGTTAATCGCTATTATAGGACGCGTCAAAACTAACTACTTGCAGCTTTCTCATTTCCACCTCCTCCTCCTGCCTCAAGCAATGCCTTCTTCCACTCTACGAATTCATCTGCAACATGTTGTTTTATTCCAACGAACGAATTCTTAAACCCACGCCCACACCTCCAGCACGTATAGTCCACCTTCAGTAATCTCGCCCGCTCATGATGATCCCATCTGGGATCATCATCGCGCAGCGGCAATTCCTCCAGCGGCACGAAAAATGCCGTATTAAATGAATCTACTCCCAATAATTAGCCTTACAACTCTCGACCAAATCGTACCGAGAGAGGGGCGCGGGGAAGCGTACTATAATGCACCCTCTTCTTCACCCTGTCTGAGAACCCCTCACGCGAAATGACATGCACATGTAGATGATTCATGCTTGGCCCCGCATGGACTCCAACCCTAACCTCCGCCCCCCAATCCACCCCTTCACCGCCCGCACCGCTGCCGCAAATTTTCCTCCTCAGTTCCTTCGCCACCAACCCCTTTAGCTCCTCCGCATCCGTCCGAATCCGTGCCAGGAACACCTCGTCCTTAAACGCTTCGAACGGGTGCAACAGCGTCTTCTCGGGATTCCGCGGCAAGAGCAGCGCATGTACAAGCGCTTTTGGGAATGCGTCCCGGATGAATACGGATGCTGGGGTTTCTTTCAAGATTATGGAGGGCGGGTGGGCGGACGGTGATATTATGTAGGGGGCTAGGGCATCACGAGGGTCGCGGGGTGTGTAGGGGATTTGTTTTGGAGTAGCGGAGGTTGCGGTGGTGGTGGTGGTGGTAGGATTCGGAGGGTAACAATACATTTTGACTGCCGTTCGATTAGAGAGAGGTTGGTGCCTCCAGTTCCGAAGGGGGACATACCAGCTTTAGTTTGCAGACTTGCTGTCGATGCTGTAGATATTTCTTTCCCCTCTCCCCCTCCCCCTCCCCCTCCCTCTTCATCTGCATCTTTTGCCTCAAACCGGTACTTTCGTTTTCGTTCTAAAGAACCCATCGCTTCCCTTTTCGAATTCAACCTCCTTAAGTCCTTTGCTGCACCAATGGCCCAGTAAACCAAGACCCTCCCAATGCTGCACGTGCCACGGTGTCCACCCGCCGAAACAAAGCTTTCGTGAAAAATTTCTACAGCGTTGTCAGTTCGCTCCGAAGAGAGATGGGAGGGGCGCCGGTCGAAAATGTGCCCGGTTCAGCGATAAACGGCGAGTGTCACGCTTTTGATGTGCGGTGCCGGTATGATGGGATTGCTAAATTATTCCAGCAAAATATTATACTCGCGCAGTACGGTACTTTATGAGGTGAAGTTAGGCTTGGCTTGGCGAGGACAGCAAGGGCAGAGTGGGGTTGGCTTGGCCGCGCTGATCTTCTCGTAGCTGCGACAACGGGAACGCTAGATAACAACAGGGAAGGTTTCCTTTGTTATTATTTTTACCTTTACCCTTTTAAAAAAAGAGCTACCGGTATGTAGTGTTTCAGTGTATGGTCTCAAAAGGGGAGTCAGCTGTTTGCATATTTTCCTTTTTCAGATAGAAGGTGCCTGGGGTGAATAGTCATCAGTTGGGACTCTCCCGTTGGCATAATTTCTAGGCTTGTAGATCTCAGTCATCAATAATGTAGTGATCATAATAACGTGGGTAGATTTCTGGATTTAACTGGTAGTTTTTCAGTATACTTAAGGTGCAGGATTGGAGACATAGTTTTTTTTCTTCTTTTGTAGGCCATAACTCACAAAGAAAAATGTGACTCCAACCCAGCCACCCAAGCACGAAGGCAATAGCCCCTGGTGCGATTTTTGATAGCAGTTTCTGTTGGCGTAACTAGCAAACTGCACAGCGCTAGAGTAGAGTGAGTGGGTTCATTTGGGTAGGAAGGGTAGGAAAGGTATCGTCATAAAAATTGTCATCATGCTCCTCATATAATTTGAACAAACGATAAAGACAGAAGTATATCTAAACCCCAATAGAATCATCTTGAGCCTCCCATTGATCGCCGTACATATCTCTTTGTTTTCACGCATGTTCCCATTCACCTGCGCATCCTTGCGGTAACAGGGGAAAGAAGGTGTCCAAGGGCCTTCTCCATGGACCACAATTGCTCTAGAATGGCCCGCCACCCACGATTTCCACGACCAACTGCAATGCACCGGCTACGTTCAGCGGCTCTAGCAGTGTAAATGTCGATGAGAAGTCATTTAACAGTGCGAGCGATTGCAAACGCTCATAGATCCTAGACGGTAGTTCCGGTCTGGTCTGTATAGGGCTCTCTCAACCATGGTTGCGCAGCCATGCTTTGTAGCCGACCAAATTTCACAAACATGTCTCGCCAAACAGCTCTAAATTTGGCAAACATGATAAGCCAAACAGCTCCAAGCAGTTGCAATAATACTAAGTCACTCAAGTATCATAAACCGGATATTCATTATATGAAATATCTAAGTATTGACTGATCTAAAGTTAGCATGCCTAGTGTCGGATGAGCTATCGTAGGGTGACTGACAAATGGCGTAATGGCCAAACAAACGCACTAGTGGGCTAAACTATAGGGTAGGTATAATCGGAAACTTCTTTCGCTCTTCATCTTTTCTAAACTAACTACCGTAACAACTCAAATAATTGAACCTCATATCGGGACATTGGAGATGTCTTTAATGGTAAGGCCTGGTACCCTTTTCCTTTTTTTACTGTCTCAATCTCGGGCTGAGGGGACGAGATTGTGCTGTACGCTCGCCCCCCTATCCAAGAGAGGGGATTTCGGACGTCTTAGCAGGAGGTTCAATTATTCGAGTTCTTACGGTAGACAAAACATCAGAATATATAGAGTATGAGGAAATCGTCTTGCTCATTCTATCGTTCCCCACACTCATTCATTTCTCTCCATGTATGACCCCGCTTGCCTGCATACTTCTGTAACGATGATAAAGGAAAGACATGACCATAAACCATCTCAGCCAATCCTTTCATCTCCTTTCAACTTCTGAACAAATGAAATCACTAAAGACATTCCGTAATCTTTTATCGTTCCTTTTCCTTGCATCCATTCTCACAACCTTGTTCGTCATCTATCCACTTCCGTCAACTCTAACACCTGGCTGTGTATTTTCCTGTTTCAGACCGCTCAGGGGATAAACGAATGAACTTTTATGCCAAATGGTGGGCCATTATAAACTACCCGGCGCACACTATCCCATCGTTCGTAGAAGGGCCAAATTTGGCCCTTTTGCTAACAAGTACAACGCCACCGCCACTCAAAATTTGAATTTTTTTCCTTCTGACTCTAGACTTTGCTGGAGCCAAAAGGAAGTCCAAGGGTCTTTGAAACCATAATTACAAATGATTCAGTAGCTGTGGCATGAAGTGACAAGTGTTTATACAGAGGTGTACTTTTGGTGAGGATTGAGCACATAAGGAAAAGTCTGTGAATCTCAACCCATAATGGCAGCCCGGCAACTTCGACCCTGCTCTACTAATATCTCCTGCCTTGAGATCTTCCCTGAAGACTCTGCTTTCCATCATCCACAAAGTGGTGGGCGAAAAGCTTCGGTAAAGACACCCTCTATGCATCACAAAAGATCACTCGCTACCCTTAGCTAAAGTATGTTGAAAATATTCGATGCGGAGGTAATGATTAACGGTTAGGGTTTACGCAGCGGAGAGGAATGGCTTAAGTGGAGACTTAAAGTTTGTATTGAGCGGA
>Ga0307507_10004359_pt1 | contig 25283 bp, 20 predicted proteins | sample 7_EM_MG_FD_207223 | JGI IMG/M metagenome (GOLD analysis project Ga0307507, IMG submission 207223) | Populus trichocarpa ectomycorrhiza microbial communities from riparian zone in the Pacific Northwest, United States - 7_EM | ecosystem: Host-associated > Plants > Roots > Unclassified | place...
CCGGCCCCCCAACAGTCACCGTCTCAAACTCCCCCCCCTCCCCCAACACCGCACCTCCGCCTCCGCCAAACCTCGCCATCGCCCTCTCCAGCCGCCCCACCGTGCGCGCCTCCGCGACATTCTCCCACAAAAACCCCGCGTCCAGCCCCCCCGACGCGACCTTCACGATGCGCGCGTCCTGCCCCACCGCCGCCATGTCGCGCAGCAGCGCCGCGGGCGCGTACGGCGGCAGCGAGGTGTAGTGCCACAGGTAGGAGAGCGGGACCAGCCCGAGGCGCGCGGCGACGGACTCGATGCGCGTGCGCTGGTAAGTGCTGAGGATGGCGCCGGTGCTGAGGGCGTCGGCGGAGGGGTGGTCGTGCAGGATGCGCTGGAGGAGCGGGAGGAGGCATTCGGTCTCGTCGGGCGGGGCCGTCGTCGTGGCGGTGGGGGGAGGGGGAGCGTAGGTCTTGTCTGTGTTGATGGCGGCGCCGAGGATCGGTTGGCGGTAGAGCGGGATGTCGAGGGCGGCTGAGTAGAGCGGGATTAGGGAGTGGCCGACCGTTTGATACATGTAGCTGTTGAGGTCGTCGGCTTCGTGCTCTAGTTCTATTGAGTCTGCGGAGGGGGGCGGGTAGAGGTTGGCGAGCGCGACGACGGAATGCCCGTTTGCGAGGCAGTGGAGAATGGAGAAGAGGGAGTCCTTGCCGCCGGAGATTAGGGCGATGACTTTCAGGCCGGGCATTTTGCTGGAGGCGGTTTTCAGGAGACGCGGATTTGGGATGCTGGGTAGGCTGGCTGCGATGTGGGCGAGAAAGAGCGCACGATGACTGTAGAATGATTATTATAAAAAAGTGTCCTATATGTCCACCGCTGTGTTTGATGAAATAAAAGAGTAAAAAAAGAAATACGACTGATTTAGACTTTCCGTGGTCTGCTGAAAAGATTTTATAAACTCGTAGGCGGATTTTCTTCAAGACCATTACACTGCGAAATGGTCTACGAAATTCAATTATACGAAGACTATACTATGGCTCCATAGCAGGATATACTACAACATTTATGGAAATGGTGTGCACCGCGTGATACACTGGAGGTCTTTGAAGTGGTAGCAGGTGGTTTGTTTAGACGGAGGAAGTTAGGTTTCTCAAAAGAACCGAAGTCAACACTAACGGCTTTCTGCGAGGTCAAAAATGACCGCTTTCGAGCTGTCTTCAACATTAACATTACTCACGATCACGTTTATGCACGTCCATACGCTACTTTTTAAAAATTTTATGTCTCGAAAGGTGATGTGCCAGCACACTAACCTATATCAAAAGGGAGCAAGAATAACAGGAGGATTACAGAGAAGAGAAAATTCGCAGAATTTAGCTTATAGCAGGAGTTATCCCCCTTAGCCGCAGCAATATTACAACGAAAGTAGGAAGATAAACAAAACAATCCGCTTATGTTGACCGTCAAGCCCAAAATATCCATCAAACACCAATTCTACCCCATAATTCCTCACCCGAGAAGCCATTCCAATTGCCGTCCACGTTCCAAATAGTCGCAAAAAAGTCAAATCCCACAGCTGCCAATCCTGAATATGTCAAGCAAAACGGTCACAACAAGGAGTAAAAATACAAAGAAAAGAAATGAGAACGAAAGACTTTTTCAAAAATTGGATGCTACACGCCAATGATTCCGGCCGCCAATTTAAACCGTCTACCTTTGCCGCCCAACGTAACGACATCAAGGAGACGAAGACCGCCTGACATTAAGGTACTCCTTGAAATGGAGTGATGGTGTTCATGTCTGTTCGTAATGAATGCCGATGACAGCAACCACCAAAGGTTGGTTTCTATCAGACAAAAGTGAAAATGGTCACACATGAACCTCCAGTGTACCCTTACTCTTCCCGCTTCCTCTTCCTGAATTTCTTGTCTGAAGATGATGGGCTCCGACCCATATCAGAGTAGGTATCCGATCCACTGCTACTTGAGACCGCAGCAGCAGCACCGTAAAGAATGGCACCAAGCATACCCGGATCCGGGCTATCATAGGATTCCTCCTTTTGTCGCCTCAGTTCCGAGTCGTCTAAGACACCCATGACAACAGCACCAGTTCCATGTGTGCGTTGATGTTGTGAAAGGTTGTCACTGCGAGAGAACTTCTTGCCACAGTCAGTACACTCGAAGGGCTTTTCGTGTGTGTGAAGAGATCGGTAATGACGCTTGAGATGCTCCTGACGGCGGAAGCGGCGAGAGCAGAGAGTGCACACAAACGTCTTAGATGGATCCTCAGTCAGTGATTGCTTGCGGCCACGACGGCTGGTGGGAGCTGTCGCAGGGGGAGCACCATCATCGGAGCTGGAAGCGATCGCATTCTCAGAGGTAGCGGACTGGCCCTGTGTGGTAGTTTGCTGCTGGCTGGAAGATCCTGACTGTGACTTGCTGCCATTGCCTCGCGATGTGTATGCCCTGCCTTGGTATTCGGAATCCGACTCGCTGTTATCCAAGTCCTTGACGAACTTCTTGCTCGGCTTCTTCTTGTTGGTCTTGACAGACGTCATGTCGTCAGCGGAAAATGAATCGGTGTCGCAAGGAGTGGGTAGGTCGTTGACTACTGCAAGATCGTCTTCGAAATCGGTGAAGCTCTCTTCACTGAGAAGTTCGTCGTCTTCTGGAGAAAGAGGCAGTAGATCAGTGCGCTGTCGCTTGTTGCCGCTGAAGTGAGTATTCTCAGTGGGTGGGAATTGAACCAATCCAGTGAAGTCGTCCTCAGAGTCGAACTCGAAGAGTGGCTCAAAGGTGGGCAATCCGGTGAGTTCGATGAAGCCAGTCGACGTGGCAGTCTCGTTATTCTCCGTCTTAGACTCAAAGGCTTCACCCCTGAGGATCAGCTTGTGCTCCTCGTCGTCACCTGAGCACAGGGTTGGCAGGCATGCGAATTGAGCCGACGAGGTAGAAGAGACAGTGAGATTGCGCGGGTCACAGAAGTTGTTCTCAGTGTCGGACAAAGCCGAGGGTGGGATTGGAGAAGGTGAAGGAGACAGCGAGGGGCACGAAGCTGCAGAGAGGAGGTAGGGGCCTTGGCTCGGGCAGGTAGCCGAAGGTGGCTGGATGAAAACTGTTTGGGTGTTAGAAAAGAACCACTCAAAACCAAAACTCTATTCGCATTTAAAGCGTGACAGACGTGTCAATCACACTTCTGTCACGCCGCAATCCGCCTGATTTCTGATTTCGTCACTTCTAAAAATACGTACCAGGTCTCATTGGAGGCGATGCAGATCGGGTCCAGTCGCCGCCAGCAAGAATCTCTGAGAACACCTCCCCTTCGCAACCTTGCTTCACACCTTCCAATCCTTCACCCTGGAAGAATGCGCCATTTACCGGAGTGGGCAAAATGTCGCAAGTGGAAGGAGGGCTGCTGATTGCGCTTTCCGATGATGACAATGGGGGCGTAGCAGGAGCAAACCGCATATCCGAAAAGTCAGTGTCCAATGGGTGGAGATAAGGAGAGTGTTGTTGAATTAGAATTGTTGGCTTCTGGTACATCGGCTGTGGGGATGCGACCGGTGTTATCAGAGCCTGAGAAGCGTATGCGGGTCTGGACGGATACGATCCCTGAGAGCTGGACGAGGAAGGCCTGTTAAACACCATGTTCGAAGGATAGTAGGCCTCCTGGCTCTGCAGCTGGTAGGTCTGATTTGGCACACCGTGGGGATGCGGCGAAAAATGGCCATGCTGGCGATTCTCCGGGCTTGGATCCGGGTTATAATAGAAGAATGGTGATTGACCCATCGCCTGAGCGGGATGCATGGGATATGTACCTTCCATTGCGTATGTTGGTGGTTTCTTCTTCGGAATGTCAGTTTTCCACTCCTCGCTGGTCTTGACCGCGCATCCGCACTCACCACTAATCTGTCAATCACAAATGGTTACTGGTATGTTACAATTGTTCGTGGATCACGTTTCGACTGTCTTTCGAGGTCGAGTTCGTGGATTCCGAATTGGTATTAATGTTACAGACGGTATAGCAGGCTAGACAACTGAGTAACAAGGACGGGAAGAGGCGATGAAATGTGTAAATATGTCGAAGAAAGCGACAGGACAACAGCAACGACGGATCGATGCTGTCTACTAGTAATTTACTAGAGCGAGAAGAGTCTCATAGGGTTCGACGGTTGGTGGTGAGTAAAAAGTTCCTAAGGAAGGGCCGGAAACAATCTCAGCTGTTGCACAAACGAACAGCAGCGAATGTTATCCAAAAGAAGACGAAGTACAAAAACGGCGGTTGATAGGGAAGAGAAAGACGAGTTGATAAACCCTGAAGCAAGGAAATGGAGCGAGCGATGGGAACGCCGTGGATAAGTAAGTCGGATCAGCGAGAGACGAGACAGCGATTAGGTCTGAAGAAGAAAAGATGACCAGGCACAAGTGCGAGAGCGCGCGGAATTGGTTAACTACCGTGAGAGGGGAATTGGAGAAGACGAGCGAAGGCGCAGCACCGGACCCCAACCAGGGCAGGAGACGTGCATGCTGTGACACCCCTGCGCAGGCTAATGCAATGATTATTCTGTGACTACGAAATGACTCGTGGGATGCACTCTTCAGCTTAGGGCAGCAAGACGCGCGGCATTATTTTATGCTGCAGGATGCACTAATATTGGCTGGAGCTCAAGACGGACAAGCTGGCCTCCTGGGCGGTGGCCACCCACCAACACCAACCAGACCTGGCTGCCCAAGAGATTGCGACCGGCACAACCTTCGTGCACCATCTATGCGCCGGCGAGCACGAAGCGCACAACTGGTGTGAAACCCTAGTCCGCTGCATAACAGGTGGGTGTCAGTGGGCAAAGTGGCCGACCGTACAGACGGCCCTATTTCGCGCACTGCACCGTACAGGCCGGCTGCGAGCGATCCATACGGGCAGCGCGTCAAAGGAGCCTCCGCCCTGTCGATAATTCGTCGCGTCCACCAGCCTTCAAGCGTCTTCGCCGGCCGGCTGCCAGCAGGCCAACCACACGCTGGTCCGCCGTTATTGTGTGATAGTGTTTTCTCGAGTTGTGCGGCAATAGCGACTCAGCCTATTCAGCCTATTCAGCCTGTTTGTGCGAATTCAGCTTGCTAGAGCCGCCTATCAGCCTATCACACGGCAGTGGTGGCATCTTCCCCAAGGTCCCAATAGCAATCGATATGTTGCCGTCCCTGTCTTGGCTGGACCGCGCACAGAGATTGGTGGTAATGATGCACTGTCCCATGTGGGGTTTTCTACGACCTTTTTTTTCCTTTGACGCTCAACGCTGTTGGGTCGTGGATTGTGGCTTACTTCAATCACTCTGATAGCGCCGGATAACACTCACAACCACCACCAACAAACTGGAAGGCCAGAACGGTGACGTTCCTGAATGCCGCACACCGTCTGTCCTCAAAAGCCTCCGGGAGGCTGCTGGCACGCTCCGTCACTGGCTCGTACTGCAAGGCACAAGTCTCTGGCGGATCAGATGGCGCTCCTCAGCACACTCATGCACGATGCAGCACGATTTGCTGATCCACAGGCACATGAAAAGAAGGTTCGCGGGAAACCTCATTCGCGGGTTTGCGAGTCTAGCTGAGAGACAATCACTTACTCCTGCGGTTCGGAGGCGTCTGCAGGCCTGCAGGTACCCTCACATGCCTCTCTCACGACAATAATGATGTAAAGCCGCCTTCTCTGTTCGGTCTGATTTGCTCCGCCTGCGGGCGACTCGCTTCCATCTGTCCATGTGGGGTAATCGTCATGGTTGAAGTTCTCTCCATCATGGTGCGACAATATGCCGCGCTGCAGTCAACTTCCATCATGGTGGGTGAGAGTTGACGGTGGTTGGTTCATGATGCAGGTCTGTTTCTGAGAGGCCTTCGTATCGCCGCGGTTCGACTCAGGTGCTCGAAGCGAGCGTTTCAATTCTGGCTGTAGATGCAGAGGTGCAGAGACGGATGCGGAGTGGTGGTGTATCGCTCTATCGATAGATCTATCGCTGCTGTCAGCACGCGTTGAAGGCCCGAGAGTCACCAGCGTTGTACAATAACGTTTCTATCTGTGGAATTGGTAAATTATGCACCGTGGCACCTATGCCAAAGTCGTACTTCTCTTCCAAGCCTGTCCTCGATAATGAAACCACTGCCGTGATTCTCATGCACCCTTGGGGCAAACCCATTTTCATTGTTTCTATTTCGGGCGCGAAGACAAAAATATGTGCCCAGTTAGACCGCACACAGCATGCGCAATGCATCGGACGGCGGGACCCTTTGGGCATAGCGACTCGCCGCTTTTGCAGGCCATTCACACGGTTCATAAAAATGAAGCACAATGCACGAGAACACGGACCTCGCATTCACCATCTGGCATGCCTCATTCGGCTGGCTTCGAGAACACCTCCGAGGTCCCCGTCCTCAAGTCAAGCCTCATAGAGGCGGCCTCGACCGCTTTTTTAACACACCCAATCGACACACCGCCGAGCCTATCCACTGCCCCCACATGACCGGGCAACTGCAACTCTTATGCAGGAACAATGCAGGTACGACAGCGTGCGCACAATCGAGGGTTTCAGGAACCGGCTGCGAACCGCTTATCGACAAAGAAAAAAGATTTTTTCCCAGAATTCATTTTCGCAGGCCACATATTTCTCATGACTTTTTGATATGCATCAGCCGATACTGAACTCACCCCAGGCGGCAGACACCGGACCCTGGGCTGCGATTCAGCAAGCGGTCCCGGGATGCAATCCCTGCTCCCTTAGCTCTTGCGGCGTGGGCCTGCCGCAAGGTCGGCGCCGGGGAAGTGAGCTCTAGCTTCCACGGCTCCGTTGTATCAGAATTTTACTCCACAAAGATCAATTCCAATCCTTTTTTGGCGAGATTGCGTAGAAGCACTCAGATCTTCTACCGGCTCCAGGAAAATTGGTTCACCTGGACCATGTCGGCGCCGGGGCTCAACTCGGGTCTCTCCACATTTTCACTAGGGCTCTTGACTCAGCGCTCGAGCTTCAAACACCAGACAAAAAAGTATGTTGGAACCCGCGTTGTCTTGGTGGTCTTGGCTGTTGTCCGGGCTCGAGATCCAGGAACCTTATCCTGATTCATGCCGGCTGGTTGCTGGTGTGCTTTTTCCAGCCCTGCAGAATGAGATGCCCCTCTAGAACAAAGTGAAACTCTACCCACCAAGACCCTTCAATCATTTGATGCTTAGGTGTGTCTGCCGGATGGGACTAGAGCGGGTGACTGCGGCAGTTTTGCTCTTTCAGACGGCCGAGCACAATCCGTTCGAAGTTTTAACCACTCAACTGCCGTTTTTCATCGCTCGAATAGGAAGCTGAGACTTGGTTCTTTTCTTCCAGTGCCCCCATTCGACCAGGGTCTCTAGCGATAGAACAACATCCCAGCGCGCTTTTGCGAGGAGGGAAACTTAGAATTCGTGCCATGTGGGTACACTTCTCTCCCGAGGGTACGTGTCGCGAACCGTGGGTGTGGTCCCTGGCTTCGTGATGCTATCGATTTCGCTTCTTGGCTGCAATTTCCCCAGAGAATCTCTGAGTCTTGGGCCTTCCGAATGTTGCTGAGCTGCCGGGGAGGCGCCGCGGATTGCGGACGGGTTGGAGCTGCACGGCAAAGACTTTCTTTTCAAAATCCAGGCCGCTCTGCTCGAGCGTCTCACCCGATAGCGGCCAGATATCTTGGATTCAGATCCCCAAAACGTGAGACGGACCGAGACTCAGAGATCTAACGTCTCGCTCATTCTAGAAACAGTTCCCCAGCTTGAAACGTCGCAACGTCATGAAGAGACGTCGCAGCATATCCTACCGCGTACGTTTTCCGAACGATGATATCCTCAAAAGATCTTCCGCTGAGGCGAGTCGGTGGAGTTGAGTGAGCATCACATTAGTCGTGAATCAGCACTGCTTTCCGCTCACATAAACACTTCTCGTAATGTGCGACCGCGATGTGCGACCAATGTGAGGGCTTGACCCCCAAAACTCCCCGTCAGCCATGAGCAAGTGCGATGACGGTATCTATGTGGATAATGAAACGACAGATAGCCAGAATGTTTCGAAGCCAACCGTCATCGCTCAATCCCCACCAGTTGTTTGATTTTTCACGAAAGTGGGGCTCTACACGTGCTCACGCTTTCAAGCTAGATGCCTGACAGGTTCACTATGTAAGAGACCGTATCTACTTTCTACTTATAGAATGAATTCAATCTCCGAGAGAACCAGGTTCTGCTACAATGCTGCGTGGCTGTGTAACAAAGCTCGCTCCAAATGTTGCCATGGATTTGCCACAAATGCCATCATCCCAATCGGTATTCCGCTGCGAGCCGGCCCACATATTAGCCTGAAAAACGAAGAATTTTTGAGTGGGACAATAGATTCACAACGTCTAAATTGACGGAGAATCGGAGTCGGACGTAATGTCCGGACCAGACAAAACCAAGTGCCTTTTCGACGGATGTTACACCAGCAAAGTAGCAAACACACCTGCAAGAATACTTACAGAACGCTGACTTGGGTACTCCGCGAGATAGAGCAGGTGATGGAGCGTGAAAGCCGGTTTGAAGGATTCCAAGGATTTGGCTGAATGGGCCACATCAGATATCGTCCACTAAAAACCATAGAGAACGTGAGAGCCAAGACAGACACGATAGCGAATACATTTAACCATCAAGACCACCGCCGCCCGGTAAGATGCAGTTTTCCGCTGTCCTGTGCTTAAAATAAATTCCATTTCTTCATAAAAAGATCCAGGAGGGCGACTGTCAAGTAGGACCAATGAAAGAAAGAGTTAAAGAAATACAAAAGACAATATCATTCAAACACTAGCCTGTTCTCACAAATGGGTACTGGGAGAATGCGAGATCTCTTGTTATTATAAAGTTCCCAATGCAGGGGAACAATTACTGTGGTCCTGCAGGTGTGCCAGAGCGCCCGACCACTTTTAGCCGCCGACGTCGCACAAACTTCTTTCTTAGATACTCGACTGAAACTTTATCTTCTTGCCTACGGTTGTGTCTCGACAACCTTGAAAAGCTCGGCTGACGACGAATTGCGCGTGAGCGACAATTTAACAGGATAGCCTGTCAGAAACGCGAAACAAGGTCCAAGCAGCTGAAAGAAGAAGATGGTAGAGAGTTCTATTCACAAAAGACGCGACTATCACGTCCATGTATGCAGACCCCCACGTTGCAGGAACGGACAGAGAATCCCCAACGAGTCCCGATACTTCATCAAACAGGACCTTCATTGTTACAGGCCTCAGAAAGTGTGTCTAGTGAGATCAGTCTTAGCAGTCGCCAAGTCATTCTCTTCCTATTAAATGCTGATACTTTTCGTATCGTTCATCATTGGCCGTAAAGTAAGATGGAGAACTGCCCCGAGGAAATTTCAAATACCCTCATGAACTCGCTAAACCAGATTCACCTAAGCGTGCCAAGGCCTGACTAAGCGCACGTTCTGTAAAATCTCCAACTTCGCAGCTTCGTGGAAGTTTTTTCTCTTTGTGCGGCGGCGCGACCGATATTCTCCGTGTTACTTGTCCATCCTTGCTCAGTGGTGAAAGAGACAAGTGTCAGTCGCGCCACAGAGAGAACATATTGCACAATCGACTGCCTTACACTTTGCGGCTGCGCGTACCTTGATGGCGCTGACGTTGGTCCCTTGCAGTCGAACATATTAGCCTTCAGCAACCGGATAATGGACTGTAGGATTTATAGGAGTAGGGAATAGTCACTAGGGATATCAGGAGATGGTTCAGGTGGAGAAGCTCCATTGAGAACTTCGAAGAAGTGGTATTATCATGAGATTTTCGTGAGCTGCGTGCAGCATCTAGACATGACGACCACATCTAACCTCGAGCATGCAATCCATGCGGATATTCTCCATGAACGCCAAATGGCAACTACATGTTGCGCTTAAAGTCCCCTGTAATGCATGCTATTCATCTTCGACCTTCGCCAGCTTGCCCATCTCCCGCTTCTCCCCAGACTCTCCAATTATTCGGACCCTGTCCAGCCGAACCTTCTCGCCCTCGCCATCACCATCAACAACGAATATGACCAACGACGTAATGTTCTGGAACTTGACAAACCGCAGCTCGAGCTTTGCGGTGCCAGTCTTCTCATCCCAATCCTCAGGCTTGAGCGTGATGGTTTGAGTCGCAGGGATATCCTCCGCTTCCTCAAAGCCAAGATTGTGCGCACGGTTCGTGTAGAGCTGGATAGTCTTCGGCCGCATCGGTGTCTCGTCGTCATCATCATCGGATTTAGGCGGTAACGAAGTTAACTGGACCGTATGCACTTTGAGGGTCGACTTGAAGGGGATGTACAGCATGAGCTGCTCATCGACGTCGCTCTCAACCCAGTCGGCCTTAGCCTCCGGCCCGCTAGCCTTTCCTTTCCCTTTGCCAGAGCCGACGGACGAGGGCATGTCGGCGTCGAAGAGCGCCTGCACTCCACCAAGCTCACTGTCCGAGTTGAGCAAGTCGAGCCCTCGAATATCCACCTGCTCCGTGACATCGTTGTAACTACGCGGTAGGTCCGCACCCCGCCATGTAGCGCCGCTGGAGCTTGCTTCTCCGAATCCTCCGGATGTACCGTCTGAATCCGCCTCGGCGGCTAATTTCTTGACTACTTTCGACAGCTCTTGTGGGTTGGCACCGCGGATCTTGGACACCTCTCGGCCGTTCTTGAAGATCATAAAGGTCGGCATCCTATATTGAGAATTACATGTTAGCTGGTAGCCCTGCATATCCCATCGCCGGGGCTGGTGTAACGAACGCGGTAATGCCATAGCTCTGTGTAACTTCGGTCTGCTTCTCCGTATCGACCTTTGTAAAAGTGATGATGTTTGGACGCGACAACTGGGCGGATAGCTGCTCATACAGCGGGGCTATGGTTTTGCATGGCGCGCACCAGTCGGCGTAGACTGCAGAAAAAGAAAAAGCGTCAGCATTGGTTGGAGGGGTAAGGGGAGCTGTTCTGTGGCACATTACAGTCGACGACTACGATTCTTGAGGCGGAGAGCAGCGAGTTGAACTGCGCTGGCGACTCTATGTGCACGGTCTTGGACATGTTTAGTGAATTGGTGCAGGGGAGGCGGAAGTGTGGTTTGTTAGAACTTTGCAAGATGGTGTTGAAACGATCACCACTAGCTTGGCCGGATTGGAGATTCGCGTTCTCGGTGGTGGCGGGGCGCGTTTATCTTGAGAGCAAACCAAGGCGTTGTACATGTACCTGTTAAGCTTCTGTCAAGGTCAAGGTCGGTGGTGGATTTCAAAGAAATGGCGATAGGCCAGTCAGAAGTTTATGTTTGCAGTTGCAGTTGCAGCGCTGCGGTGACCACTTTTCTCGGTAGCCTTAGCATTTGGAAGCTTCTGGAGTGGCTTCACGTGTATTTCTTAACGACACGACACTTTCACAGTTAGAGCGTCAACTTGCTGAGTTGCTGTAGCCGTCGTGATATTCTCCCCCGGTGTATTACGTCCTTGCGTGAAAGGTGAGCCTCTCCTCCCCGCGACATTTGCTTGCCCTCGTCATGCCCTCCCACCTCACGTCTGCCTGCCGACCCCATCGCCAACCCGCCACCACGCAATGGCAAATTTGACCGGCCTTGAGTTGACTGGAACAGAAGAAACCTTATTCCGTCTCCTCGCCTACTCCTATCTCTCCTTCTCCACCGTCGACTTCTGCATAGAAACACGCAAGAAGCATCTCAGCACTTGCACTCGTTCTCAGGTTCTCACTCTGGGCAGTAGCGCCTTAGCTCTTTTCTCCACCTACAAGCTCTTCCGCACGCTATGGCGTCTCATGTGATAGTCGTGCATTCAAATGCAAGGACCGCACGAATACCCACCTCTCCAGGAACATATCTCACAGACGTGCGAGACGACGCTTGCAAGAAGTTCAATGTGAAGCCCGATCAATATACTCTGAAGTATGTGGGAGAAACTTAGCCATCCACAGGAGGAAAAATGCTCACTGTCCCTCTCCAGATTCAACAACAAACCAATAAACCTCTCCCAGCAAATACGCCTCGCTAACCTCCCCCAAGGCGCGCGCCTCGAGCTTGTCCAATCCTCCCGCTCCCCAGCCGTCATATCCGTGGCATTACAGCTGCCAGAATCAGAAAAAAGTGTCCGTCTAACGCAAAAATTTGCCAGCAATACATCATTGTGGGAGACCTTGCGCCACTTCGAAAGTGGCTCCGGGGCTAATTACAACTTCACACAACGCGGCGTTCCCCAGATCAGCAGTAATGGCACTTCTGGTGCCGGCCGGCTCAACTACGAAATGCCAGTTATCACCGTCCTTCCCGGACATCGAGAACGATCAAGCTTCGTGGAGCTTCAACAGACTCTTTCGCAACTCGGGTTCGACAGCGGGAGTGCGCTGCTACGGCTGGGTTTCAAGAACAGCGGGACACCGCTAGAGGAGGCCATGGCCGAGATCTCGCAATACTTCAAGAGCACGGAAGAACCGCCCGCAGCCGCAGAAACAGCGAGCGCAAGCGGCGCCCACGCCGAAAGCGCAGGGCAGTTCCAATCCGCCCCAGACCCCGGCAATGCTGCGCCGGAAGCCATGGACAGCATCGCAGGCACAGACGGCCAGAACACCCCCCCAGAGCCCATGGAAACAGAACCAACACCAGCACCGGAGCCTCAACACGCATCCTCAGAGCCCGAGCCCAACCCCGCGCTCCCCACCTCACCCAAGGGCAAATCCGCCGCCTCCCCCCCCCCCACCACCACCTCCCCGACGACCCAACATATCCAAATCTTCGCCCCCCCTAGCAGCTCGACCCCGCAAGCCGCGCGCCAGGCCTACAATGACGCCGACTACATCCCGACAATCGAGCACGCCAAAGCGCACCAAGCTGCCCTCCAATCCCGCACCCGCAACACGCGCCTCCCCTCGGACCGCGAACTCGCCGAGCAGGAATCCGCCCGCCTCTCCAAGCTCACCGCCATCGCCGACCGCGGCGTCACGCTGCGCATCCGCCTGCCGGACGAGAGCCAGGTCGTCGCGCGCTTCGGCGCCTCCGCCTCCGCCTCCGAGGACACGGCGGCATCGCTGTACGCGTTCGTGCGGGGCTTGATCGAGCACGCCGACCAGCCGTTCGTGCTGCGCTATATGGGACCCAAGGGGGTCCCGGTGGCGCTGAAGGAGGGCGGGGAGCGCTTGGTGCAGGATTTGAGGTTTTCGGGCCGCGAGGTGGTGACGTTTTTGTGGGATGAGAGGGCGAGTCCCGAGGCGAGGTTGGCGAGGAGGATCCTGAGGAGGGAGTGGCTGGATCAGGCGCAGGTGCTGAGGGTGGAGGAGCCGGTGGGGGGGAGTGCGGCTGAGGAGGTGGTGGAGAAGAAGGGGGTGGGGAAGTGGAAGATTGGCGGTGGTGGGAGTAGTGCGGATAAGGAGAGTAAGCTTAAGAGTATTTTGGGGAAGGGTTTTTTTAAACGGTGATTTAGGGGGGTTGTGGGAGTGGTTGGGCTGGTGTGAGCATATCGGGGAGTAGGATGGTGGGGTGGGCTGAGGTTTGCGGATCGGGGTTTGGGTTTCTGCATGTTTAGACTGTCGCGGGAATGCGAGTTTGCTTCTCGTGATGCTTGCTGTACATTTCTCGTGTCCATGTCTACGAAATTATGCTGAAATTGGGCGGGCGTCTATTAAGCTGATGTGTGGTTACTAAATGGAAGTAATAGACAGTTACCATCCAGGGGCTGCTTGAAGGGGTGGTCGTACTGAGCAGATATCAGGGGCTGCTAATGCACTACAGATGTGCAAAGTCTTCGCTAGTAATGACGGGAAAAGCTGTAACTCTGGCATATCTACTGTCGGCAGATAGCACTATAAGTGTGTCACGGCATGACCAGATGGATGCAAATCCTGTAATATCCGTTTAGGTGCATTGCCTCTTTAATTTCGACAGAGTAATTGATTATCATTCGTCTTTTACTTCGTTGATATGATCACTCTAATATGTCAATGAACTGCTGTTATATTTAATAAAGAGCGTTTATATATATCTAGAAAAAAGAGGCACCAGAAGACTGCTTATGGTAAACAATTATGACTATACTTCACATTTTAGATATCTAAGTCCTTTCGATATGAAGGTCAAGACAAATATCACTATCAGAGCGGCTTAAGTTTAGTCTTGAGGGAGTTTGCATCTCAAAATTTTCCACAGCTCTCAGCTCTAGCTCAGTCTCATTTACCACAGTCAGCTAAGAAATCTAGGTGTACAGTTTAGTCGTAGCTTAGGTTTATCATTGGTGTGGCTGGTTGATTCAAACGATGTGATGTATGCCTCCTTTACCCTTTTCTCCATCCCCTCGCCAATGTCTCCTCCCTGAACAGACACTCCGTCTGTGCGCCAAGCTCAAGTACAGCGAGCGAGCAGACTTCCATAGGCGGAGATCATGGGCTTTGTGCGGAAAATCATCAGAGATAAGAAGCAGCTGCTGTCACAGAAGCCGATGAAGGGAATGCAGATCCACGTCCAGTGAATATTGTAGACAGTGACGCCGACTGTGCCAATGACAGAAGTGCCATTGTCGTCATTTGAGCGGATACTATTGCTCATGCTGGTCGCGAGTGCGTTAGAGGTCGCGTTTAAATCTTCAGACTGATAGATTGGCTGCATGGAGTCTGGCGCATATTGATCCTGCAGACCACCTGTCATATTCACGCAAAACTGTCGACCTGAATCGGACTTACTTATTACCGTCTTACTACTGTCTCGGTCACCGACCTCGGTCACTGACTTAGTCTACTACCCTACATCATGTATATATAGTCTCTTTTCTTCATAGATCAATCTACACACGAGTCCTCATTTTCTGACCTCATTTTCCGGTCGGCAGTTATGAGCCCGGGCTGCCCACCATACTGCATCTGATCTTTCAAGAGTGATTCCTCGTTCAGCTGTCCATTCCTTAAATTCGCCTCCAAGAGACATCTCTCCATCTGTGTGGATTATGGTTACCTTGAAGTCGTATCGTCGTCCGATGATATTACGATATCTGATGACTATTTGGGTGGGGGATGACTTCTTAGCCATCGTGTCTACCTTATTCATTCACATCGCGTCGTTAAGAAAGTGTACCGCGTACTTGTCGCCATTGTATGCAACTATTCCGGGTATCAAATTAAGGTGTATTCTATAGAAAGGAACCATCGACCGAGTCGGTGGTCTTCTTGATCACCTCATGAGCTTTGCTCACTCCACACGATTTACATTCTACCGTCGTCGGGCCTTTTAGAATCGCGCCCGTCACTAACTAAGGTAATTGCTTAATTGCCTCCTTTCCTGCATGGCCCAATCGCTGGTGCCATATGTGGCCTTCTGCCTGATTCAGCAGAGGCTTTAATGAATGCCTCAATAATGCTTCAATGGTTTCGAAGATTGAGTTGCAAAGGAGGCCTCCGGTGAGACTCTCTTTGGCTCATTGTATTCAATAAATGCATCGGGTGTTTCTAGTGAGGAATGCGGGACCGATGCATGTAAAGGTTGTCACGAATTAGGAGATATCGTTAACTTTGTGGAAGAAACTGATTCACTGATTGTAACGTTAGCGATTCAGGATATGTAGTTGTCCATGCCGTAATATATCTAATATATATCTGTTCAGGTATGCTGCCTCTCGCGGTCTAGCGGGGCAATTTCCATCCCGTTTTGGTATCGCACTTTGGCTTGGTCAATCCGCTGCTTTTGATTTCTATAAAATCGTCCACTCTTTGCTCTTCTCCTCGCTCCCTTTTTTACTTCTCTCGCGGTTCAAGATTTTCTCTACCCTCTTACCCAATTGCCGCTACCGGAACATCTCCTATGCAGACATCTACGCTTTGTGCCTCGTGTATTGCACCCGCTCCCTTCTCGACTCGCGGCTTGCCATCACGACTCCTTTGCTCGTTTTGGGGAATGAACACACGCACGGACACATATAGATACATAGCTGACGTCGTTGGTCTCGGTGCAAGCCATCTTGAGCCTATGGAGGGTCTTTCGTCGTCTTGGACTAGGCTTCCGTGGTTCTTATCAGGTTTGGTTTAGAATGGTGTTATACACTTAGTCGGAGAGGGTTGAGGTTCACTTACTCCGGTTCGTCAAAATCGTGCAATGCTCACTGAGTGACTTCTGCCGTCGGATTTTTAGCAAGCCTTCAAATTCCATGTCGCCCTATGTTTCCATAACCTTATCCAAGCTCTCTCCTTTCTTTTGCTAAGAGGTAACCTTCCATTGAGTACCACCGTTTACTGCAGAACCAGGATGGAGTGGCTATCATGACGTTCTTGTTCGAGGCAGTCATGAATGTGCTGGGGGGCTTCGGAGGTGAGAAATTGAAGGTGCAAGGTGTGTAGAGAAGAGATTGTCAAAACATAATATTCTAAGAGATATTCGTGGCAGATGCCTTGGTGCGGGATGCCTCAGAGCAATAGGAATTGAGTGAGAAGCAGAGGCTGATATCAACCCGCCCGGCCGTTTAGGGAGACGAGCGACAGCGTATTGCAACCTCTTCATGCAATCGCATAAGAATTCGGGAATCGCTTGATTTAGGGATAGATACGGCGGTTATTTGCCGCCGTGGATTTGCACGGGATGCTCGTAGCTCAGCTATCCCTTCCTCTAGCAAGGTCCTCGGTAGAATATGGTCCGTGCGCCAACACCAAACTAGTTGATCTGAGCGATTTGATTGGTTAAAACAGCGAGAACCGAAGGACAGTAAGATTCTGTCGAAAAAACTTGCTAAGTCGCAGCCATATCTGACGCCTTCTTTGAACTCCATCTAATCGTACGCGTATTCTAAGGTAAGCTCCTGCATATTACTAGCGCGTGAAGGACATCTCGTAGGAAAGACATCTCGCAAGAAGGAATCTAAGTAATTTTGGGTATCAGTACGGAGACTTAGCGTCCGCTTCTTAGCGCCCGCTACTCGAACTTGCAGTTGCAGGTGGGACAGATCCGCTTCTGTGTTCGTCAAAGTCTTCTCTCAAGCTGCCTAATATCATTTTGTTGACATTGCCAGTCCATGGCTCCGTATCAATGATATCCCTGACAATATATTAGTAGAGGTTAAATTAAAATAACCATGTTATGGCTCACGGGATTTTGAACTCCTTTTCCAGCTCATCGTCCAGTCTACGCAACCGAAGCATTGCTTTCTCATCGTTTCCGAATGAGATAAATTCAATACTAAACCGGCGATCTTCCATCGTACCTCGAGTCTTGAGTAGTAGCTTAAGGAAGTCCGCGATCTTATTTTCCACGCTCTTTGATTTCACCGAACCCTCCCAGATTCCATCCGTTAAGATGATCAAAGTCATTTTCTTCTTGGGATCTCTGAGATACTCGTTAAAGATCTCCCCAAAAGTCGCAGCCATGTCTGTCTTGTATCTCATTCCCTGTGGCGTCAATTTATCTGGATGAGCCTTGTCTATAGCCTTCTTAAATTTTGAAGGGGCATTAGAACCCTTTGCGTTGCTGATGTTGTGCTCTTCGCCAATTGTGAAGAGGAGGTCAAGTCCATCTTCATCCAGGCCTGCTAGTTTCATCACCAGCGTTTCCAATACATAACTCGCAACTGCCCAAAATGGAAGCATAGTTGTTCCGTTGTCAACGACGAATTTCTATGCGAAAGAGTTAGCATTTAGTATAGCCTTACGTATCGAGTAAGCTCACAATGTCCCGGTCCTTGATGAATTTCCTTAGATATTGATCCTTTCTACTCTTACTGAATAAAGATGCAAACCGCGCCTCTAGGCCTTTTGCTCGTTGTCTTTCCAGCTCCTGGCGAACCTGGACGATGTCCAGGGACGGGTCGGGAGTTTTGAAGATAGGTGGGGGGGGCAGGAACTTCTCCTCCTTCAACTGTCTGGTAGAGCCTTCTGGAGGTCCAGAAGGTAACGAGAAGTTTATCCCTTGAAGAACAGCAGGCTCAGCTTCTGACTCGGTCTTAACCAGAATATCACGGTGTGAAGGCACGGAACCAGTAGATGCGTCTGTTTTAGTGGTGCTATGCCTAGTTTGGTCAGGTTCAATTCCTTCACTGCGGACATTCAAGGCAGTTTCGAGGACTTCTGCTCGATGAGCCACTTTTCCCAAAGGAATGTTATCGAGCCGTTGCGATTTCCCAATGCGCTTCGATTTCCCTTTCTGACGATCTTGAGGAACAGCTAAGGATATACCTATTTCGGTACCGGAATGGCTATTCGTCGTCCCTTGTGACATATGTTGGGTCTCTTCAACAGTTTTTGCCTTGACAGCTGCGATTTCTTCAGCATTGGATGGAGCTGTCTTATCCACGTCTAGCAGCGCTTCAAATACGGTTTTCGCAATTGGCTCAGTCCTTCCAGCTGCAAGTGATTGAGAATGCTCTGCTCTGGCGAAAACCAAGATTTCTTGTAGTTTCTCACACAGGTCGCTAGATGTTAGTCGACTGTTCGGATCTTCCAGTAGCATTCTTTCATCCACAAGATCGAGAACTCGTCCAGATATAGTATCTGACTTACGCATGACGCTGCGCAAGTATTTATGCCAATTTCTGACATCTGGTAAGGCTTCTCGCCCATCATGGAAGGCATTATCCGATTTGGGAGTATTCACATGCTCACCACTTTTGTGTCGGCTTCGGAGCCCAGCAATTGCTCTCTCTCTCAGCCTCTCGAATTGAAGTATGCCCTGAAAGCCTAGGACAACCCATGTGGCAGTTATTGACAGAACACATCCAAAAGACCAAGTATCGATGGTTTGAGATACCGGAGTCTTGGAGTCAAGTTCCCGTTTCGCTGGATCGCATTCCGGAGCGCCTGAGTGTTCAGCTTGGTCATCCTATTCAATGCCTGATTTCATTTTGGTTCCTTACCGTATGTCTCGGTTCCTCCTTCAATGTATTCCATCGGCGCCTTTTCAGGACACCGTTTTTTGAACTTTGCAAATCCAAAGTCAGCCAGTTTGAATTCACCGTGAACTCTCAGTATATTGTCCGGCTTCAAGTCGGCATGCCATCTGACTTTGTTAGTAAACAATATCCTTACAGACAAGGAAGCTGAGGGTCCTTACCCATGATAGCGCTGAACAAGCCCATCCTCATTTTTATATTCTAAGTTATGTATTGTTTGAAGCGCATCTGCGACTTTGAACAAATACCCCCAAAATTCAATTATCTCCAAGCTCAGAAGCGGAGGATGCTGTTGTGGGTCGGCGAAGAACTCATCAAGATCAAGCTCGCCAAACTCTAATAAAATGTTGTGGGTCCTAGAGTTTGGATCGTTTGGTTTCTCATCAAATGAGTATTCACCGAGGTACTGCACCATGCCCATCTGGCCTTTAATCCCGACGAAAGCCATCCTTTCCCATTCAAAGAGGTCTGAATTGAGCGCATTGTAGGATTTTAAAGCCATTTGGTAACACTGGAAAGTTCATTAGCAGAGGTATGTCGTTGGAGAGTGACATAGAGACAATGAAAGCGAGACAGCCATACCCAGCCAAACGTCTTGTCCCTCAATTTTGAACCACTAATGGTAGCTCTTAAATTAGGCGGCACAAACTCTTCCCGAACCAGAACCTGCCAAAGATCCGCAGTACCACCCTTTTCATTAATCCTTTCGCGTTTACAAAAGGGTAAAACCCATCTGCCGCCAACGAATATCTTTTGCGCGTATGGCCAGATGGGAGCGGGACAAAATGACCATTTATTCTTCTCAACGTCATCAATTATCTTGCCAATATTCGGAATGTGGTAGCGCACAAACTCATGTCGAAGCTGGTCGTAGTGGTAATCAGAGGAGGCAAGGCTTTTGTCGACGATCCCAACCTTTTGAAAAATATCGATCAGGTCGCCGTGACCAAGCTCCAGTAACATACTGAACACAAGGAGGCAGCGGTTGTCTCCAACTGATATTCGATTCGATGACATTTCTTGGAACATTTGGCGGTGATCGTTGGCGTAGACAGCGCAGAGGAGTCGAGCCGCGTTGGTCATCGGCTCTGGTGTTTCTAGCTTCATCATCCATGCAGTGAGTGTGTCAGTAAGGACGTAGGTACGACCACAAGCCGCTTTCTGCTTCCATTCCTTGTTCAGCTTCTCTTTGAACGTCTGAAGAATGCTGGCAGTGTCCGGGGATAGGACCACCGCAGCCATTGCGACGTGGATCCTAGGGTGGTCATCCAAGGAAAGGCAGCGACCAGACTTTCAATGTCCCTGGAAATCCGCAGCAGAGCGTAAAATGCTGTTGTCGAGTAACGCGCGACGAGGGGGTAAAAGATGTACATGGAAGGACACAGGCGGACATCGAAAAACTTGATTTTGCTTTCATCTTTGTAGCCCCGCGAGGGGGCTGAAGCACTCATTCTCTCTTGATGCAGGTCGGGCTGACCAATGCACAGGGGATCTACACTGCTGCCTTGAAGCTTCGGTTCTGCACGCGGTGAGGATCACTTCCCAGGTCCATCGCGAAGATATTCGTTCAATAAGTATTTTGCGCACTTTCAGAAAAGATATAGCTATAAGTTACTTCCAATAAGTTTTTATTAAAAAACTTGGGGTTGATTCAAGCCTGCAAAATACATCCTAGTAGTACTGCAGGCAATCTTGGCATGGCGACTTGGTCCGCCGTTCCGCTCACCAGCTATCCCTTTTCCAAGCTAAGGAGATCCGCAGAATCAAGCCACCTTGCGCTAACAAATGATCTAATACTGTCACGGTAAAGCACGTGTTCTCATCGACGCTTTTATTGAGCTTCCAAATACAATTCTGTGGCAGAAAACTCGGTTGGGATATATTTGATGCCTTGTTAGAAAAGCCAAGAGTTGTGTTGATGGTAGTACACATTATCCCCTTACTCTATTCCTCCGTTAAGAAATCTAATTCCACAGGAGAAGACCGGTTGTGTTCTTTCTCTTTGCTGGACAATCACACATGATACTGTCCAGCAAATCGATAAATCCACAGTGAGTCTAGCATCTCAAACTGCTCTAACAAACCTGGAAACGAGCAGTTTCGCTGGAGTCAAATATGGAGATAAGTCGTTTGATCAATTCAGCCTTTGAAATCCACATCACGGAATTTTTCCCACTTGGTTGTACATAGGCAGTGTTAGAGGCTGGGACTGTTTAGTATTCGCGACCTTAGTTTCCTTTTGTGCCTTCTGTGGCTGTCCGTCAATTTCTCTCCTTCTTTCTGCCCATTTATTTGCAGTCCATGCGATGAGCAGCGTCAGGAATGTAAGCGGCAGGGTAACTTGCAGCCATCTGAGCATAGCAATTCTAGAGAAGTTGCCGTTGCTAGGCTTATCGCCGTTCTGATTCTGATATTTTATAATGTCCGTGCTGAAGACAGTCTTCATTTTTGTTAGCAGCGTTTAATAGAAGTGAGAGAACGCGTACTGAAATGAATGTCCCTGGTAAATATATCAATGTCACAGCAGTGATAATTCGCACTACAACCGCCTCTCTCTCCATATTGTGGTTAAGCTCTTCCATACGCTCTGTTGCTTGACTTTGGAGATGGAGCAAAATCTATAGCTGAATTAGAAGTCGAGCTAACGGTCAAAATCACATTGGAGGACCCACCATTTGTTTTCTATCATTGGTGATCTTAGCTAAAACTTTAGAACGAGCTATCTGCATCTTAAAATTGCCGATGATGTCGTCCACTTCAGCAGCGAAGGTAACAATATCGTCAGCGCACGAGCTCCTTAGAGGAAAATCTTTATTTTCTTTCAGGCCGTCGTAGAACCGTCGCAACGAGGTCATAACATCAACATTTGCTTCTAGAACCATGATAGTTTCGTTGGTCTTGTCTTCCCATCGCTGCAAGTCCTGGATATTCTGTGGCTGATATTTCTTGTAAGCGTAGCCTTTGCCTCGAGGACCTAGAATTGCCATAACGCTCTATGATGGTGTCAGCAAGCTCAATACCCATGTTGGCTTTTTTTTTGTACTGACCTCCTCTTCGACTACACGTTCCAACCATTTGATGTACCATCGCCAGTCTTCTGTCGACCAATGGCAATACAATAAATGGGCAGATAAACTGGATCTAAAGCACTCCTCAACTGTATTAAATGCTTTGTCTTCCGGGTTTGCATCTTTTCCAGTTAGTTCTTTAAAGCGCTCCTGGAGGTCAAGGTTCCCTTTGGTGATTATCCAAAGCATCCTTCCCTCGACGATATCGAATTGGTGGTGGATAGCTGCCTGTTGTATAGACCATTCGTTCAACAAGAATTTTGTTTTGTCTTCTGACTTGAGCATTACACATTTCAGATTGTAGCACAATTGGTATTGTCGGCCACTTCTGCCCAAGCCAGGCACAGCACGGCTTCGAGACGGATCGGTGAGTGTGGTCTGCTCGCGAAAACTACTGAATCGTAAGTCGTGCGGCTCGCTTTGAGCACCAAAAACGGATATAAAGTCCAAGTAGGCGGGCATGACTTGGTGGTGCGTTAGGATTTGGGTTAGCATATTCTGAGTGATTTTAAGTCGAGCTCGTGAATGCTCTCCATAGATATAGCTATTTATAGACCGTAAGTAACACATCTATCTCAAATAATTGCGAAATAATTGGGACTGACATGAAACGGCACTTTGGGTCCTTGCATTTTGCAGACACTGTTTGCCTATTTGGATCGGCCAGGTCAATTGTTGTCTCCACACCCAACCATTGGGTCAACTTGTCAAACGTGTGGATGTTGTACTTGTCCACCTCTGTGCCAGTCAGTATTTAATCAGCTGAATATAAGTGCTTGCTGTCACCTTTTCCTGAGTCATTGTGCAAGTCTCGAATTGGGACCTCAACAAGCTTTTCATCTGCTTCACAAAGGTCGAGCCCAGCAGAATCTAAGCGAGCTTTGTACCGTTTCAACGCTGTGCCTGGTGTGCTAGCGGTCCTGTAGACTAGATTGCATGGATAGGATATGAAGTCCAAATAAGACTTTTGAAAATAATCGGGAATCTGTAGCGTGCCCATGATTCTGTTGATGTCCTTGGGCGCGAAAGTAAAGTGTAAAATTCAAAATTCGAGAACAAACTGAGTTTTCTACAGAGCTTTGAATGCGAAGCCACAACGTCTGCCTTCACCGAAGTACTTCAACAGCGGTTCAGCTAGGGGCTTAGACCGAACACATGGCGATGCGCATGTCGCATTTCACCTAGGTTTCCTCGGTTTGCCTGAAGCGAGCATGGCTCCAGCCAGGTCGCCCCGCGTCCAGAATCCTTGCCACCTAAGTGGCACAACACTGCTGCGCCTCGCCTACTCTGGCGTAACTGAACGCCGTCGAGTAGGGTTCTTATCCCTCAACTTTTCAATTTCTTTCTTGTCCTCCTACTCACTCAAACCGGTCAGAAGGAGTCCCAAAAAGTGATTGGCTTGAGGAATGATAAAGTCGAGGAAACTCACCTCCGTTAAAGGCTCTGGCGTCTCGAAAATCCAGAAGTCATCCTTCTAAAAAGTCCTTTGCTTAGTGAAACAGTCAACGTCGCATGAGAGAATCCCTTGGGCTACGTACTCGGCACTCATTGAATGTTTCCTCTGGCCACTTTGAGAGTAGGAAGCCTTTCAACGTATCCCACGTTAACCCATTATAGACAGAATAACGTTGTTGGTGACGCTCTGGTCTCGCCTCCTGTTCCTCCTCAGCCTGCCTCTGGAATGGTTTTGCGAACCTGCGCCTAATAAAACTAGCGACGGTGTTGGTCGATGCATCGGTCTGCCTGCGGCGCATTGCTGGCATTTTGATGTGCCCTGCTGCGGATGGTGCGGTCAAGACAGGACTCTCGTTCTGTCTATCAAGTCTGTCGTAAAACTAATAATGAGAAGGCTGCCTTCATCGCCTGAGAAGCGAAAGGCTGACTTTATCAGCATACTAGAAGGCTGCCTTTCAGTGTTGCATCGGGACAAGGCAGTAAATTGTGGCGCAAAGCTGAACTGAACATGACCTCCGGCCTTGCCTTACCGAGCTAGCGGGAGCCGCAAAAGTAGCAATACAAGAGAGGTATCCCCTTGTACAGCCCGATTTCCCGCTTTGCACGTGGGGCACGTATATGGGGAATGTTAGAGCGGGCGCTTGTGTTGTACAAATTCAAGCTCGGCTGAGATAAAGTTGAAGCCTTATGTCTATCACATGTCAAATTAGCTCTTATTGAGCTGCTTTTATCTCAGGTGGCCTCAGCCGCATTTGTGGCGTTGAATGGCCCCACTCCGAAGCCACAGCCCCACTCTGCAAACTCGTGTGAACTCCTGAGCCAATAGAACCTCGCGCTACCCCTAGCCCCCCTGCACCCCCCTAAATTCCTCTGCGAAGCGTCTAAGAGATTATGGGCGCGTGTTTGGTGATGCCATCTCTAAGGCGTGTTAAATTTAAATAGCTATACCAGGGCTAATTTAGCAGCTATTGCTATAGTTCGCGATGCATTTATATTATAACCTCTCTTACTAATGTATTCTGTCAGGCTACCAAGTAGGCTGGTGGAAATGATATATATAATACTCTATAAGGAAGAATCTAAGGGGCTCGGTGGCCCGAGAAGATTTAACGTAGTATGCTTTACCTCAGAAGCTCAGACCAAGAAATCGATTGTGCGGATATAGGAATATCCGCACCGTCCACTAAGCTGATTTAGGACGGCAATCGTTTTCTTAGTCTGAGGGACTTTGGCGAGATTTATGGGAAAACTAAACATGGTTTATATAAGAAGACCTTATTAACTTTAACAAAATTAATCTACCCTCCCACAATACCTGTCGACATAAAAATTACACCAAATTATAGAGAAAAGCCTACTCTATAAAGCTATGAGATCCTTAGCTTCTTATACGCGCGCGATATTAAGAGGAAGTCGTCGCCGTAGAGGCCCCAATTCTACCTCTGCACCGCCGAGCCGCTCAGTAAACACCAACGCTGAACGCTTACGCCCACGCCGCCAGCCCTCTACGTAGAGCCGTGGAGCTTTGCGAGGGCTCTGCGGAACGAAGCTCAGGGGGAGACCTGCACGAAGCTCCGCACGAAGCTCTGCTCGAAGCTCTGCTCGAAGCTCTGCTAGAAGCTCTGCTCGAAGCTACGCACGAAGCTCTGCTCGAAGCTGCGCAGAAGCTCTGCTCAAAGCTCTGCTCGAAGCTCTGCTCGAAGCTACGCACGAAGCTCTGCTCGAAGCTACGCACGAAGCTCTGCTCGAAGCTACGCTCGAAGCTCTGCTCGAAGCTGCTTAAAGCTCTGCTCAAAGCTGCTTAAAGCTCTGCTCAAAGCTGCTTAAAGCTCTGCTCAAAGCTGCTTAAAGCTCTGCTCAAAGCTGCTTAAAG
>Ga0307507_10004360_pt1 | contig 25279 bp, 3 predicted proteins | sample 7_EM_MG_FD_207223 | JGI IMG/M metagenome (GOLD analysis project Ga0307507, IMG submission 207223) | Populus trichocarpa ectomycorrhiza microbial communities from riparian zone in the Pacific Northwest, United States - 7_EM | ecosystem: Host-associated > Plants > Roots > Unclassified | place...
AAATTTATTATTAAGTGGTTGTTAAGATATTAAAGTGTGATTTTTCCATTTTTTGGTGTGTTTTTGAAGTGATCAGCTCACCCGTTTGACCAGCTCACCCGTGAAATACGTTATAAGGTAATACTTAAATATGGATAACTAAAACAATATAACCCTTTAATTAGCTAGGTTAAAGAAATACTAAAGTTCTATACAACCTATTACTAAAGTTATTACTTAAAAAACCATTTGCTCTATAATACGCATATAACTATTTAAATTCAATATAATATAAATTGTACTTACTATAAGCCTTAAACTAAAACAATAAAGCTATAACTACTAATAATAGTAAAAGATACAAAGATATTACGCCAAATCCTCTTAAAATTTATATAATATAGGCCGTATCTTTTATCTTATTAGTCAAAAGACAAGATTATAAAATCTTTACTATAACTATAGAAGATATTAAAAAAGCACTAGAACTAAAATAATATACTAATCCTTAACCTCTTATACCTAAAAAATACTATCCCTTACAACGTTGGGGTCCTCAGAGAGTTCGCTACTGGATTTAATTAGGCACTTGCATTGAACCAGGTTCTCCGATTGGCTAGTCCCTTATCGATAACCGCAGGGCCCATTTCAACGTTGTAAGGGATAATCTAATTAATGAGTTTAAAAAATAATTTGTAGACTAACTAGCCCTATACTAAAATAAGCATAATTTTAAGATAAAACTTAAGCTTAGTATAATACTAAAGTTTGGTCTATTATATAGTATATTATAAGAAGAACTGCTTATAATATAATAATACCTTAACAAGTATTTAGAAAAAGGATTTATTCGCCTTAGTTAATCTCTATTTGCCTTACCTATACTATTTATTAAAAAGCTGGGAGGTGGCTGAAGATTCTATATTAATTATTAAGTTTTAAATATATTTATAATTTAAAACTAATATCTAATTCCTCTAATTTAAGAAACGCTTAACTATATAGTAAAGGTATAGTACTTTATAAAGCTTAATATAGTTACTACCTTTAATAAAATCTATATATATAAAGAAGATAAGAAATATATAGCTTTTTGTATATAATGGGGACTCTTTAAATACCTAGTAATGCTATTTAGTATAAAGAACAGTCCTAGTATATTTTAGCAATATATTAATAATATACTTTATAAATTCCTTAATGTATTTATTACTGCGTATATTAATAATATCTTAATCTACTTATCTTCACTCTCTAAACATTAAAAATATATTAAAATAGTCCTTAAACGCCTATAAGATATAAACTTATAATATAATATTAAGAAATGCAAATTCTATATATCTAAGGTTATATACTTAGGCTTAATTATATTCCGTAACGGAATTAAAATAGATCCTAAGAAAGTTGCCATAATTATAAACTAGGGAAGCCCTAGCAATATATAAAACATTTAAGGATTTTTAGGATTTGCAAGTTTCTATTATTAATTTATTAACTACTTTTTAAAAATTGCTTAACTATTAGTAAACTTAATAAAGAAGAATATAAAATTTAAATTGACTACTAGATATAAACAAGCTTTTAATAGCTTAAAATATTACTTTATAACTACTCTAATTCTTACCTACTTTAACCCTAACCTTAAATATATTATTAAAACAGACTTATCTAATTATACCTTAGGGGAAGTCTTATTGTAATATAATAAGAACGGCAAGCTATATCTAGTAGCCTTTCTCTCTTAAAAACTTGCCCCTACTAAATTAAACTATAAGATATATAATAAAGAACTGCTTGTAATTATTAAATACTTTAAATAATAGCGTCCTAAGCTTAAAGGATTATTGTTCCTAATATATATATTAATAGACTATAAGAACCTATAGTACTTTATAACTATAAAGCAACTAATATAGCGCTAAAATTATTAGGCCGAATACCTCTTATAATTTAACTTTAAGATTATATACTAACTAGGTAAACTTAATTAGAAACTTAATATATTAATATAATAATCATAGGACCTACCTATAAACGCTTTAGATAAATAGATTATAAATTAATTATAGATCTTATTACCTCCTAAACATTTTAAAAAACTATATCATATATTCCTAGATACGGAACTTAATAAAAATAAATTAGAAGTTAATAAATAGGAAATAGAAATTAATAAGCTAATAAAATATAAAAATAAAAATAATATATAGATAGTAGATATAATAAAAGCAATTTAAATAGGGAAATAATAGTATAAGGATATTACACTTACTAAATGCAAAATTCAAAATAATTAATTGTACTATTAACAGAAGATAGTAGTTCTAAATTCTGAACCTTTACAATTTAAGATACTTAATTTTATATACAACTCCCTTATAGTAAGGCACTTTAGCTATATAAAGACCTATAAGATTATTTAATAAGTATATTACTAGCCTATAATACACAACTATATATAAAAATACGTTTAAGTATATAGGATATATATATAGAAAGACCTCTTATATAAAAAAGTAAGGAGTAATTTAACTGCTACTAATTCCAATATAAAGATGGCGCGATATCTTAATTAACTTTATAGTTAACTTGCCTAGTAGTAATAGGTTTATAAATATTATAGTAGTTATTAACCGTTTTATAAGAATGTAATATATAATACCTATAGACTTAATTAACGCAATATTAGTAGCTAAATATTTTATTAAGTATATCTTTAAGCTATACAGACTTTTTAACTTAATAGTATCTAACTATAGAAGCTAGTTTATTCTAGACTTCTAGTAAGCTTTATATAAATAATTATGCATTTAAATATAACTCTTAACTATATTTTATCTAAAGATAAATAGTTAAACTAAAATTATAAACATAATTATAAAACAATACCTATAAATATACTGCTTCTACCTATAAGATAACTAGGAAAAATGGCTGCCTTTAGCTAAGTTTACTGCAAATAATATAATTAATATATTAATAGGTATAATGCATTTCTATACAACTTATAGATAAGACCCTTAACTTAGATTTAAACTATAACCTAAAATTAATATAATAGGACCCACAATTAAATAGATTCAGTTAATTAACGTATATAACTTTATTAATTAAATAAAGTAGTTAATAGAACTATTATAAAGTCAATTAATATACGCTTAAATAGTATAGGAATGGTATATAAATAAAAAATAAGCTTCTGTATAGGATTTTAAGGAAGGTAATATAGTTTACCTAAATACACAAAACCTATAGACTTAATGGCCCTTAAAGAAACTTAATTAGAAGTTTATAGGCCTATACTAAATTAAAAAGAAACTAAGCCTATATACCTATAAGCTTAAACTACTAACTAAGATAAAAATATACCTAATATTTTACGTAAGCTTATTATAACCTCTAAAGGATAATCCTATAACTTATAAAGTGCCACTACTACCTCCTATAATTATTAACAATGGCAATAGTTTATACTTTATTAACTTAATTAATAATATATAATAAAAAATATAATCTAAACAATTTAAACTTCTTATTAAATAGAAAGGATATAAGATATAAACCTAGGAAACATATAAACAGATTAAGACTAACGCGCCTTCCCTAGTAAAAGAATTTTATAAAGACCATTCTTTACGGCCTGCTCTAGCTAGATAGATATAATATAAAGGCAAATAATTGCTACCTAATATAAATATATAAAACATAATAGTAGGAAACTTAAAATTAAAAAGAACTTAAAATGCATTATAATATTTATAATATAGTTATATAATACGCAAGATATTAAGGAACTTTAACTAGCAGTTAAAGTTATCTAATTAGTTAAATTTACCTTACTAAGACCTACTGTAAAGATATTAGTTCTTTTTACTACCTTAACTAAGCTAATAGCAATTTTCTATTCTAGGGATAGAAAATCCTGATTAGTTTATTTAATAATTAGAACTAATAAAACTCTATACCGCTACCTAATGTAAATAGATAAGATATAATACGTTATAGTCTTAACTAAATTAAATTGTTTTGAAACTTTAGCTAAAGGAGTGATACTATAATAGGACTAGCCTAGTTATAGTAGGAATGTCTTAGTAAAAGACTTAACAGATAACTATCTAAAACTATCTATAACTATTTATAATTATCTACTATAATCTACTATAATCTACTAGTGCTGTAATACTAAAGTCTATTAAAGACCGTATGCATATATACGTATATATTAACCACTAAAACCCCTAACTATTTAATTATACAATTCTTTTATTATTCTTTTCTCTTTCTTATATAATATCTTGTTCTTTATAAGAGCTATATATCCTTAGATTTAAATAGAATTTATATTATTTCTTTAAATCTTCCCTAAAGCCTCTTTGCGCTCTTATATAAAGGGACATATAGTATAAAAAAAAGCAGTTTATTAATAAGGGTAGAGATACCCTTTTTAACAGCTATACCAAAGAGGAGTTTTAGAGTATTTACCGCGAGCTCTAGATTAGAGATGTTATTTTATCCCTAGAGTGCTACTTCCACACACTTATTAATATCCTATTAGGCTACTATATACTTACCTATAGTAGTAATAGACGCTCCGCTAAGATCTTAAATCTATTTACCTTTAAGTTTAAGGGTAAAGGCCCTATACGCTATATACCCTTAATATTTACTATACGCGTAGATAAGTAGAACTAGTATAGCCGTTTTAAAACTATTAAGGCCCTACGGAATAGGAGACTGCTTATTTATATACTTAGCAGGCTAGCCTTCTATCTCTTATATTACTAGGATTTTAGTACTAAGCTGTTTTTAGACTTTAGTAGGCATTTAGTATAATATAATATACGCCTAATTAAGAGCAGTACTAGGGACCGAAAGGTGGCCCTCTTATATAACTTATAGCGAGATTAGGTTACAAAGGCCTTTTAGTACATTAGTATCTTTTAGAGAAAAAGACCTATATTAGGTAAAGCCCCGGCGCTAAGACGGCAGAGCTAAAGGGGGTTAGTAAGAATTAAATTTAGCGCGCTAAAAGGTGGAACTAGGAATAAATAATAGGCTATTACTTAAACTCTCTCTTATAAGAGTTTATAAGGTTAATAATAGAGCGCCCCTTATAAATAGGCTGCTTTAAAATCTGCTATATAGGTATTACGCCGCCTAACACGCTGCTATTAATAATATAGCCCAAAATAGATAAATAGAAGAGCTGTTTTAGCTTATAGCTATACTAGATTAACGACCTTGCCGCTATAGAGGTTATAAGCCTTCTCTTTTACCTCCGTGATATTATTATATAAAACTTAATAGCTCTTTATAAGATATTCCTAATCTATTTAATATAGAGCCACTCTATTTTTTAGTATAAGGCATATAAGGCCTTTATGCGAAAGCTAGAGCCCTATCTATAAAAAGAAAAGGGGAGCTTAAACTAGCTATCAATTCTCTATTAGGCTATACTGCTATTTACTAACTAATTAAAGGCTCTATGCGCTAAAAATAACTAGACAGCTAATAAGGTTAAGGGCTTATTAAACCGTCTAGATAAGTCCTAGTGTGGGAGGGTACGGTGTCTCTCAGATAGGAAGTCACTGTGCCGTCTGTTAGTCGGTCAGTTGTAATTAGTCAGAAGTAATCAGTAAAGAAGTTAGTAAGAAAGAAAGAAAAGAATATATTTCCGGTAACTGGTAGATTCGTAATGTTATATAAGGAAGAGGGAAGCCGAAGGCTTTATAAATATAGGAAAATGCCAAGACAGTAGACGACGTCAAATCTACACCACCACACTAGGGGGCCTAGTCTTTATAGCTTTAACTACTAATATCTAGAGGCTTTATATTTTAACTAGAAGCCTCTTTAGCTATAACAGCGGTATAGCCTTAGGGATAGTCTACTAACCCCCTATATCTGCCTATAGAAGCGGCCTTTTTAGCTCTATCTATTGCGGGATCTAGCAGATATATATCCGCTTAGGTAAGCGCCGTAGGCTCTCCTTTCTATATAGCTTTGCCGCCACTACTACCGCCACTGTTACTACTACTACCGCCACTACTACCGCTGCCGTAGCTAGAGTTATAGCCCCAGCTAAAGTCTAGGTCTAGGTCTCCATCTATATACTATATAAGCCGTATAGTAAACTCTATATAGGCCCTTTAGTATAAGTAGACTAAAGGGCTAAAAGGCAATCCTTTTATAATAGCGCTAGATTTTAAATAGGGTAGTAGATAGCAGGCCGGCTAGTAGAAGGAGGTCCAATAGTACTCCTTATAGCTTAAGGTTATTAAGGAGATTATATAGATTATATAGGCCTAAAAGGTTAGTAAGGAAGCGGCTATATAGTAGGTTAATCTACGGTAAAAGCAGATATAGTACTTACTAAATTAGCTTTATAAACGGCTTTAAGAGGGTAGAAAAGTTTTAAAATAGTTATATATTATTTATATTTAACTTCTAATAAAATACTAAGGGGTCCTATTAAAGCCTTTATCTATAGCCCCCTAGGGACTCATTTTAGTATAGTATAAGTTTAATAGGGTGCTGTGGGGTGCTATATAATGGTAGCGCATAACGTAAAACGCAAATATCTCTATTAACTCGCGGCCAATTCTTTCCATTTGTTATGGGACACCTCCATAATACCTCACATACGTCTACCTATTTCTACTAACGCAGCAAGAAAAGACTAACTGCGAAATGGCAATCTAATGGCAATCTAACAGCAATATGCCGTATTTTGCCATATTCTGCCAAGTCTACTAAATTCTACTAGGTTCTGCTAGGAACGCTACTTAAATCCTATTCTGCTCCGTGCATATATTAACTAAGTAACTAAGTTTATAATATATACCCTTTCTCACTATTTTTTTTCCCTTTTCTCCTTATATAACGTTTTAACTTTATTACGCAGTTTATATATATATAGCTTAATAATATCTACTTTGCTATATATTATTACCGCCTGTACTTACTCCGTAACACTATATTATATTAACCTTTATATACTACCCTTTAAAATATAAAATAACTCTAAAGCCCCTATAATAGCCGCCAGTATTATATCCATACTTTAAAAATAATTAGCAAAAATACAGAAGTCCTTTATAGACGCCCTTATATAAAACTAAGCCACTTTAACTTAATAATAAGCTAAATAAGAAGCATAATATTAGTAAATAATTAAAAACCTCTAAGAAGAAATCTGTACCCTTAAAATGCCTATACTAGGGCCCTAAGACTAAACGCTATCTTTAGAGACAAATATATAGGACAAGAGTCCCAAACCTATAGTAGCTATTTACCCTAAACTAACTAGTGTACTATAATAATCTAAATAACTACTAAACCCTTTAATATTTACTAGTAATTAAAAAAAAATTATTTAATAGGTTAGATTTAGGTACTATTGTTTTAATCTTATTTATAGGTGTTGCTATTAGGGTCTATAATATAAATACCTTAACATTACGGAGTTCTTTACGGAGTGCTTTTATTAATCACTAGTGCTAGGCTTTTAGTGCAGCCTATTACTAAGCTAAGGCGTCTATAAAAGACTATTGCATTATAGTTAACTGTTCCCTAACTAGGGTTATAATACTTATGGTTATTAAAAGGGATTCGGGTTTGTTTACTATTTTAATAGTAGTTGTTTTAACGCAACATAATATAAGGACGCGGAGAGGCTTTAGGGAAGATTTAAAGGAATAATATAAATTTTATCTAAATCTATGGGTATATAGCTCTTATAGAGTACAAGATATTATATAAAGAAGAGAAAGGAACATAGGAAACTTGTAACTAAATATTTAGGGTCCTAGTAGCAGACGCATAGGCATAAGCCTACGCGAATTTCAACAGGTTTCAACTAAATTCCATTACGTTAGTGGAATTTGGTGGAATTTAATCGAGTTGGCAGAATTTGGCAGAATTTGATTAAAGCGTTGGAATTTATCTGTCAAACTAGTAGGTGACGCGCTCTAGTATCGTTATATTACCCCCTCCTCCCAAAAAAGCCTGCCCTTAGGCTTTATCTAAGTTCTTTATTATTATCTAAATTATTATAGTTATCTAACCCCTCTTTCTAGTATTTAATCCAGCTGTCTAATTTACGTGGTGGCCTAGGGAGGTCTAGGTAGACTAGGTAGTAATCTTATAGCTTATAGGGAGAGTACTTAAAATTGGATACAGGGTACTATTTTAGATCTTTATTATAACCTACCTAGCTTATACGGTATTTTAAGGTACTATAGTCCTTCTTAACTACTAAGATCTCTTTAACTTTCTATTCCTTGTCCTTTGCAATCTAGATTAGTGGTAGGGGGTTATTATACTATTTAGGTAATGGGTTGTCTGCGGCCTTCCGCAGTTAGTCTAGAGAGAAGATAGAGTAGACTTTTATTAACTCTAGTAGCTTAACCTTAAAAGAGTGCCCTACCTTCTTAAGGATCTTATAGGGGCCAGCTATTTAGTGGTCTAGCTTATAGCTTAGCCTCTAGGTCTTTTAGTTCTTTATTAACACCTATACCTTATCTCCTATGTAAAAGTCTACCTTACGACGATATTAGTTTATATTAGCCTCTTTCTTCTCTTATACCTTTTTTATAATTGCTTAGGCAGTTTCCTAGGCTTTATATATTCTTTTAGTGAATATCTAGGCCTCTTTATAGCTAAGGCGTTTGCGGGCTATTATAGATCCTATAGGTCTATCCCAATTAAAGGATGTTCGTGGCTTGTATCTATAGAGTAACTTAAATAGTAATATTCCTATACTATTATAAGGGAGCGTAAGCTATACGTAGTCTATTATAAGGGAGCGTAAGCTATACGTAGTCTATTATAGGTAGTAGTTCTAACTAGTTATCCTAGTAGTAATTAATAAAGGGGCGAAGTCGCTAGTCGAGGTATTAGTTTATAATCTTAGTTTAGCCGTTGGTCTAAGGGTAGAATGCAGTAAAGAGTTTAATCTTGATCCTAAGAATATAATAGAATTCGTCCTAGAAATCCAATATAAATTAGGGTCTATAGTTAGAGATAATTAACTTAGGAGCGCTATAGATCTGGTAAATGTTGTAAATATATATACGGGCTATATCTTTTATAGTAGTAGTCTTAAAGTAAGGGAGGGAAATAGCTTACTTAGTTAGTTAGTTAACTACTATAAAGGCTATATTATAGCCATATTTATTCTTTAAGAATAATTTAAAGTCTATTATAATATACTGCTAAGGGCATTTGGGAATAGGTAGTAGTTATAACTATTTAAGGGTTTAATCCTTAGGAGTATCTACCTGTTTATAAGGATAACAATTCCTAATAAATCGTTCTATATTAGATAGGAGTCCTTGCCAGTAGTAGCAAGGCGCTAGTAGTTAGTGGGTCTTATCTTAACTAGGGTACGCTATAAAGACTTAATAGTAGGCTTTACGGATTAGCTCCGTTTATAAGTTATTAACGTCTAAAACTATAAGCCGTTTTTAGTATAAGAGCAGTCCGTTTTCTATTTCTAAATTAGGGTTGCCCTTTATAGCTTAGTCGCGGAGGGCTTTTAGGAATTTGGCTGTACAGTTTATAATTAGGATGCAGTTAATTAGTCCTATTAGTTTATCTAGGATCTCTCCTTCTATAGGCGCTAGCTTATTCTATTTAAAGCTTAGTTCCTTAAGAATATATAGGTTGAGCTGTTTAGGGCGGAGGAGGGTATATATCCAGTACTAAGCCTTTAGCTTATCCTATAGTTCCATATTCTGTTCTCTTTAGGTAAAGGCATTAGCTTTAGAATTTTACCTACTAGGGCGGTATATAATTATAAAGAAGAATTAGAAGAGTATTTTAGCCTACCTAGCCTATTAACTAGTAAGCTGCTTTGTTGTTATAAAATACTTAAGGGCTTTATAATTAGTATAGACTTTAATCTAAGAGCCTGTGCTTCTAAGCTCTACACGCCACTAGGATAATAATTATATAATAACTAGCATTTCCTTATTATGCACCTTATAGTTATACTTAGCTAGGGCCATGATCTTTAAGAAAAACGTAATAGGGTACCACTCACCATCTAGGTGTAGCTATAAGAGAACACCTACTACTATTCCGTTAGACGTGTCTATTTCTAGCATTAATTCTAAGTTTAGGTTATAGTAATGGAGAATTAGGGAGGAGATAAGTCGGTTTTTTAACTACTTAAAGGCTTTTATATAGCTATCGTTAAAAACAAAAGGCGTATTATTCTTAGTTAGTTGTATAAGGGGCTTAGCTATAACCCTATAATTATAGATAAACTAATGGTAGAGATTACAGAAGCTAAGAAAAAACTAGATACCTTTTATAGTATAAGGGGGTTTCCAGTTACATATTACCTCTACCTTTTTAGGGTTAACTTTAATTCCTTTTATACTAATAATAAACCTAAGGTACTTTATTTATTTTACTCCAAATTTATATTTCTTAATATTAACTTATAGGCCTATATTCCGCAGTCTCTCTAGGACCTTTTTAACGTAAATTTGGTACTTAAGTTTATTGTCTAAGTATATAAGAATGTCGTCTAGGTATACCATGCAGAATTTATTAAGGTAGTTAAAAAGAATATTATTTATATACTGTTAGTATATAGCTAGCCCATTTATTAGTCTAAAAGGAAGAACTTTATATTTATAAAAACTATAGTAGGTATAGAATATTGTTAGATCCTCTAATATAGGGTCCATTCTAATTTAGTAGAAAGCTTAGCGGACATTAAGCTTAGCAAAGATTTTAACTTAGCTTAGACATATAAGGGTCTTGTTAATTAGGGGAAGGGAGTAACAATCTTTTTAAGTAATAGTATTTAGTTTTTGATAGTTAATATAGAAGCGGAGGCCTTTATTAGGTTTCTTTATAAATAGGATAAGGGAAGTAAAAGGGGCCTAACTTGGCTTAATAAACCCCTTATCAAGGTTATTAATTAAGTATTACTTAGTTACTTTTAGTTCCTCTATAGTTTGCTAGTAAAGGGGACTGTAGCCTAGAGAGTTATCGGCCTCTAGTTAAATCTTATAATTATAGGTTTAGTAAGGGGGTAGTATATCTAAGGCTGCTTTTAAGAACGCGTCTTTATAGTTTAAGAGGTATACAGGGAGGAGGCGCTTAACTAGCTTTTTATTAGTTTCCTTTACTAGCCCTTCTTCCTTCTTATTAATAATCCGGTTAATTTTATATAAGCTAGTTATAAAGACCTTATTATTCTTCTAATATATATTAAAGTGGAAACCTATAGTGCTAATTGCCGCAATATCTACTATAGGGGGGTTGTGTAATAGTAGGGGTATCCGCGGCCTTAGTGGCCTTTAATATATTAGTATTATCTTTACTCCCTTTAGCTCTCGTTATATCTTCTAAAGGTTATCCTCTATATCCTATTAGTATATCCTCTTTCTTATTGGCTAGATCTTTACAATTTAAAAGTTATCTATATTACTATCTATTCCACTTTTATAAGTAGAGTCCTCCTTAACTATAGTCCTTTAGGGGAGTATCCTTATTAGTATAGGGTTCTTACTAGCCTTACAGCGGGCATTTTCTTAAGTAAAGGCTAGGTCGCGGTCCCTAATATCCTACTAATAGATAGGGTTGGCCTTCGCGGCTAATATCTTATAGTTGGTACAGATTTCTCTAATAAAGGAGGGTAATTTTAGTCTATTCTCTGGCTAGACAAATTATCTTTATTAAATATTTAGTCAAATATTAAAGTAGGACATCCATTTTTGGCTAAGGATTATATTATAGGACCCTAGGTCTAGGATATAAAAGGGGATACTAAACTAGCGTTGACTATTAATAGTGATATATAGCTTTAAGATATAGGTAACTGGCTTACCAACTTAGCCGTTATAGCCTTTTACTTAAATAGGCTTCTCTAATTGGGTAGCATTTACATTTAAGAACTTAGTGACGTTATTTATATAAGTAGTGTTTATAAAGGCAAAGCTATTTACTCCAGTATTAATAAGGGTAGTTATATTAACTCTATATCTATTTTAAGATACTATATATAGAACTGTAAAGTGTTTTCCACCTATTAGTGTTAGCGACTCAGTCAATTGAGGCACGAGCACGGCAAGAGGGACGCGCAAGCCTATATAATTGGTAGTCTATAAACGAGGATCCAAAGCTAAGGAAAGGAAACAAGAAGAACGGAAGCACCGCTCGAAGTTATATACAATCTTCTGGTTACGTAATGGCAACTTGCCGCAACTTGCCATTACGTAACTGCAGTTTGCGGCAATCTAACAGCAATTTGCCAGTGCCGTAACATTACCCCCCCCCCTCCGAAAAAGCCTGCCCTTAGGCTTTATATGTCCGTATTACCCCCACAGGGCATTCTTATCTTTATACTCTACTGGTAATTTATTATCTTTGCTATGCTAGCACTCCATCCACTTATCTAAGTACTTTAGCGGTCTAGGTTTGTTAGGATAACAGCTATAAAACTCTTATAACTTATAGGGGCTACCTATAAAATTCCATGCGGGGTACTAGGTAGGGTCTGGATTATATCCTTTCTAACTTACGCGGTACTTTAGTGTTCCTTATATAAGTTTATAGGCTAGTATTTCTTTAATTTCCCATTTGTTGTCGCCATTAACTTAAATTGGCAGGGGTGGTTTATTCTTTTATTTAGGTAATAGGTTGTTTACAGCTTTCTATAGCTTATTTAGCAAGAAGATAGGGTAGACCTTAATTGAATCTAGGAGCTTTACTTTATATAAGTTGCCTCTCTTTTTAAGGACCTTATATAGTCCTACTATCTAATAGTCTAGCTTATAGCTAGGCCGTTCTGTCTTTTAGTTCTTTGTTATAACCTAGACCTTATTGCCTATAGTAAAGTTAGGCTTATGCCTGTGCTTATTTGCCTACTATTCTATTAATTTCTGGGCCTTTTCTAGGTTTATATAGGCTACTTTCCAGACTTCTTTTAAGCATTTAGCGTAATGCCGTGCTTCCTCATAAGATAGTTTTTCGCGTACAGTCTGTGGCCCTTCTAGTCTTTCCCAGTTAAAGTTTATATAGGGTAAATATCCTATTTCTAGCTGGATAGGTGCAAATCCTATAGAGTTATAGGGTAGGGTAGCCTGGGTATAGTCTATTATAAGTAGCAGTTCGCCCCAGTTGTCCTAAAAGTAGTTAACAAAGGGCCAGAGTCTCTGGTCTAAGTATTAATTTATAATCTTTATCTAACTGTCTGTCTAGGGGTAGTATGCCATAGAGAGCTTTAGCCTAATACCTAGGATCTAGGCAAACTTGTTCTAGCAGGCTAATATAAACTATAGCCTGTAATTAGATACGATAGTATCTAGTAGTCCGTAAATTTGGTAGACGTAGTAGATATATAGTTAGGCCGCGTCTTTTGCATTAATATTCTTATAATAAGGGATTAAGAACGGGCGCTTGCTAAAGCGGTTAACTATAACCATAGCCATATTATATCCGTTACGGTCCATAGGTAGCTTATAGAAATCCATAGAGATATGCTACTAGGGGCGCTCTGGTATTAGGAGTGGTTTTAACAGTCCTAGGGTTTTATCTTATAGAATTATAGACCTATAGCAGTCATTATAGTTTTGTATATAGCAATTAATATCCATAACTATTCCAGGCTAGTAGTAACAGTTGCCGATAATTTTATAGGTCTTATTTTTTCTAGGGTGGGCTGTAGAGACCTAGGTATGCGCTTCCGCGATAAGCTAAGTCCATAAATTCTATTCCTTTGCCACCACTAGCCGTTTCTAGTGCTTAAGTAGACCGTTTTTAAGGGACTATAGGCTAGTAGCATCCTTTACCTCTTTGCGGTACTCCTATAGAGAGGGGGCCGTACGGTTTGTCTATAGTAGTTTATTAATAAGGTTAAGTTCCATAGAGTTAATAGGATATATCTCAGCGTCTAAAGGGTCTGTATTTAGTTCTGCCTATATCTAGGGGTTAAGGTACTCTAGTTGTAGTAGTATCTAGGTCTGTAATAAGATCTTCGCAGCCGCCTGGTTACCTAGGTCCTATTTACGCCTTATAAGAGTATCCATACAGTTTATAGCGCCTGGTCTATATATAATTAAAAAGTTAAACTAAGATAGGATATCCGCCTAGCGTGCCTGCTAGGCCATAAGGGCCTTAGTTATTATGAAGTATTCTAGGGCCTTATAATCCGAAACTACCTTAATAGGCTTAGGGGTCCCCTCTAGCTGTATATGCTAGTGCTAAAAGCTAGAGATAATAGCCAGCATTTCTTTATTATAAATGTGGTAGTTTAGCTTAACATCTATTATAGTCTTTAAATAGTATATAATAGGGTGCCATTCTCCGTCTGGTTGCTTCTAAGAGAAAATACTGGCTATTACGCTATTTAAGGTATTAGTTTCTAGCATTAAGGGCCATTCTGGGTTAAAGTGGGCAAGTAGGGGAGCCGATACCAGCCGTTTTTTAAGCTTACTAAAGGCCTGTATATATATGGCGTTAAAGTGGAATGGCTGGTCCTTCCTAGTAAGGCGGTTAAGAGGCTGGGCGATCCTACTATAGTTCTTAATAAAGTGTTAATAGAAGTTATAGAAACCTAAAAATAATTGCACCCCCTTTACGGTCCGTGGGGGTATTTACTGGTTAATTATGGCCGTTTTCTCTAGGTTGGCTTTAATTCTATTTATACTAATAATAAAACCTAGGTACTTTGTACGCTTAACACTAAATTCCAATTTCCTAATATTGGCCTAGAGGCCGGCCTTATAGAGCCGTTATAGGACTTTATAGATATACTCCTCGTGTTTTAACTTATTCTTAGAGTAGATTATAATATTATCTAGGTAGGCCGTGCAGAAGTTGTTAAGGTAGTTAAAGAGTATATTATTTATATATTGCTAGTACGTAGCCGGTCCATTAGTTAGTCTAAAAGGAAGTACTTTATATTTATATATTCTATAACGGGTCCGAAACATAGTAAGATCCTCTAATTTAGGGTCTATTTTAATCTAGTAAAAGGCCTAACGGATATTAAGCTTGGTAAAGATCTTAGCTCTACTTATTTAGGTTAAAGTCTTATTAAGTAAGGGCAGTGGGTAGTAGTCCTTGCGGGTTATATTATTTAGTTTGTGGTAGTTAATATAGAAACAAAGTCCTTTATTTAGCTTTTTGGTAAAGAGAATGGGTGAGTTAAAAGGGGCTTAACTAGGTTTAATAAAGCCCTTATTTAGGTTATTAATAAGATACTGCTTTGTAGCCTATAATTTGGTAGTGGACTGCTGATAAAGGGGGCTATAACTAAGTGTATCTTCCTTATCTGGCTCAATCTTAATCTTGTGGTCGTACGGTTGGTAAGGCGGGAGTATATTAGACGCTGCCTTGGAGAACACGTCCTTGAATTTCTAGTGTTAATGGGGTAGTTTTTGTTCTACTAGCTCCTTGTTTATAAGCTTGCCTCCCTATTTACTAAGCTTATTTTCCTTTTCCTTAATTATTCAATCAATTTTATATAAGCTAGTGGTAAAGGTAACGGTATTAGGTTAAACCAAGTTCTGGTAGAATCCTACGGCGCTAATATAGTAGATATTAACTAGTGGGAGGTCCATAGGTTTCTTTACAGACTATTATTAGGCCGTATTTTGTAGTTTAGGGTTTATAATCTTTTTTAACTCCTGTTCTATCTTCTGCAAGTTGTCCCTCCGGTTTATATGTTTGGTATAGCGTCCGATGCTCCTTGCTATTCTTTATGGCTGTATAGGGCCTAAGTTCCCTACAGGGAGCTCCGCTAGCTTTTTACTAACTTTTTTGATCTTTAGTGCGGGTGGTATAACATAGGTAGTTTAGGGGTGGCGTAGTATATGGACCCGTTGTGGGTTGAGCTGTACGTCCTTTTTAAAAGCCTAGTCCTTACATATAGCATTAGCCTAGTAAACAGTGTTTATTTATGGCCGTATAAGGTTCTCCATTATAATACTGATCTCTTTTATAAAGGAAGGTATTAGGGGCATGGTTTTGGGCTAAATAAGCCGTCTATTCTATATGTTGAGCTATAAGCCTAAATAGGCTAGCTATTTTCTTTCTAAGATTATATTATGGCTTCCCAGGTCCGTAATAAGAAAGGGAATGTTATACTACCTTTGTCCATTAACACGGAGGTAGATCTGTAAGATAGTTGTAATAGGTGGCCCTATTTTTCTGTTATACCCGCAAATAGAAACTGGTTTAGGTAGTTCCTTATAGGGCGCATTTAAAAATTCGGCTAGCTTTACGGCGTACTAAGTGTCTATTAAGGCAAAGGCATTCGCTCCAGAGTTAGCTAAAGTAGAGGTTAAAACTTAATATCTATTGCGAAATAAAGTATAAGGGATAATGCAGCATCTTCTACTAACTAGCTAACCTAGATTAACATATGATATATTAATCCCTTTTAACCCTAGAGAGGAGTCTTCCTCTAAGGTTCCTCTTTTTTTGACTCCGTGCTGTTCTCCTGTATTAATAGAACCTCGTCCGTTTTTGCCTTTGTTGGGTAGTCCTTGGCGAAGTGGTTCTTCTGGCCGTATAAGAAGCAAGCTCCTTAATTGCTGAGGGCCTATTTATAGGGGTCGCTGTATATAGGCCGAGTATGCGCCAGACCCACGGCAGGGCTAGCTGCGCGGCTAGCTGCTGAATTAACGGCGGGCTGTACAGCTGGTGCCGTAGGAGTTGCCAATCGTGCTAGGGCACTACAGGCCGTTCTCGTAGCGCTTGTGGTCTGGTTTAAAGAGTTTCTGGCTTTATACCATTTAGCTTGTGCCTTAATTTGACGGAGGCCTTAATTAATAGCTAGGTAGTGGTCTGTAAGTACCTTTAGCGTCTATATAGTAGTAAAAACTGGTAGTACGGCGTGCTGTAGGTCTAGGGTAAGCTTGTTAAAGAGGTCTAGCATTAGGTCTTTATAGGGAATTTGGGCTTGGCCGGCTAGGTATAGAAAGCGGGTCTAGAAGGCCAAAAAGGTCTTTGTTGTTTTTATGTTAAGGGCTTTATAATTAAGGTAGGCGTTCTGTATCTTAAAGGGGTCCTTATAAATAGAAGACAGGTAGTTAATTATCTCTTCTCTAGAGAGGAAGGGGTCTGTTAAGTCCTAGGCGTATTGCGGACATAGATGCGTCTATACGTCCCCGCTAGTACGGCCGAAGATGTAAACCATTTTAGCTTAGGTAGTAGGGAAGTAGTCTGTATTAACTTTAAGCTTGTCTTATAGTTAAAGCTTCCAATTATTAAATATAGGGTTAGTTCCATCTGTAAGCAATTGGGGGTCCGCGACCTTCCCGGACCGCAATAATGCTAATGCTGTGCGTTATACTAGGGTCTTAAGGACTGTAGCAAGTCTTTGGGTATCTAATGACTCTTTGCTAGGTATAGGGGTGTCTCTAGTTTTAAGCAGCTCTTAAAGCCGCTTAATTTCAGCATTGGCTGCTATAAGTTCTTCCTAGGGGGTTAAGACGGCAACTGTTTTACTATTGGAGGTATTTATAGGTCCTGCAGCTGTTACGGACAGCTTAAGTACAATGTTACAACTACTTGGGGAAGAGTTGGAAGAAGCTAGTTAGTTAATATAGGCACGGTCTAGGATGGAACCGGTGGAACCATGTGACGAGGAATGGTAACCAAGGTCACGTAGCGTTAAATGTATTAACTGTGTTGAATGTAAGGGACGTTACGTTTAATATAGACAATATATACCTCACGTATAAGAGAGGATTTCTTAGGCGTACGGTTGTGTATTTAAAGGACCTCAGTCCCTACCGTAGATAGTTCTCTTCTTGTAGTGAATCTCAGAATACAATTGGAGTTAATCTATTGGGCAACCACTCCACCAATTGTTGTTACGTTGTTGACTTATTATTTATACCTACATACCCAGCCCAATAACAGGACCCACCGTAGTTCTTGCTATAAGGTTCTATTACAGCAGCGGCTTTACTAGCTGCTGTGTTTCTTGGCATAGTGGTAGGGGTATTAGGTAATTTCCGGTGTTTATTTATTTTTTAGGGGGTCTGGTTCGTGCGTGTTCTGTTCTTAGGTTTCGCGTTCTGTTTGTGTTCCTTTGGTTCTGTCCTGTCCTTAGGGTCCTGTTAATGTCCTTGGGGTCCTAATCTGCGTCCTTATAGATATATTTAAGTTCCTTCTTAGGAAAGAAGAGTAGTAATGAGCTTTAGATAATGTTAGTAACTTAGTTAATCAAGGCACGAGCATAGCAAGAGGGACGCGCAAGCCTATATAATTGGTAGTCTATAAACGAGGATCTAAAGCTAAAGAAAGGAAATAAGAAGAACGGAAGCACCGCTCGAAGTTATATACAATCTTCTGGTCACGTAATGGCAACTTGCCGTAACTTGCCATTACGTGACGGCAATTTGCCAGTGCCGTAACAATTAGCTAACTTAAATTAATCTCTTTAAGATTAATAGGATACCCTAGGGGGGAGTCTTTCCCTAGGGTTCTTCTTTTCCTAACTTATTAGACATTTCTTCTTTCTTTATCTCTTTAATATTACCTATATCCTTTAGCTCTGGGCAGGATATAGTAAAGTAATTATCCTTTCCGTAATTAAAGCACGTAACCATAGTAGGGTTAATTAGGGTATTACAACGAGTATTAGCTAAAGGCATAGTACGTAGTGATTTAGACAATGCTTGCGAGTAGGTAGCTATAACCACTTTTAGTATAAGGGCGGTTATAGTTTATCTTCTAATGCTAGCTCCTATTAGCGTAGCGGATAGGTTTTAGTTACTATAGGACTTTTTTAGTTAGAACGGTCATTAATTTATTTTAGTTCTAAATCTAGCAATAAATATTAGGCTATAAGTCTTTAGTAGATTAGTAGGTTATTTAAGACTATCGCAATCTTCTTCTATAGTTGGACCGTTAGCTTATTATATAGGTCTAAATAGTAGTTCTTAGGGGGAACCTAGTCTTTGCCTACTAGGTATAAGAATTAGGTCTAGAACTTAGTAAAGGATTAATTTAATTTAATTATTAGACGGTTATAGTTATAATAGGCATCCCGTACTTTATTTAGATTAATATAAATAGTAGCTAGATACTATATTATCTTATTAATAGATATAAATTAAATAGGTAACTTGTCCTTAAACTTGGCCTAGAGGTATTACTAGGCATCCCTAATAGTTTAACTAAAGAGGTAGAGTATTTTAGCTTCTTTAGAGGGGAAATAGTTATAGTTAACACAGAGCTTTCCTTATACTTAGGTCCTCCAATTCTTAAAGGTTAGGTCTATACCGTTTAATAATAGTAGGGGGTTAAGGAGCTTAACGGATTTTAATTACTTTATTATTATATCCGTACTCTCTGGTATATTATATTTAGTTAAGCAAATAGGTTAACTAAGGCCTTATAAAGGGGAGGTTAGGCTGTTTTATAAGGCAGTAAGGCTTTTTAGAATCTCCTTTAGAGTCTTTTATATGCTTTAGGCTTAAAGATAATCGACCTTCTAATTAGCTACAAGGGCATAAATCTGCTTATGCATATTTATAATATCGTTATTGTCTTCAATTTCTAATCCTAACTAGATCTCGTATTCCTCTTAGGTAAAGGCAGGTCTTTTAAATAAGCTTACTTTAGGTGCTATTATCGGCTTCCTAGGGTTTATTAGAATTATATAATTTGGGTTTAATTCTAGGGTTCTTTTAGGGGTGCAGGTTAAGTATAGTCTGGCCTATAAAGTAGGATATTGTTAGGGCCTTCTTAGGCGTAGTAGTGTAGGTTTTTTTAGTATCTAAGTATAATACGTTAACGCGTTGTTACAGACAAAGGTCTTTTTTTAGGGTGGGATATTATTAAGGCCTTCCTAGGCAATATAGGGAGAGCTTAGTATAATATAATGGGCTTATACAAATACTTCTAAACCAAAGCTTATAGATTGCTACTATATAAGAATACTAAGCTAAGGAGTATAACAAAGCCTTATGGGAAATACCACAATGGACTTGTTATTGGGCTGGGTATATAGGTAAATAAGAAGTTAATAATGTAACAGTAATAAATAATAACTGGTAGAGTAATTGCCTAACAGATTAACTCCAATTATATTCTAAGATTTACTATAAGGAAAAGAACTATCTAGGTAGGGACTATGGGTCTTTAAATACACATCTATACTTCTAAAAAACTCTCCTTATATATAAAGTATGTAATATACATGTTATATATAACATATACTATATACACTACGTACACTGCGTACAATATTATATAACTTACTTACCACTCTTTATTATATAGTTCCACTAGATCCATTCTAAACTGTGCCTATATTAACCAACTAGCTTCTTCCAACTCTTCTCCAAGTAGTTATAATATTGTACTTAAAGCATCCGTAACACTATCTCCCTTCTCTTTATCTTTATCCTTAAAGATTCTTAATATCTCTAAGTTATCCACTAGAGGTATGATATCCGTTTAATTAATTTGGTTAATATTATTGCTTATTATACCTAAAGCTCCTTCTTCTTCGCAAGCACAACACCGCGCTTAGACTATTGCTGCAATACTATCTCTTAGTAAGATAATGCCGTCTCTATATTCTTATTATGCGAAAAAGGGGTTGGTTTATATTATATTAGTAAGCCCTTTATCTTAACAACCCTTTTCCTACTTAGAGTGCATTAAAGTAAACATTTAATTATCCTGTAACATTCGCTCAGTGTTATAGTACGTGCAGAGGGTTAACGAGGTAACTGTGACTGTGTATTATTGACAAACGATATCGTGTAAGGATCTATGTACAGGAGACGAGGCAGGTATATATACGTGTTGCTTAGGGGTCAGGTCCGTGCTTATGCATACGCGTAGCTATAACAACGCGTCAGGTCAGTGCTGTGACAGTATATCCCCCTTCCTAAGGCGAGCTCCTGTGAGCTAAGTGACGGCAATAAAAATACAGAAGTAAAAAAAAAACAGATATATATATCCTGGTCCTTTTAGTCCTTAAGGGTCTTCGTCCTTCCAGTCCTTAGACCTTCTATATATCTACTACATCCCTCTCCGCTAGCACTCGTCTTAAGTGCTAAACGTAATGTAAAGCTAAGGCGAAGGAGCGAAACCAATGTAGAAAACAACGGAGAATTTTTTGTTATAGGTTTAACCGCAGGGCGTAGGGCGGATATTAACACTTAAAAGGCTCGGAGTATGGAGATTAAGGTTAAGGCGTAGATTCTTATCGCGGTAAACTTAAAGTATATTGTTGTTAAAGACGAAGACGGAGAGACGGAGATAGGGACGAGATCGGTAACCTATAGTCTTACACTGTAATTAAGACACGAGGAATATAGCCTATAGGGTGTACTCCCTGCAGCCAGCCTAGGAAACTTGGACGTGAAGCAATAGCTAGAAATGGACTTGGAGATAGAGAAGAGATTGGTAACCTATAGTCTTATACTGTAATTAAGGCACAAGGAATATAGCCTATAGGGTGTTTCCCTGCAGCCGGCTTAGAAACTTGGGACGTGAAGTAGTAGCATGGCTAGAAATAGACTTGGAGGACACTATAGTTAAAACACGAGAAATATAGCCCGCAGGGTGTCTCCCTGCAGCCAGCTTGGAAACTCAGGACGTGTAGATACAGGGAGGAGGATATTGGCTCGGGAACTTAAATGGATTCGACAGAGATTTTACTAGGTTGGTGTTAACGTGGAACGAGGGTAAGAATCCCGCCTGGGGTAGGGTTGTAGCTTTGGAACGTAGCTTTGGAACAGTGGAAACGAAGCCCTACTAGAGGCGTAGGTGATGACACGATATACTATTACAGTACGTGCAGAGGGTCAACGAGGTAACTGTGACTGTGTATCATTGACAAACGATGTCGTGTAAGGATCTATGTACAGGAGACGAGGCAGGTATATATACGTGTTGCTTAGGGGTCAGGTCCGTGCTCATGCATACGCGTAGCCATAATAACGCGTTAGGTCAGTGCCGTGACACTCAGTTTTTAACACTAAGTGTGCGTATCCTATTACTCTTAACCTTTAAGTACTCTTATTAATTGCTGCTAGGGTCCCAGGTTTAATCTACTGCTATAAAGCTTAATAATAAGCTCTTAGTAGCGCTGGCTAAACTTTATTATTCGCGTAAAGCTAAGTAAAAGGCTGCCGCTACTTAACAATAGGCTCTTGACTCTCATCTAGCTACTTTTACTTAGTTAATCCATCTTAAGAAGGTATGTGAGAAGGTACATTCTAAGGAGTAGAAGCTTGTAAAACAAGGCCTTTAGGAACTTGGCAATAAAAGAACAGATTCTCTTCTAATAGAAAGGGAAACAACTCTAAATATGTCAGCAGGTGCTCTTCTTAGGTCCCCCTTAGGTAGCTCATTCTTTGGCGATCCTTCTTTATTAATACTGCCTAACCTATTCTCCTCTAATACTTCTATATCTTTTCTATAGCGTTCTTTAAGTTACCTAGTAGCTCTTAGGTAGTCTTATTATAGCCTATCCACTTTACTTTATACCACGTTTTGTTATTAACGTCCTTATAACTAATAATCCTTAAAACTTCCTATTTGTCTTCTTCTTGTCCTCTATACATATCTACCTTATAAACTAGTGGCTTAACATTTCCATATACTAGCTCTAGCATTGCGATATACTATATAGGGTAGATCTTTATTTTTTTTTTGTAAATTAAGTCTATATGTAACTTCTAAAATCTTTACTTTAACTATAAACGGTCCTAGTCTAACGTGGTCCAACTTCTTACTTAGTCATTAACTCTTAAAATTTTTATATAGTAGCCACACTTTATCTCCCTCCTTAAGATCTAGTCCCTTAGATCTCTTAGCGTTATAGTACCTTTTTATCCTTTCTTATACTAGCTTAGCTATTTCTCTAAGATATATATAAAGATTTATTAAGTTCTCCATTCTTTATTTAGCTATACTACTTATTCTCTTTACTTGTTATAGTAATAACAATATTCTTAGCTTATATCCATAGTTTGCTTTAAAAGGTGATATGCCTATCCCTTCCTATAGTATTATATTATATGCAAACTGTATAACTAGTAGTAATAATACCTAGTGCCCACGAAGCCCTACTGCACGCGTCCACGTCGCCGCAGGTGGAAACATTATCTGGAATCCGTTCCTCTTAATAGCCAAGTGCAGAGGCAATGGTAGAGAGCCGTCGCAGCGCGTGCAGCGCTGTCGTGGCGACTCTGTGGTGTTGAGCCCACGACGCGTACGAAGCATCGTACAAAGCATTGCCCTTAACAACACCAGGAGCCTTACTACCTCCGCTTAGAGCTCCTATTCTACCATCTAGGGAGGCCTACTAAGGGAAACTGGGATACGAAAACCACCCAATATACGACTACCTAGTTCGCAGCTAGGTCTAAAACTGGCCTTATCCAGCCAGTTAACGTGGATACGTCCTAGACGTATAACAGAACACCCTTAGGCTTGCACTAGCTCTAAGATCGCAAAGGGAACGCAATAAGGGCGTAGGGATCCTCTTTTTATAAGAACTTGTTAAGGTTAATGTATTACAGGCACCTTATATAAAACTTATTAAGGCCCCAAGGCCACCACAAAGAACTTATTAAGGCCCTACCTAGAGAACTTATTAAGACCCCTCCAAGGGCCTATCTGGTATCTAGTACACCCAGGTAACTTACAAGAGGGTCTTAATAGGCGTAGTACGCGCAACCTGGTTAACAGCGACAGTAACGCAATAGCGACGTAACGGCAACGCGACGGCGACCAGACGGCTTAACAAGGTGGAAATATAGGCAAAGCTCTAGGCAGCGGAAACACAGGCCAGCTTTAACAGCCCCATAGTGTTTAACTTAGTCGACTTATAGTTAACCTACAGTTAACTTACAGGCGACTTACAGGAGGGTTTTAATAGGCATAATACACACAACCTAATGCGTATATGTATAAGGCGACTTACAGGAGGGTCTTAATAGGCGTAGTGCACACAACTTAATGCATATATATGGGGGAGGCTACAGGGGAAACACAGGCCAGTTAGATAAGGACTTAACAGTTAAAGACACAGGCCAGCTTATAGGAAGGGGGGACACAAGCTTAGTTAGTAGGAGAGGGGGGAGTAGGTTGCCTGGCACGGGACCTATCTCTATAGCCCCCTCCTATAAGACACAGTTAGCCTATCATAAGGAGACTCCTATAGGCAACGCGAAACAGGAACTGGCAGTAGTATAGGGTATTACGCCCCTACACTACTACTAGCCTCCTGCGGGGTGTAGTATATAGCAGCTACTGCTAGCTTTAAGGACCTTACCCCTTAGCTAGGCTCTAACCCTTAGTATACCTGGTAGGTAGGCAGGATTATACCCTAGCCAGAGAGACTACTACGTGGCTTAAGAGAACGGATGCGCGTATTAGTATATCAATAGACGGAACCATTCGCCTCTAGGGCGGTACACTGGTAAGATATGCTTAAGAAGCAAACAGGAGTTACTCAGGCGGGAGAGATTCTGGCCCGGCCTTAACCGTAGAGGTAGTGACGCCTAAAGGTGGGAATAAGCTACTAAAAACTGGGGTAGAGGCCTGGATAAGCAGGCATGTCAAACTCTACTATATTATAGCTAATATATAACTACCTGGCGGCGCTAGGGCCCAGGCCTATATAGAGGAGGAAGGGAGACGCGCAAGAGGCCAGCAAAGACAATAGTAAGGAAGAGAAAGGAGCCAAAGTAGAGCACAAAAGAGTACTAGAAAACCATCTACCGCAACACAATACTGGTTGGACCGACGCTGGAGAGACGAATAGGAGTTAAAGGTACAGAGGTAGGCTTAGGCAAGGGGAACCCAAGCCGTAGCATAGGCAACGCCATGGGGGGTAAATACCTAAGGGCTTTAAAAGGGCCTAACAAAGGCAGAAAATACAATGGCAACACTCTTAAGGACAGGAATAATAGGACTAAAAGATTGGCTTTACTGGGTGGGTGTCCTAGTGGGTAGCCTAAGGTGCGAATATAGCTAGCTAAGACAGACACCAAAACACGTAATACTATTATGCCCCTTACGCACCAGCCGAGAAGCAATGCTCTCAGCAGCTGGCACAGAAAACTATAATACACTGTTCTCAACATAGAAAGGCCTTAAGGCGGCTACCCAGTGGCTTATTGGCCAAAATATGCTAGACCAGTTCTGGGTTGCAAAGGAAATAGCAATAGAAGGTAAAGGGGCAAGTAATAGGCGCCCCCTAATAACTCTATAGGAGTAGAGTATAGTGTGTAATACTAGCGCGTCCGTAGGTTTGTTACGGCAGCAGTGGTTCCCAAGGAGGTTAAAAAGT
>Ga0307507_10004361_pt1 | contig 25271 bp, 22 predicted proteins | sample 7_EM_MG_FD_207223 | JGI IMG/M metagenome (GOLD analysis project Ga0307507, IMG submission 207223) | Populus trichocarpa ectomycorrhiza microbial communities from riparian zone in the Pacific Northwest, United States - 7_EM | ecosystem: Host-associated > Plants > Roots > Unclassified | place...
ATGCTTGTGCAAGCCGCGAGGTGAGCAGAGCTGGATTAGATTTCGCTATAGGAGCCCCAGCGACCTGCGGGGGAGGCTGCTGCGCAGCCGTGAAAGTTGGGTATTTGACGAAAGTTTCGTGTCTGAAAGTTTCGATATCAATAGGAGTAGATTTGATTCTATCCCCTACAGTGATGTAAGTGCCAATTTAATATTCCTTGAAGGCCTCACTTACCACTCTCAACAACAGGCAGACCTGACAATTCCCGCGTAAGCCTCTTGGCTCTTTCATATTCGCGAATGCCACCCCAACATGTTAGAAGAGTTTTCCATAAGACTAAAAGAAGCTACTGAACGGTAAGATTGAAGACACGGCGTTTCTGTGTACATACTTTTTTGATAGGATATCCCTTTGCTGTCTTTTCACGAAGTCCGGCAACCACGTTGAAAAGGTAAACAGGTAGCGGCGGGTCCAAGCTCACTGTGGCCATGGATTCAATGCGGCACTAAGACTGAAGAAGCTGTTTGCTTACTCAACTCATCCGCAAAATCGTCGTGTCCCTTAAAAACCTCAATCAGGTGGTACAACATGCCAAGATATACTGATATTTCGGTCAGCACTTCTTCAATAAAATCAGCCTTCTCTTGCGCAGAGATTTGGAAATGTGCTGCATCTTGATCAGAGAGGTTGCTGAAGCATGTTCAGAGCAAGCCGAGAATGAATGAAGTGAACATACTACAGTAAGTCATGTTTATGACTAGCAATCTTCATTGCCTCTACAATGCTGCTAACGCCATTCGCGGACCGAACTACCTTGCAGTTCTCAAAAATCCAATGCAATTGGTGCTCAGGCGAAACTGTTTCCGAAAACGTTCCTACGGCGCCTGTGAGCCCTTACACAGTCATTTCTTCATCGGAGATTACCTTGCAAAACATAAAACAAGCGACGGGCATTCGTGAAACGAATTTCCGCGTCTCGGTGTTCCAAACTTTCCAGGAGCAGCTCAATGTGAGATTTCCTCAATGCGATGGGAGCCTTTGTCCATTCTGTAACGCGACAGATTAATTTTTTTGCACGGATAAACGCGTTATTGCGCGCCTGTTGTGAATGAGCCCTCCCATGCCTTGAGATTCTCGGCGACCTGGGGCATCTCAATGTAGGAATAAAACTCTTCTATTTCGTTCATAACTGTGTCTTCGTCATCATACTTGAAGTCATACCATGATTGCTACAATACTAGGATCAACATGAACCTACGACGCCAGTGAAGAAAGAGGGACCTTTGGTTTTGGTGCTGAGCTCACAAGAGAATTGAGCTGACCAAGTGTAATAGAGTCGTGGTTAGTCTGCTGGGCCATGTCGATTGTTGTTTGTCAGATGACTCGGAATGCCGCCATCGATGATGATCGATGATTTAGATAAAAAGGAGTGGAAGGTGCCGCAGTTGTATGTAAGTAGGTACTGCGGCTGACCGTGACTCTAAGATTTGTTACGTAATGTGTATATATACGTGTCGGTTGTTGTGTTTTTTTTTGTCCCCATCTCCTCAACAAGGCGGATATCCCCAGCAAGGCGGATATCGACCCTCTTCTGTCGATTCCAGTTGCTCCGTCGATTCAAGTTGCCAGGTTTCTGTCCCAACAATCTCACCGACAACTCAGGCGAAGACTGAAGAGGGCCGTTTTTCGTCTCCCCGTCTAGTGAAATTACAAGCAGCTGGCTCTCTGTCATCTCTTTCTGCAGCTTTTTTTTCTCTACTCGGTCAAAAGGCACGCCTTCGCTGTGCGTTTGCCAACATTTCTACCCCTCACAACTTCTCCTCTCGCTTTTCCTGTTCGTTACGACAGCCATCACGACCACGCCTTTCCCTCTCTTGCTCTCCTCGCCAGGAGCCATCTATAGATCAGAGTCCAGCTGTCATCTTCACTTTCCGTGACGTTGACGCTTCTCTCTTGTCTATCTCTCTTTGCCAATGCCAGTTCCCGTTCCCCGTCTTTACAAGCCTCCGGCACATCCCGTCATTAAGCCGAGCCACTCCACCGACATTCATGCAAACTCCTTCCAGAACTTTGCCGCCACACTCCCAGTTTCTCCAGCTGGCCCGCCCCCCTCCTTCGGGACTCGCGAAGAGTGGATCAATTCTCTCCCGTCCTGGAGGCGGATCAAGCCCCGTCGTATTTGGGAAGAGGACACTCGTGTCGCCGAGCAGCATTTTTTTCATCAAGGGTTGACTGCCGCGGACAACGCGTCAGTCATTAAAGGACCTCACGCTGAAGCGTGCAGTTCGCCCACGTATGGGAATGCAGCATCCCCTCGATGTCACCTGCACCAACCTGGGCCTGACGGCGACACTGACGACGAGATGGACTCAGATGATTCCTCCACCAAGCCGAAGCAGTATGACGATGGATCCAAGTGGGAGAATGGTTACTTGGATGGGCGCACTGCAGCGTCAAGCATCAAAGACCGATCTCCACAACAGATGGAGACATCTCCCTCTTTGGTCTTCACTGACCTTGCCACTTCTGAAAACCAGCGAGGTATCTTCTCACCTATCTTTGAGGATCAGTCTCCGAGCACAACGAGTGGGCCTGATTTGACCTCCAGCCCTTTAGAGCCCGTTACTCCTTTTGGTGACTATGTCGATCGAGCGGTTGCGGCGACGACATATACCGGGAGCAGCAACTACCCCATTAACGCTGCTACAGTTTCAGAGTACGAGTGCCCTGATAGTAATCGTGTTACAGATCATTACCAAACTCAACCGGTTTTCCCAACCATCGCTAATCAGGCCAATGAAGCTTCTGTCGCTGATGTAGTCACACCAAGCGCCACGGCTGGATATAAGAAGCTCGCTGAGCCGTTGTCGGAATGGGTTGCTAATTATGTTTGGAAGGTTTGTACAACTGGTCTCAGTTTGCCTTCAAGCTTTGCCCACCCGGCGTGAGTCAAGTTCTATTTACATTATTCCAAATACATGACCAATATGATTTTATACAGGAATACCCCGATTCAGTATTTGGCCGAGCCACCAAGTTACCTCGCGCCTTCCGTGCATTCTCTTCTGCTATCTACCTTGCTCCAGCCTTCCGCTATCTTTTTGGCCATCTGGTACATCGTGCGATTGCCTGTCTGCTTTGGGGCAGCAGCACTTGGCCCAGAGTATACAAAAGAGCTCCTTTTCAGGGCGGCATTACTCGGTGAGCCTGGCGCATATGAGCATGAAATGATGGAAGCATCTGCCCCTTTCCGCCTTATTGTACTCGGATGCATGCTGGCAAATAAATGGTTGGATGACCACACATTCAGCAACAAGACATGGTTTGTCTTTTTCTTTTGTATGCGATGTGATGCAGACCCTGATGACTTGCATAGGCATACAATCTCGAATGTTCCTATCCAGGCGTTGAACAGACTCGAGTCCCTTACTCTTGACATTTTTACATACGACCTCTCCATCTCGTCACGTGATTGGTCGCAATGGCTCAGGCACATCTTGTCATATCATTTGTCCTTGTCTTCGCCAAATCATCCCCAACCAATCTCCCGTCCCTCTGCGAACCCTCATGTTATCGTTCGAAAGGCAATTGATGAGATCACTCAGGCACCGGCTGCCTGGCCTACCTCTTCTATTCCTCAGCCAGTGTTTCTCGGTGTTGAAGAACGCAAGAGAGAAAAGTTAGAGCAGGAACAGGCCATTGAAGCTCTGGAAATTGATCTCGACAAGGACGGGCCACTCCGAGAAGAATATCTTCCTCGGCGTCATTCCAACGGCGCAGGAAATGTCATTCATGCACCTGAGCATTGGGAACACGAACCATTTGGGAGAAAGCTGCAGAATCAGAACAGATCTGAGATGATGGGCAAGCCTCTTCCACCTCCAGCCAAATGGAGTCCTGCTGGCGATGAGCCTATTCTGAAGGAGAGAAACCGTAACAGCGGTCAATATGTTGCCGTTCAGCCCCCACCTCTGATCTCTTTCTCACTCACGCACCATAGCTATGATGTGGGATTCAATCCCAATTGGAATCCCTCTGGGTATATGCCCATTAAATCTCAACCAGGTTACATGTACGACGCGCCCCCAATCCACATCAACCAAACGATGTACCCATATGCCCTTATTCCCTCCATTGCATTGGCACACTCTCGCTCTCAATCGCTGTCCTACAATCAACATAATTTACTCTCACGCAACCATCTGCGTTCGCACTCTCAATCACGCTTCGAATATAGATGCGGGGATCATCGGATGACTGCGAACGAACTTGCTCCTGGTCTTGACGCCGAGCATCGATGGATTGAGTCCAGCCACTACCCATACCCAGGTCCTTCGTTCCCCCCGCCAGCTGTGGCTCCACAAACAACCTGGTTAAGGACTTGAGTGTGATAGCTCGCTTGCACATAGGGGAAACCCTTCATATCGCTTAGATTCCGCCATTCCGTTTTCATCATCTGCACCCTACATTACGCAAATGACCCGAAGGCAACTTCTTGCCTATCTGGGTTTAAGTCTCATACTTTTTCCAGCCTCGGCCTTGTACAACTTCCTTCCACTGTGAATAACAGCCTCACTGTCTGCTCTCACCGTCTGCTATTATCGTCATTGTCTTGAGCCCTCCCACTTTCCGGGACTTATCCATCATGTCCATAGGGGTTGCGGCCGTCGTATTGGAACTTGACAAGTCTCATTTGGCTTTCTCCGTTCCGTTTCCTCTTCAGTCTCCGCCCCTGGAGATTTCACATGGACTCCTGCTACGTCGGCGTTCAGTTGTTCACCCGACTTCTCTTTGGTATTTATCGGCCTTCTCGATACTAATCCTTGTCATTCCTACCCATCATCCCCTATTTCGTTTGAACCACACACCCATCCTCTGTTTCGTCAATTTTATTATTGAAAACCACAAAAACAACCCCACAGACCCTCGCGCTTCATCTCTTGCGATGTGTTCATATAATCTTGATCTTACCATCACGATTACTGTTTCGCCTACTCTTTCCCTCCCCCTCCATCAAGCAATCCCTCCGTAACACTCACACCCTCCCCTTCCTCCCGCCCCGCTCGTGACTCCTCTTCTGTTTCACAGAACACGTAGTTAGCCTTTTTTTAGGTAAGTAGTATACGAGTGTCGCTGCCCGAGTTCAGTACTGGATATGGTTGCAAAATAATATGCATCTGTTTCCCGTCCTCTTCTTGGAAAACCCTGGCACATTCCTGTTCAATTGCAATGCCATATAAAGTCAAGTACATGTTACTATAAGTCTTGTTAATCTCTTCGGTAACGCTTTAATGTTGTTAGATGCGAACAACAATGAAGGGAACCTGCAAAGTGTCAGTATTGCCAGGAGGAAGTACCGAGAATGGCTGACCTCGACGTCTTCGCCCTCTTCATCTGATACCATCACCTCCACAACAAGATGTTTGACATGATCAGCTATGGACTTCTTGCTTACATGTTCCACCAAACGACTGAATTTCATGGGCAGTCGCTCGTCGCTCTGTTGAACAGCTAATTAGATTGCCACGTGGGCAGCACTGATTTGTCATACCTTCTTCCTCCCTATGAAAGAGCTCCATAACATGCTCACACCCTGGCTTACCATCGTGATATCGAGGCCGTGGTTGGCCTTAAACCAGGACACGACATCCTTGAGCGTCGGGTCGTTTTTGAACTCAAAGCGATCCCACAAGGTCCATTCAGTAGTCCCATACTTAGCCTTCTTAGCCGCGATGGGCTCTGAGAATCCGAAGAAAGGCAAAGCAAGATTGCCGAATCCGTTCTTATAATCTTCGAGCTTTTTCTTGCCGTCAATTATCTGTTGCAGTTCCAGGATTAGGATATACTAAAATACGCTAATGGGACAAACCTTGTACAGCTCGAGGCACACCAAACCTGTCACAAGAGACGTGGTAGTAGCAATGGCGGGAATAATTTTTCCAGCAATCTGCTTCGTTGTATGACGGTCCGCGATGTTGATACCATAGTTCATAGCACGAAGATTGGATGCAGCAGTAATGAAATCGATGTGATGGTTGGTGTCGTCGTCCTTCTCGAATTCAACGGGGTTGAGGCGGTACCCAGCAAGTGATGAAGGCGAAGGGAGCTTTGCAGTTTCTTCGGAACGTCCACCTAAAGGTATCATAAGCCTTCATTGAATGCGCAAGTACTGCATACACATACCATCACCTCCACTATTTTGCGGGACAGGGTCATTGTCAGATATCTGAACCTTCACGCCGCTTCTGGGAGTGAATTCGGGGACAATAACGGCATCCACAATCTTGCGGAAGACAGCTGGGTCAGTCTCTCCCCGTAAACCATAGTTGAAGGCGTGCAAGTTGGCTGCAGCGATGATATATGCGAGATGAACAGGCTGGCATGACATGAGCCGCACGACATTAGTTAACGAAAGATACCAGTAGAGGCTACTCACGTCGTTTGAATTGAAGGTCAAAGGGTCAGGAGCCCGTTTTGGTCCACTCCAGAATGGCTGACCTGTACTGGTGACAGCGTCCTTCGGAAGACTGAATAACAGTTGGCGAATGTCATTGCTGTAATCTCTCTCAAATTGGAGACGAGCCCAAATGATACATTCCTCAAAGGTGAGAGGTTTGTTGGTGACAAGGAATGAAACAATTTGTTCGATTTGCTCCCTTTGTTGGCCAGAGTACTTCAAGGTGCTCTCCAGGTAGTTGGGTTCTGATAAGTACGCATTAACTGACTGCGCAGGTTTTACAAACAAGTTGTCGAATTGAGTTCGACTCCACTGTCAAGAAACACATTGGCAACAAATGTGAGTTTGAAATACTAAGTCTCACCTCAATTGTATGGTTGATAGCATTGGGAAAGTTTTTGATGGTACACGACGGCGTTTCTTTCTCTGGAGGATCTTGTGATGAAGCGTATGATTCCGTCAGGTCAGGAATTACTACTTGAGTGTTTCCTTTCGTGCCCAAGGTCCCGGATTCAAGCAAAGGTTTACGATAGAAGACACATCTTTGGTCCATATACAGGCCTAGATGAGTGTTAGTTCGAGTGGTAATGACACTGCATCATACGCACGAGCTTTAATATTATCCAGTGCGTTTGTTACTCCATCAATACCTTCAAAGAACGCCTCATCATATATGCCTAACAAGAATCCAAAGGTGAATCCCATAATAATGAAGATTCATGCTCACCCTCGGTCGTGGTCCCGACTGGCTCTTGCTTCGCTATAATCTTGTTGGTCAAGTCAGGGTTCATCTCCGCAACAGCGACCGCAGCAACCTCCGCCTTAAACTTGCCCAAATCTTTGGGTCGAAACAAGAACTGCCTGTTGAGATTGCTTTTCTCGATTGTATCGAGATCAGTGACATGAACGATGCCATCCGGACCAGATCCGAGACCCATCATGCTCCAATTCTTCAACATTTCACACCCTATCGCTCCAGACCCCACAAGGAATTGTCGGTGATTCGAAATTTGCTCATGGAACGCCCGACCAAACACTGCTACTTGACCGTCATAACGGGAGTTTGTTGGCTGACAGTCTTCCTCCGAGGGAAGAGTATCGGGCAGTGATTCGAGCGAGTCAAAGTACATGTGCTGAACCATGGGGTGGAATTTCGCAGAACAAGCCTTTAGCACTTCTTGAGCAACGAAACCGCCCATTACCGCGTTTATGGGGGATAAATCTCCTGTGGCTTGGTATGCAAGCTCCCTGACAATCTTTTCGTCGATCTCCTTGTCCAATTCCTTGGCAAGTGTCAAAAGTATCTCTGCGTCGGCCTCGTTCCTGGGACGGGGTAGTCTGCCGTGCTGCATCCTAAATTCCGAAAGCGCCTGGAAGGCAGTGTGCAGAGTTGCTGGTCGGTCAAACTTGGCGAAATCTGTTATGAAAAACTCGGGTGACAGTGAAGATTCCCTAAGAGGTTTCTGTAGAAAGTTTTAATAAATGAGAAAGCATCTTTATAAACCCGGAAACTAACGAATTCTATGATCTTTGGCATTTTGACTTGAGTGAAAATACCGCCAGTTTTATAATTATCAAATTTTGAGGTATCACCGATGGTAAAGGTGTAGGGCCCTTTGACCGTCACTTTCCGTGGCTCACAGTCATTTAATTCCCACATTCCTTGTACCTCGGTGAATGTCACAAAATCACCATCTTCTAAACCGTGTCGTGTCTCATCTAGGCAGGTCACTAGCCCTTCATCGTCCTGATGCTTCATTAGACAAGCACGGGGAATGGGGAAAAGTTATAAACCTTGCTAACTGATACAATCATGCCAGAGAGAGGTTGTTCGCCAGTTGGATCGACACAAGCGAATTTGGCGCCGAAATCAGTGAAGGCGGAACTTGAAGTGTGTTAACTGGGTCCCTTTCGAGATGACCGGCAGAGGCCACTCACCCAAAGAGACCTCGGGTCTCTGCCGAAATAAATGGAACTCCGTTCTGATGAGTCCAATCGTTGATTTCAAGTTGCTTGCGATACGGAACGCCACACAGTACAACAACCTACAAGGCTCAAAGTCGTAGACCGAAGCAAAAAGATATGACTCACTTGAAAACCTTTGATGAGGTCCACCGTAATTTCGTCACCTGGCTTCCCTCCGAGGTCCCTAACGGGAACGTACGCATTCAGTTCTGCGAGTCGGGGAAGACTGGCCGCGGCGCGAGACTTCCCTATATCTTCAGATCGCAAGAAAAACTAGAAGGATTATTAGTGTCTTTGTTGTAAGGTTTCAAGAACGACTTGCTTGCGAACTTAAATCTTGCACAGTAACGAGTTCTGGATCATAGATTGTAACGGACTTGACGCCAGCAAGAGTAACATTTTTGGCTGAAAACAGGGCATTGAGCCAGGCTCTGGTAGCATCCGGGAAACATTATCACCTATCTCCACGCCCAAGCCTTGGAGACCCACGATCAACACATTTGAAACAGCCATTCGTTTCATGGCTGTTACCGCATAGATCAGCAATGAGAAATAGATGTGAGGGCTAAAGACACGCCTTCGTGTCCGAGGACGTAGCTGATCAAAATGGGATGTTAGCGCCAGGATTTTGGAGTAATCGTCTTCACGCACAGTTGGCGGGAGTACAGGCCTTCATCGATAGCAGCCTCGTCAATATCCATTTGAACACCAAGATTTGAGGTGTCGGTCATTGTATAGGACGAAAATTGTTCAAGGGTGAAGATACACGATTAGATTCTTTGGAGGACGATGAGAGTGATACAAAGTAGCAATCACCATGACTCATAAATTAGTGTGACGCCTTAAGTAATCTAATCTAGCCACGTGACTCTATCTAACCTAGGCTTGTTCAAGTCACTCACAAGAGCGTCGTAGACATCCAGAAGCAGCGGGGCCGGTACGCTGACTCGGCCTTTTGAAGATTTAAATGAGCCACCCTTTTCAATAACCTTTGCGTCGAGAAGCAAGCCATCGATGTAGATTGTGGAGGCGTCACATGGACCTATCTCCCCGACCTCCGAAGCAATCGAACGGAGCTGGTACAGCCAATGTATCCATGTTTGCGTTGAGAGCCCGATGTCAAAGTCAAATGCGACAAGAGCTGCCATTTCGACAGCGTTGACGGAACGTAGAGGAAATCTAGAAGAACTGGCATCGAAGTACCTTCGTCTGCACAGATGTTTTCAATCCCTAAGAAAGCGTCGAAAGGATGGAGCTGTCTTACAAAGTTTTGGCGTGGTATGCACAATCATCCAACCATTTGGTAGCCAACATGAAACCAACCATGAACATTCTGGTCAACGTTTTCACGATGAGGGATTCACGACGGTACAAATCTCTGCCGATTATTCCGCGAGGAAATAGTGTCGAGACATAAAAGAGGGCCAGAAAGAAAATGGGTAGACTGGGATTCAAATTAAAGGCGATCCTTTCTAGGCGAACTGCCAGCGCGCTGAGGGCACTCATAGGGCTAAAACGGCAGAAAATGATCAATGGGGACAACGGGAACAAATGGAAGAGAACGACATACATGGATCCAGCTTGCCAATAATCCGAATTCAGAACAGTGTAGAACAAGTATCTTGCAATCCACCGGCAGAAGGAATATTTCTGAAGCTTCGCATGGAGAAATTTTGGTTCCACAATCTTCACCTTTTTGTTGGTTGGGGCGACGACATAGTCAGCCACGCGGCTGTAGTCAGGACATCCAGTAATGTATTTCTTTGGTTCAGGATGGACGTCAGGAGATGTTTTCGTCTGTTTGTGCTCCTGTCCGACGAATTCGACGAGTGCGCTGGGACGCGACGATCTTTGACTATACCCCGGCGATGCTAAAGTCGGGGAGCGAAGAGATAATTTCACTCTTTTGGCCTTCGCTGTGGCGTAAGGTTGAAAACGGCGTAACTTGAACCCTGTGCTGGCTTTGGAGTTTTTCGCGGGCACGGGGGAAGAGATGACTGTCAGGTTGTTTTGGACGACTGCAGGAAGTGTCGACGACACTAATTCTTCTGGCGGGTAGTTTTCCTTGCGGGTTTCGTAAATTTGTGGCGAATGCAGGATGTCCGGGATCCTCGAGTGACTATGGGAGTTGGTACAAGCCAGAGCAGCAGAGGCGCTGATGAATTTAGCCTGGGCTCGAAGGGCGTGCGTGTGAGCAGCGATAAAGGTGACTGCGCGCATCGCAAACTAGCTAGAACTTGAAAATGGTTACGGAGATTCAGCGGCTCCCTTTATGTAGAGAACTCTGGGCCACATAACACTAAGGTGGCGCAGGCAAAGCACCAATTTGCAACTTCTGACCATTGTGTAAAAACGCGTTGTTAAAATATCCCGAGGTGGCCTAGTATACAGAATAAGGAATTCGAAGAACAATACAACACCTGCAATTGGCCACAATGCAACGAAGTTCCATGCGGTCAGTGTGGCCTGGAGGCTGGGGGAGTCTTATTACGCATCCGTGGGTTACAACGAACAATGAGATATTCAAATAATCGAGTGTTTAATATCGTTCATCGCAGTCGTGAGATCGGGAAAAGGAGTGATAGAGGCCACCGCCCATGACGCGTAAAACAGGACAAATAGATCATTTGCGGTAAAACTGTCAAGCTATCAATGGACGTATTGAGTGGTGGAAGTGATTTTACTGACATTACGACGGAAGTTAAACCACAGAGATAGGCATCCACGATCGAAGCTGCTCCGGAATCCGCTATGACGAAGTTAAGCATGGTAGCTCTGTTACGAACGATGAGGTACCCACCGTTTGTGTGAGAACTCCCATTCTCGATTAACAATTCGAAAAGCAATGTCTTCGTAAGGCGGGCCAGCGCTGAAGTGGAGAAGTACGGTTTCATCGTTTCCTGCCTCTTTGACGATTTTGTATGTCGGAGCCTTCGACTTGTCGATGAGGTCCGGATAAAATATGTTGAACTGAATCCAGTTAGAGTGTGTGAGGCTGATGTATAGATCAGACCCACTTTGTATCCCTGAACTACCTTGGGAGGGGGGTTGTCGGTGCTATCATCTGTATCAGGGTACGATTGATCACAGAAAGAATGCACTGGACGCACTCGTAATGTGTCTGGTTATATTTGTTCCACTCGTAGCCTGTATGGACGCGATTGAAGTATCTCGGCTTGCGTGGCCGATATTTGTCCTCCCAGTTGTATGTGGTTGGATTAACGATGTTCTCCTCCAGATTAAAAAGTTCTTCCTCCTCATCGAGATCTTTCTCCGCCTCAGCCCTGTACAAAGCCTCAGAGGCGAGATCTGCGCCGCTAGGTGCTTCTTCGCTTTCGACTTCTGTTGCTGCAGGTTGTGCAGCCTTCGGAACAAACCTTGAAGCGGCGACTGTACGACGTTGTTGATACTAGACGCGAGTACATCGTCAGCGAAAGCAAAGACTTTGGCAGCTTCAAAGCCTACCAAATTACGGCGATCGTCCCCCTCCAATATGATGTCGATTTGACGATCATCGGAAGATAATTTGGTGATGTCCAACAGACCCGGACTCATCGCGCGATCGTAGGCCTCTATGTCCTCAACAACTTCATCGCTCATTTCTACATTGACAATTACGTCCAGAGCATTTGACCTCGTGGACGCAGCTTTCGCAACACCAGCCAGCAGCTCTTCTTGGGCCTGGAATGCTTCGTCGCGTTGACGTTTACGAAGTTGTTCTAGTCTGTTACGAACGACAACCTCATGTAGAGCTTTCAATTTGGCCTGTACAAGCCTTAGCAAAACGAAGCAAGGAAGTTGAATTACCGCACCTTCGCCTTCCAAACCAATAGTTTCTTCAGCAAACTTTCCCAGTAATCAGTGTCCAAGGGTTCTCCACTTGACAATTTTTCTTGAACTTTACGTTGAAGCCCAACTAGATCGTCGTAGGACTTCCCTGACAGTAAAGCGGCAATGTCAGCTTCTACCGCGGCAGCCGCCTCAGCTCCCATTCGCTCATTTGCCTGAATTCGCTCGAGGCGGTCCTTGCATACAACCATCATGTTCTGAGATTGCCATTGGTAAGGACTACAAGCATCAAGCAATAGACATACCGTCCAAAAGTCAAGATTTGTTTCAGAGTCCTCAAGAGCCAAGTAACGCTCCACGTCGTCATGGAGTTCATAAGTTTGCTCTGCTGATAGGCTCTACAAAAAAATGTGAGTTCACCTCGCACAGATCATTCGAACGAAACGCCTACATCAAAGATGTTGTATGGCTCATCCAGGTCGATTTCAAGACCAGCATCTTCATGTTTCGCCTCTTCGTCATCTTGACTTGAAGGATTAACATATTTTAGATTAAGAGCAAGAAAGTCGATGGCTTTGGCACGCTTCTCCCTGATTCGAATGGCTGCCCTTCGACGTTCCTGCTCCAACTGGAAATCACCATCTTTCGATAGCCATTCCGACATTTGAGCAGATTCCTGAAGCCTTGACATCCTCAGTTCTTCCTCTTCCCGAAGCCGGAGTTCAGCCTCTCGTTCAGCACGGCGACGGTTGAGCCTTTCCAATTCCTCCTTCGCCTCCTGTCTCCGGGCAGCGTCTCTCCGCTGCGATTCCGCTAACGAGAGCCCTTGTTTCCTCTCTTTCTCGTTCTTCTTGTGCCAGCGGAATTGTTGTCCAAGATTAACGTCATGGAAAGGATTGTCCGTCGCGCTGTAGACACTGAGCTCGGCAACTTGGCGAGCCTCCTCTTCCTCTTTTATTCTCCTCTTTTCCGCCTTCCTTTCTCTTCGCTCCTCTGATTTGTCGCGCTTTCGCCTGGAACATTAAGTTCGATAATGTCAAGTGGGATCGTCAGAAGGCTCACCTTTTCTCCTTATCTGTATCCCTGCCCCTACTTCCATCTTTTCCCCTACGTTCTGTGTCAATATCATTAGGACTCGGGGTTCTGCGTCGTTTGTTTCTCGAGTCATTACGATCGTCCGCATATTTCATGTTGTCACTAACTCTCGCCGTGTATGTTTCACGATCTCTCTCCGAACGATGTCGGCCGTCACTGCCTCTCCGCCAGGGAGATGGCGAACGTGAGCGTCTTCCCATATGCTAAGCGGCGATTGAAGGTTGTGGTAGGTTGGTGGTCAGAGAGTCACGCTCTGTGGCGGTGATGTTATTCAGGAAGTCCATTTCACACAACCTTCACGTTTTGGCTCAATATTTGCAACGACTATTCCCTGACTATTCCTACACTCCTCTTTTTTTGCTAAGTGATTTCGAATGATCTGGCGGCGTAGTCGACCACTAGGACGCCTTTATCACATCCGACCGCCAGTTACCCGTCAAATCCGCACTCAACCTACAGTTGAAGCCGGACAGCTCCACGAAAATGGCGACCAAAATAGTCATATCCCAAGTATGGGACTTGCCACTCCTCGTGAGGTACGCTGTGGTCAGGAAAAGTTGACGATATTCTTGAATGTATATAGCTTGTGGAATATCTGAACCAATTCGTTGTTGGGCAAGAGAATGCGAAGAAAGTTCTCTCTGTAGCGTAAGCCACAGATTTCTGCATGGTAATTCGGCTAAATACCTTACTTGCCTCAGAGTATATAACCATTATAATCGTGTTCGAGCCAACGTTGCGTTTGAAGCCGATGAGATCGAAACGAACAACACAAGGGACGTGCCCCCTGACTGTAAGTAAAGTGCATGAACTTGGATTTCACTGTGATTAACGACGGACATAGCACGATCTGGCGTTGCAACTGCTCGCATACGTCCTTTGCGAAAGCAGGCTTCACCATTATCACTATCAGCTCGTCGGATGCTTCCTCTCTTCGAGAAAAGTAACGTCCTGGTGATGTAAAGTTATACCTTTGGGGTCGAAAACGATTGCTCAGAATTCAGAACAGCGGTCCAACTGGTTCTGGTACGTCAGTTGAGCAACATTTATTCGTGAATTTCTGTCGAGGTGCAATGAAAAAGGCAAAACATTATTGGCCAAGACCCTCGCTAAAGTTTTAGATGTTCCCTTCTCCGTTAGCGACGCTACGTCGTTTACGCAGGTATTTGGCATCGGATTAACCTTTCACTACCCCCGCTAACAATCCGTGAAGGCGGGATGTCAGTCTCCGGTATATAACTTGCTTTAGGATGTTAACTTTTTTTTTTTTGATATAGATGTCGGAGAAGACGTTGATATGGCGATTCAGCGCCTAGTACGTTCTTGATTTATGATACGAGCGACAGGTAACTGTAACCTTCTCAGTTACAAGCTGCTAATTGGAATCCATTACAAGCGAGGTTTGGCTTTACTGTCACCACCTTCTCGCGATAGCTCAATGTTATTTCATAGCATGGGAATCATATACATCGACGAGATTGACAAAATTGCGAGAAAATCAAGCACAGGCACTGAGGGCTCTCGAGATGTGGGCGGTGAGGGTGTTCAACAAGCCCTCCTTAGAATGATGGAGGGCTCTGTGATAACCGTTCAGGCCAAAGGAGCGGTGTATGCCGAAGCCGCGCCTTCCGGAGGTGAAGGACATTCCCGGAGCGGTCAACGTACATCTCAAGCGACACGTGAGCCGCCAAGTCGCCTGTCTATGGTGCAAATAACGCTGATACACACGATGCCATGGTTAGCTAAACCCGACACTTACCAAATTGACACGTCAAACGTTTTATTCATTTTGAGTGGTGCTTTTGTTGGCCTCGACAAAGTTATCAAACAGCGAGTAGCGAAAGGAGTGAGTTCTACTTTCCCGTAGAAATCCGTCTTTTTTGACCTTTTACTTTACAGTCGATTGGTTTTACCGCAAATTTGACGTCGACTGATGGCGATGGCCCCGTACCGTTTTTCACTCCAAACCGCAAGACTCAGCATAATGTTCTAGACTTGGTTGAGACAAGTGGTATGTTTTTTCCCGACTTTGTTCCCTCTTCGTCTCATCGAAGTGCCCAAGACCTCGTTAAATATGGGTAAATTCATATCATTCTCTGGGCGTCACTTTGTCAATTTTTTTGAGTCCAGGTTTATCCCAGAGTTCATCTCCCGTCTACCATCTATCACCGCGCTGTCTCCGCTCACCGTTTCGGACCTGAAGCGAATCTTGACCGAGGTGAAAGGATCGTTAATGTCGCAGTATCAGTCCCTCTTTGGATACTCCGGAGTGGAGATCAGGTTTACAAGCGCAGCGCTGGATGAAATATGTCAGAAGGCGTTTGAACGTGGTGGTGGGGCCCGTGGGCTGAGAGGTATAATGGTGAGCTCTGTCTGGGAGTGTAGTATTATCTCTCTAACCACAACCTTAGGAATCCCTTTTACTCGAACCCATGTATGAAGTGCCGTGAGTTTTCCGGTTTCATTTTCTAGATGTCCACTAACTTGTATCCTTTACAGTGGCTCTGTGAGTGTATCGTCGTCATCGTCTTGTTGCTGATCTCATATTTTTTTGACAATTTCAGGACATTTGCCACGTCCTAATCACAGAGGATGTGGTGAAAGGGAAGGGATCTCCCGGGTACTGGCGGAGAGGCGAAGGCGTTGCATTCTGGGAAGCTTGGGCAATGCAAGAAGCCTCCTATAACCGATCCTCCCAACGATGACAGTGGTAACTGGAATAAAAAAGTGATGATGACTTGATGTATGTAGTAATATTGTATCGTTTTCCCTGATACGTCCGTCTATCAGTAGAGGAATATACACAAAATTGACCATTTCTCCGTAATGTACTGAACAGATGAGTTGGAAATGGCAATGGTTATCAAAAGCCTGGTATGAGGCGCAAGCGTAAGGAAAGGGATTCGCTTTCAGCGGCTTAGTCGGTCTTGGCCTCGACCTCCTTCTCCTTCTCCGACTGCGACTCTGCAGCAACCTCCTTTGTCTCCTCTTTCTTAGCCTCTGCTGGCTGGGGGGCCTCCTTTGTCAGTGCGGCGTTATTCTTCTGCGCATCCTCAAAGGCGGTCTTGAACTGAGCAGCATCTAACCAAGCAAATTTGTGTTGTTAGAGATCTGCTAGAGTAGTATCACACGACTCACTTTCAGAGTTCGCGAAACGAATAGCAAGCGTCTCCGAAGTCGGTGGAAGCTCAGAGAAATCAGCAGCTACTTTCCAAACCCAACTCCTATCAGAGCCGATATTGGGTTGGAGGCGCATTTCAGCAGAGACTTGACGACGACGCGATGATCAGGGATTCGCGCGCTGTTCACCGCGATAAGAAATTCACTCACTGACGTGGTTCGCACAGACCTTCAAGGTCTTGTCACGCCTCATTACCAGCCTCACTTTCTTAGTATCCTTATGCGAGAGAAGACGGACATCCCCAGTACCGCGTTCTTTCCATTCTGTAGATTCACCATCGAAGCGGAAGAGTTTGGCACGCCTGTGGTCGAATGGTGAGTATTTTATTCGCAAATGACGGGATTAGATAAGGAGATGAGCAGACATCTTGAAGAGAACATCTTCATCTTCTTCATGAGTTTTGGTGTCGACTTGCTCTGTGAGTTTGATTACAGGTTCAAAGTGGACGTCAACCTCCTCTTCCTGTATCGATTGTAGGTAATCAATGAATCTGAATAGCAGATAATTGTGGGACATACTCTTGGTGCGAGGGCGTCAGTGTTCTCGGTCATTAATGCGATGGAGATGAAAGACTGTCTTTGAAGATAATCATGATTGTCAGAAAATGTCACACTCACGTGCCAATGCAGTAGTGACTAGTGACTAGTGACTCTTGACAACACTTGGTCTATGACAATAATGTATACCCCCTTCACGCTCCTCTTTCTCCTTCCGACTTTGATATCCGCTCATCTCGTAGAGGTCCCTGCAGGAAAAAAAGATTGCTATTTTGAAGACCTCCATCAACATGACAAGGTACTCCTCTTCCCACCTCTCACCTGCGACGCTCCTCATGGCATACATAGATGACCGTCACCTATCAGGTTGGAGAGGGTGGTCATCTCGACATCGACTTTTGGGTTCGTAAGACCTTTTTGCATTATATCTCGACCATCCTTGACATATCTTTTAGTTGTCCGACCCATCTGGAACCGTTCTTGGGAAACAAATACGGCAATCCACCGGTTCAATATCCATTACTGCTGAAAAGGATGGTCGGCACGAGTATTGCTTCTCCAACCAAATGAGTGCTATTGCCGACAAGATGGTCAGGTGTGTACCACCATTTTCTTCCATCAGAGAGGTTGACTGACGTCCTTTACCCCCTAGTTTCAATGTTCATGGAGTGATTTATGTTGCTGGAGATGGTACGATGATAATTTTAAAAAAAAATCATTCTCAGTTCTTCCAAATCTGATACCCCCCCTAGCGGATGTTGTGGCTCCCATCGAGCGCGAAATTCGTTCACTAGCGGCTGGACTCACGTCTGTCAAAGATGAACAGGAATACATCGTCGTTAGAGAGCGAACCCATCGAAATACGGCCGAGTCCACAAACTCTCGTGTTAAATGGTGGTCCGTGTTGCAGGCAATTGTTCTCTTCTCTGTGGTGGCTTGGCAGGTTTACTACCTAAAAGTGAGTTCATCCCTCATCCCTTCGTTTAATTTGGGCTTGAACGGTGTGGTGCCAGTCCTTCTTTGAAGTAAAACGTGTAATTTAGATGCTATATATATGTTTCACTGTTTCATCGACACTATAGACTCCAACGAGTTGCATTGATGTTCTTTTGCCTTGATGCCGCACACCACAAGATGACGCCTAACATCCTTTTGTTGAGGCTAAGTATAAATTATAGTTAAGACAATCCTTGCGATGTTACGTTTCTGGGTATAGAAAAAAAAACAGCGAGTGCAATGGAAGTTTGGGCATACGTAGGACGAATAATTTAAGCGATGCATGTCATGAGGTAGGACATTAGGTGACTAGGAAAGACGGTCTACAGCTAGAATTTACACAGACGAAGACGCCGTGAAGTCTCTCTGAAACGTGAACTCATCGCCAGGTTGGTCGAGACCTGCCTATGCTGCTGAAATCTCCACTTGCATTTGGGTCCACAACAGCCATGAGGGACAAGTTTGCAATTTGCGGTGTTGAAGAGCTCGTCTTGACTTTCGCAGAAAATGACCTGGTTAAGGACGATCGCTTCTGACGTTTCCCCGGACTCGCCAACAACACTCGCCTTGCCCCAGCCTTGCTCTCCTCCCCAGGTTGGGGAGACAGCTGCGGAATCATACTTGACCGTCTACGACCCTTCTCGTTTCGCATTGGTCCTATGTTTGAGCGTCTACGGCTGCTGCTGCTCTTTCCGCTGGTGGATGCAGATAATCCGTTGACTTTGCATGTGGAAGGAGCCCGCCTTGCTGGACTTCCATATCCACGGTCACGAACTTTAGGGACGTGCAAACTCTCCCCATAACCGCGATCATCACTCGAATTCGAATCCTCGTTAGACACAAGTCTATTCAAGCTCATTTCTGATAGGGGGTGACTGTGCCGTCCGGGACTCGCGGTCTCGTCGTCTTCCACGAGACTGCCCAGGGTCGACGCCTTGGTCTTGGACTTTAGGAAACTGGGATCCAGGCGACTCGCCCGAGGTCGCTTAGCTCCGGCAGGTCGATGAGAGGTGAAGGAAGAGAATGACGTTGACATGAAACTCATGTTGACACTGTCATCCGTCTTCTCGTTTTCGTCCTCCCATTCGCTTTCGGAACCTCCAAGTGATGAGGATGGCCTCTGTGGAAGTGGTGATAAAACTGAACTACTGGCAATGGGCTCAACAGCGGGACTGGCAGGGATGATGGCTACGGCTACGGGCGGGTTTACTTTCGTGCCACCATCGTCGAGGTCTCCTTGTCCAACTTCATCTCGCCATTGCACATTTTTCAAAGACTTTGCGCCTTTTTTCTCCTTGTCGGACACCTTTCTGCTATAAGGTTGTGAGGCCAGGCTTGATCGTAGGGACTTGCGCGGGGATCGGTGTGACCGACGGGGAGGAGAAGCTGAAATGGATGTGGAACCGTATGACGACGACCGTTGGGAAATTGATGGCCTAGGCCCAAATTGTTGCAAGGCTGCGGGTCCCGAGCTGACGCGTTTCTTGAAGGTCGCTCCGTAATCTTGCAATCCGTCCATATGTGAAGCAAGCGAAAGACGACTAATACTCGAGTACGACTCAGCAGAATGACCTAACAGTTCCGTGAAGGTTTCATCGTTTTTCTTCTTGATGTTGCTCAAGAGTTCTGCTACCTCCTTGGTGCTATTTCCTAATGCCTGTCCATCGTCTGAGGGGCCTTGCAATGTGTTCGCTGCATCCCCAACCATGACCGTGCACCTTCCAAGCATCCCAACGAGTTTGACCATTACTCCTGCCATGTCATCCAAAGCAGCACGCGTAGCATCCCGTTCACTTTCAATCCTCAATTTCTCCATCTCTGCTCTTTTACATGCGATCTCAAGCCTGACGTTCGATGCGGAAACTTCATCGAGCTTCTCTGACTTTCGTTCAGAGACGGCACGCATCGTAGCCTCGAACATGGCAGCGGAATTCGAGGAGCGTTGCAAATTGACATTTAATGGTGATCCCAGCTTTATGGCTTCTTCCTCTGGACCAGCCAGCGCCTTTAGCAACTCACGCTCTGCTTGGGATGAGGGTGAGCTACCAGCGGAGTCAAGTTGGCGAAGACGAGTTTGAATAGCAGCGAGTTTGGCTTTTGCCACGGAAAGTTTGCCTGAACATGCACCACCATCTACGATCGAGTATTTGGTCTGTTCTGCTTTGAATTTGACATCTGACATTGCTCTTGCGACCTCAGCCTTCGCCTCCGCCTTCTTTCGAGAAATAATCTCATTTTCAGATGACTTCTTGCCAGCAAGCTTCTGTTTGAGTTCTGAAATCTCCAAATTTAGCCTGTTGATGGCTTCGACATATCGACCAACATGGCGATCAACGTTGACAACATTTCTGGTAACGACTTTGGTCTTGATCTTTGTTGCTCGCTCTGCATAGACGAGCGTATTGTGGGTGTCATCGAAATGATTGGACGTTGGTGCAACGCACACAATCATGACTGTCTTGCAGTTGCCTCCAAGGGAGAACTTGAGCAGGCGAGTCAATTTGCTATTCCTGTAAGGAACGTGGCGTATTGCTCCACCGCTCTCGCAAAGAGCATTGATACAGTTTCCAAGGGCGAGAAGGGATTTGTTGATATTTGCTCCCTCTACCATCCGTTGGCCCATGTTGGTGGTTGCAGCTGCCCGCTCGCTGCCTGCAAGATCAATGATGGAAAGAGTGGCCATGGTTCGCTGCTCTGTCAAGGCGGCTGTGCGGGGTGATTGAGTGACGTGAACTTGTAATACGGCATGCGACCGGGAGCTTGTCTCGTTCGCATGCGTTGGACTTTGAGTGCGCCTCTGGTTTCCCAACAGTACGATTTCCTTGACCTCCTCTGCGGTTCTTGGCTTCAACTCAACCAGACCCACCACCTTTACAGTCTTATCCTCTCGAATGGATAATCCGCCTCGTGGGTTATGTGATCCCGGCTCCGCGAGGAGATCGCGAATTTCTTCATTGTAAATTTCCAAAAATGTGACCATGACTTCAACGTTCCATTCGTCCTTCCTATCCTCAATTCGTTGGAACAAGTCTGACATAGTCAGATAGATGATACCAGGATCCCCATCCGTTCCGCTGATAGTATGAGTTTTCCCGCATCCTGTAGCCTGTGAACAAAGTAAGCCTACGGATTCCGAATTTTTGAGAGAGAGAGACTTACACCGTAAGCAAAGACTGTTGCGTTGTATCCGTCCAAAAGGCCTTTGAGCAAGGGTTGGGAGGTTGCCTCGTATACATCCTCCTGTCGTGCCTCGTGTCCGAAGACACGGTCAAACATAAATCGCCTATCCTTATAACGTTTCGTCCCTGGGGGCATGAAACCGCGTTCGACAAAGGCCCGTGCCCTGTCCTTTTCGTCTGGGTCAAAGGTGAGGATGCGGTCGTCAACAATTTGAACAATATCGCGCAGTGTCGCTGTATTGACAACTTTTCCTGGAGCTGAAAGGGCGCCATCGCCTCTTATTGTTGTATCGAAGCAAGGTTCTGGGAGACGCGCTGCTTCAGCTGTTGTCGGCGGGCGGACTCGAACTGTGAGTAGGCAGTGAGTTGGTGTGATTCAAGCAAAAAAGAATAGCGTTCAGCACCTGCGACTGTGATGGAGCCAGCAGCAACCATTGTTCAAAGAACCTGGATAGTATGCTAGTAATGAATGATTATGGTTGAGAGTGCAGTGGAAATTGAACCATCACCATGAAGAAATCATGTGATCGCGAGCTCAATCTTATCATTAAATTGAAATGATTATCTAATTAACCTACCATGATCATCTCCATAGAATCCCCTGCAGATTTTCATGTTCACCTCCGACAAGGATCCGTCTCCCAATTAATTGTTCCTCATGTCAGAAAGGGTGGCTTCCATCTCGCCTATGTCATGGTAACATACGATCTTTGCTGCAAAGTGTGCTAGCTGACCTCGACCCAGCCCAATCTGAAGCCGCCAGTGACATCGACAGAACAAGCACTGAAATATAAAGCCGACTTGGAGAGGATCGATTCCAACGTCGACTATCTTATGGCATTGTACTTGTCTCCCGAGCTGACACCAGACGAGATCAGGAAAGCCAAGAATGCTGGAATTGTCGGTGTGTAGAATCATTCGCTACTTTCGCTAGGCGCTAGATTCTGCAAAGGCGTCAAATCGTACCCTCGTGGCGTCACAACAAATTCGGAAGGTGGTATAGAGTCCTATGAAACGTACTACCCCATCTTCGAGGTCATGCAGGAAGTCGGGATGGTTTTGAATCTTCACGGTGAAGTTCCTTCAGACGCAAAGACGGTGAGATCTCGTCCTTTGGCAAAAGTTGACTGAGGGCCAAGTAAATCCACAGAATGTTCATGTGTTGAATGCAGAACCTCGATTTCTTCCTCATCTACTCAAGATCCACGCCGCCTTTCCTGCTTTGCGCATCGTCCTCGAACATGCAACAACAAGGGCAGCTGTCGAGGCTGTCAAATCTTGTGGACCAACTGTAGCGTGCACTATCACGGCACATCATCTCGCACTCATTGTAGATGATTGGGCGGGACAATCCTGGAATTTCTGTAAACCTGTTGCAAAGTATCCAGACGACAGGCAAGCTCTGAGGGATGTTGTCAAAGAGGGTGAGTTAGCATGGAGAATGAATTGAGGCAAATTGGTTGACATTTAGATAATCAGGGCATCCCAGGTTTTTCCTTGGCTCTGACTCTGCACCCCATCCACCCGAAGCGAAATCCGTTAGCCGACCCAGCCATGCATGTGCAGCCGGTGTTTACACCTCGCCCATCCTTTTGCCCCTTGTGGCAGAGCTTCTGGAGTCATTCGGAGCGCTCAACAACTTGGAAGGCTTTGTTAGCAGACACGGAAGGGCCTTTTATCAAAGACCTTATACAGGAAAGGGATCTGGAAAGGTAACTCTGCGAAAATTATCCGAGAGGAAGCAGGTAGAGTCGACATATATTTTAGGTAATGATAGTTTAATTCCCTTCTGGGCCGGAAAAGAGATAGGCTGGGAATTGGTCGAAGAAACGACCGTCTAGGTCGGGCGGGTATTCACAATTTGTATACTTGACTGGAAGTATAGCCCATGTTGCCCAATATGCCACCAACGACGCCTTGAGAGAAATTGCGACCGTATGGCCCTGATATTGCGTTAATCATCCTGAAAATAAAAGAGTGAGATATAGGCTAGGAGAAAGGAAACTACGTACGGCTCGGGACCGCAAACCAGGAACAATGTCTTTCGAGGAGCGGGATCTGGAGTTGATTTCAGTAACATTCGCTGCCACAACGGCAGTTTTTCTTTCACCACTCCCAAGCATTTCTCAAGGCCAAGTTGTGATATACGTCCAACTTGAAATTTGGGCGTTGGCTTTGAATTTACAGGGCCTGAGTCCACAAAGAAGTGAATATTGAATCGTTCTGGGTTGTCTCGAGCAAAGGCCTGAAGCGGCTGAAGAAGTGCGGGTGGTGGGAGTTGTTCGGGGTTACGAGATGAATGTATCAGCGTGAACTTAGTAGAGGGAGAAAGATTGGTACGGGAGATGATGTGGTGGAACAATTGGTAGAATGGTGTTATTCCTGTTCCACCAGATATCTTTGAGTTTGGTCAGAAAGACTGCGCTCATCTTACTATTTTCAAGATGTACCATGACGACCTCATCCCAGGTATCTTCCTTCCAGGGCCATGTTTGCAGAGGGCCGCGCAGCTCGATCTGATCTCCGGGAGATTTCGAGTGCAGCCAGCGACCGACTTCGCCTTTTTCATACTTTTTTATCCAGAAACGCATACGGCCGTTGTCGTCGACCCCTTCCAGAGGGGTGTACGGACGCTCTACTTGTATGTCATCGTCCTTGATGAATACTGACCATATTGAGGCGAATGTGTCTCGAGCGGGGAGCAAGTCGGTTGGTATGGCAAGTTCTAGCAACTTTGAATCGGGTCCAGATGATTCATTTGACAGAACAGTTGCTGGAGTGAAATGAGTTGGGCTGAGCGGGGTTTTCCTTGATGTCGGTGAGGCTCGCGAAGAATCAGGAAGAAAGAAATAGACTGCAGCCCCAGCGGCAAACGCGATACCGATTGAAACTTGATGGCGTTGCGACCGAGGTGGTAAGAGCTGAGCCTGGTTAGATAGACACCTATAAAATGTACGCAAGGGAGTTGGACGCATAATATGAAGGTTGATGACGAAGCTGATGTCGCTTGTCCCCCATACATAATGCAAAGAGATAAATATCGATAAATACTTGTTGTAACTCCTACCACCATCTATCCTTATACCTTATATTTTACTTGTCCTATTAATGATGAACATCGCCCAGTGCCTCACATCAACTAGTCCTATAGAAAACGTGACGCTGGCGTCCCTGCACTTCAGCTACAGCCCTATCCTTTCCTCTCCTTCACAATCCCCTGGAAATCGTTCCTGGGCATTCTCCCATTCTTTTACGGAAAATCGCGTCGAGGACGATGATTTTCAATCAAACGCGGCCGTCGGTGCTGCTCGCTGGAATACTAAAGACTCTGGCTTTCCTCTAACCGGCCTTGGCATTCGTTACTTTGATTCTACCGTCCGATCCGAGGGCAAAATTCTTTCAAATTCTCCTCATGAAGAAGTGTTAGGACCCTTCAACTACAGTCGACGTCATCGAGGAACTCCTCGATTGGATTCGTGTTATACCACGGTAGAAGATGATCAGAAAAAACTATCGGAGCGAGCTCTTGTGGAGGAGGACCCTGTCCAACTGTCACCATGGACATTTTCTTCAATGCTAAAGGCAACTGAATTCACTGCGGAAGACCCCGTGTATGAGGTATCTACTTCATTGCTGACAGAAAACATCGAACGCAGCCCGATTTCCGACTCCAATGTAGACACCGGGGAATATTCTCTTGAGAAGCTTTCCCTTGTTTCTGGTCTGTCAGTCGAACTTTTGGCGGCTCAAATATCAGCAACTGCAGAATATACTCTCCAACGTCTGGCGGCCAAAGAAGGAACAATGCTACCCACACTTGATCTTGATGTTGGGGAAACAAGTTCGGCAACGTTCGGTATGCGCAACTTTTTCAAAGCTGTGCCTCCCTGCATCGGCATCAACCCCTCAGAAATCATGCCGCCGCCTTCACATTTCATACACACTTCATCAATATCTAATTCATCCTGCTCAGAAAACTTGGATGTCCTGCCTTCCTTACGTGACCAAGGTCTGCTAACGTATCATGGCGCGGCTCCACGCTCTGAGGATGCTCTTATCGAATCAGAGCTAACGTCTATAGAGGAGCTGCACCAGCTGGAAATTGCAGAGGACGAAGCCGAAGCGTTGCACG
>Ga0307507_10004362_pt1 | contig 25268 bp, 15 predicted proteins | sample 7_EM_MG_FD_207223 | JGI IMG/M metagenome (GOLD analysis project Ga0307507, IMG submission 207223) | Populus trichocarpa ectomycorrhiza microbial communities from riparian zone in the Pacific Northwest, United States - 7_EM | ecosystem: Host-associated > Plants > Roots > Unclassified | place...
TTTGGTCTCAAGATCCTAGCTTGCATCAAACTTTGTGACCACAAAATTGAATCTTGATCACATCCAAGATATAAGCATGTGCATTGCAAGATACGAGCATGTTGGTCCCGAGTCAGGATGAACGAGCAAACAGGAAATGTGTGATCCAGTCAATCCTACTTTATGGGTTCATAGACTCTAGTCCATATATGATCGGATTGCATTGTTGGGAGATGGATTAGCAACAAGGATCTCATATCACTGTGTTCCCCATAGCTAAAAAACAGTATAAAGAACCAAAGTGACTGGTGGTCAGGCATTCAGGTAAGAGAAGAAAATTTGTTCCAAAGACATAAAATCATACACACTGTACGTTGGCCATGGATATTATGTGTCATTTGAACAATTGACAAGATTTCAAATTTCTGTATAGAATATGGGTTGCATCCTTCGTGGTATCATTTATACTGCTAATCAAGTTTTTTCAGTCTCACTATTCATATCTTGAGTTTGTCGAAATAACTTAGTTGATTCAAGTTTTTTTTATTCGTTTTTTAAATTAATTTTTTTTTAGTTTTATCATTCAACATTTAGTTGATTATGAATTAAACTTTGTTATTTGTTTCGGTTTATTTTCTATAAAATTATTTTAATCTTATAACCCGAGTTACAAGTTTTAAAAGTTAACCTGAGTAGACTTATATCATTTTATTATGTTTTTTTTTAGATTTAATTTTTATTCAATTTCATCATTCAATAATGAATTTATTGGGAATTGAACTTCATAATTTATTTTGATTTGCTTTATTTGGGGTTATCATGGTCTCAGGATCCATATCGTGAATTGAAAAGGTTAACTCAAGTTGACCCGAATTGATCCAATAAGTTGTCGTCTCAATTTTTTTAAGAAGATGTCATTTTGAATTTTTTACTAGTTATCGAGGTTAGTTTTAAATCCATCAAATCAATATGGTCATATCGGTTCAACTCTTATTTTTTTACTTGTGTTAAAAACTTAAATCTTATAATTTTAAGTTAATTTATATTTGGATTTAAATTAAAATTATATTTATTGCATATATATATATATATATATATAAAACGTTATAACTCTAAAATGCCACTCCAAAACGCGCTTTGAAACTGAAACATATTGAAAAACAGAATAACAACCGCAACGGAATTGACAATGCTTTGTTCCCCATAGCTAAAAAGCAGTCTAAAGAAGCAGAGTGACTGGTGGTCGGGCATTCAAGGAAGAGAAGAAGAAAAATTGTCCCAAAGGCATAAAGTCATCCATACTGTACGTTGGCCATGGATATTATGTGTCATTTGAGCATTCGACAAGATTTCAAATTTCTGTGTAGAACATGGGTTGCATCATCTATACTGCTAATCAAATTTTCTCTTGATAACCATATCTTCACTTGCCCCTTTTCATGCCTAATCATCAGTTTTTTTAATTAATCAGTGAGATAGGATTAGCTGGTACCTATCTTCTTGCTGTGCACCATGTTTTCTGTTTGTTGATCCAGCTACTGGTAGTCTAAATAATCCAGCAAATAAAAACGATCGTCATTACTTCATAAATTATAGTCATCATCAAACCAAAAGTCCATGATTTTGTTCGAAACTTTCTGCATCTTAAAAAGATATAGTTGAAATTGCCTTTTATGTGTGACCATTAATTAGTATAGATTCATCAATACCAACTCATATGCACCTTTAAGAACACATTTTTGGGGTTAAGATTTCTAATTTAGAATGCCAATAACAATATTGTATACTTTTAAAAAAAGAAGAACAATTTAGAAACGATTTGAGTCTATATAGCTAGAAATCACCTGTCACTGATGTAGCTTCTTATACAGGAAGTAACATGTTTTGGATTTAAACAGAAGCTACTGGTTTGATAAATGAGAGAAGCTAGAAATAGAATTGAAGTCTACATAAAGTAAAAGTTTAATGTCAGATACTTGAATCATTGCCATGATTCAGACTTAAAAAGATATATTTAGTGGCTGCCTCCTTACAATTTTTGTTGAGGTACTTGATCAGGACAGGTATGGATTTTACTTTTAACTGAGATGGATCTAAGGGATACCAAAGAGTTGTTGTATGAAAAAACAGCAAAACATGACAAAAATTCTTGAATCTCGTCAATGTATCAATGTGTTTATTAACTTTGTAAAATGTTTCAGAAAATAAAAAATTGGCAACTGTTGATTTCTAACATCTTGATGAAAATACAAAGATCATACGATGAGCATCGGCTGCTGAATATGGTCATCAGCAATGCTTTCTCTACATCTTTAGCCGCATTCTGCTGGATCAGGGTAATTGCATATTCCATGAAGATAGCATCACATGGCAATATGAGAGGTCCGTTGCTTGTTAATCCAAATTCTTCTTCTCTAGACTGAATAGCTCTCTCTAAGAATTTCACTGTTAAGGTAATCCAAGGGGATCACAAAGCAATTTTCGTCAGTGGTGTACACAACAAATTGACCTTTCTCTACTGTCGATGATTTGCTGCAGTCTTCTGAATCTATACTGCTAATGGTTTGTGGCAAGGTGATCCTTTTTTCCCCTAATAACAGCCAGTTTCCTCCTTTTGCTTGCCAATTTGACGAGCTTCTTAGCACTGATCATCTTGCGGCCGATTAAACTAAGAAAAGGAGTTGTTTAGACCTTAGAATATTGAAATGCTACTCTTCTGTTGGATGGAAGGAAATGGAAGTGAGTTGATTATATACACACTCAGCCAATTCCATTACCGACACCTTCAACACAACTGGATACATGCAAAGCAAAACCATGTGAGAGTTTGGTTTTGTGGGGTGGACATGTTTGCCCATGTTGGAGCATGGAAGTATGCATACTTGCATGTTTTCAGTCAAGTAAAAGGTCCAATTTTTGTGTCTCTTGATCTAGCCCAATCGAAAATTTGTGATCCATAAGAATTCAGATACATTGATAAGCCTACATGGGCATGTGAATCCATTCCTTATGGTTTGGTGAGAGTTGCAATTCTATGCTTTAAAAAATAAGGACTATTAGCCCAACATGTCCATCAATTGTCTATCAAGTAGTAGCCACAGGTTCCTACTTGACGAGAATTGTGCCTTTTGAAGAATAATTAAATACCTTGTCCAGAAATTTACAATTGATTATACATTTTTACAATAAAATCTTGCTTGATCTTATGCCTAACCTTTTCTTTTTTGTTCTTGTCTTTGAGGCTCAAGGAGTTTAGGCAAAGTTTCGAAGATGAGCATGTCTTACAAGCATGTTCATAATCTGATGAAGCAGATATTGAGCGTACTATCTAGTGGTAATGGAATTGGTCAGAACTTTCTCAAAATCTTTGGCTTCCCCTCGTTGGCTGAGTGACAAGATGTAGTCCATGTATTCAGAATCACATGGCAATGTGATAGGCCTATCACTTGATACTCCAAACTCTTCTTCAGACATCTTGAAGAGCTCGAGAAAGATTTTGTTGCCCAGATACGCTAATGGTATTGCAAAACGCTTCTAACGCCCCTTTTCAGCAACAAATGATGGATTATTATCATCCACTTTCATCTTGCCAGTGATTCTTGAATAAGAAATTCTTTTAATCCTTACTGCAGCTATCTTCTGCTGCAGCTATCTTCTGCCACCTCCTGGCATTTCTGATGACCTTTTTCAGACTAATCATGGTGGATTACTCATGACTCACAACTTGATAACTTCTATATGCACAAGATTACTTAAGGCTCTCCTCCCTTCCTGCATGGGATTCCTTTTCTGCGAATTCTATGTAAAAAAAATATACATACGTTGGAATATTCATGAAGGATGTCAAAAAAATTATTCAAGCAGATAATCTTCCAAAATATGTAATTTGGCAGGGCCTCATCATCATGTGGGCAAAAACTAACTGAACATATTCAAACCAGAGACAATAACACGAAGGTTTTCAAGGGTTGGAGTCTGGCCTCTAACCATCAAGAAAACAAAAATAATTCATTAAATTTTCTCTGTGCTTGTGATTATCTTTTTCTATCCGCCCAAACCCCACATGCCAAAATACAAAAACCGCAACCATTCTAGAGTCCTGAAAGATTAATGTCAAAATGTTGGCGTATAATTAGTATCATAATACTATCTTCAGGAGCCATTCTTATTAGCATCCATTTTGAGTCTGTGCCCACTTCCTTGCCAATTAGAACATAGGAACGGGTTCTTAGTGGGTTGATCATGGTTTCAAAGAAAATTAGTATAACAGATAGAACAGGATTCCAGGTGGGTTTTTTGCATGCCTGTTTGTTTTTGTGGAGTTCCCAACAGCTCAAGTTGGCCCATGTAATTTCTTGCCTATCCGTAAGTATTACAATCTTGAAAATCAAATCCTGTGCATTAGCCTCCATGGTCCATTTGGGTGTTTTGGTTTGAGCACTTTCTGTTTTTTCTAAATCTTAGGGACTCTTTATCTACTAGCGTGTTTAGAAATAGCCTGTTTAAAAATATAATTCAAGTTGTTTTTCAAAATATTTTTCTGAAATATATTAAAATGATGATTTTTTATGTTTTAAAAATTATTTTTGAGATCAGCGCATCAAAACGATTTAAAATATGCAAAAAAAATTAATTTTTAGAAAAACAAATTAATTTTTTTCCAAACACGGGTTGCTCTGCATTTTCAAACGCTCCCTATACAGTGAAAGTTGTGTTTTAAATTAAAAAATATATAAAAAAATATATGCCTTTTTAGCTTAAAATTAAATTTAAAACGCAGCAAACCGCGTAAACAAACAAACAATTAAACTTGAATTATTAAAAAAACAAAATTTAATGGTAAACTTGTTCCACTAGTTTATTATATAAAAAAAAGCCTAAAAATGCCCAATAATTCATAGGAGCTTGCCAAGTAAAACAATGTGTATTAGAAGGGTGTATTTACTTTTTTCTCTTCTCTATACAAAAAATTGCCTTGCTAAGAGGTAAAATCACTTTTTCCAATGGGTCCACAATTTATTTGTCAATTGATTGACGATAATTTAGTTAATTTATGTTTTTTCATAGGAAAATTACTCTATTTTTCTTAGAAGCAAAAAAAAATATAAACCTTTTATCTAGGAACTTTTATATCTTTTTTCATTTCATTTACACAATAAAATGATAATGATACCCTTAAGAGTTAAAAAAAAAATATTGAGCAATTTTTTAGTCATTCCATATTTTTTTATTGTGAAATGACATATTTAACCCTAAAATAAAAAAACTAAGGCTAGTTTGGGAGGGTGTTTTTGTCTTTGTATTTGTAATATTCAGATACGCTTAGGGGCTATTTTGTAATTTAAAATATTAAAATATTTATAAATCAATAAAAAAAATATTGATGTATAGGTAGCACGCGTCACCACATGATCGTGCCCCCCTCCATCTTGGAGGCATGTGGTAGATTTTTTAATAGTCAAAATAGTTGGTTGTCGTGTCGTTTGACGCATTAAGTGGCGATGCAACTGGTGGAGTGATGCATTTGGTCAGATTAGTTGTAGTTCGGCGGCAATTGATTTTTTTTCTCCCTCCCTCTTTTCTCTCTCCTGAGCTTTGATACTTGTGCTGAGCCTTTAAAAATTTAGTTGTATCTTCCAATTTGTATTTATTTTAAATTTTTTCTCATTTTTTTTATTTCTATTTATTTTGATTTTAATGCTTTTTTGAAGTTTATGTTTTTTTTTCAATTCCATCCTCCAGCGTTTTATTTCATTTAATTTTTGTATCTAACTTTGTCTTCATTCTTTTAATTGCTATTTTTTTATCCTTTTCTTGATAGGTTTTTCAATTTTATCCTTTAGAATTTATTTCATTTTATTTTGTTTTTAATTTTGGTCCTTATTCTTTTATTGCTTGTTTTTTATATATTTTTCTTCATTTATTTTGTTTTTCATTTTGATCCCTAATTATTTTCTTTCAATTACATTTTGTACAAGATTTAGTCCTTATTGTTTTGATTTTTAATTTTTTATGATTGAGGATTTTTCTTTGAAATTATTTCTTGTTTACCTTTTATAGGGTAATCTCATTCTCATGACCTGAAATCATTGATTTCAAATATTAACTCAGTTTAAGTTCGGTTTTTTTAAAAAATAATTTTTTTATGATTTTCATCATTTGACATTAAGTTACTAAACCTTTTGAGATTTGATTGTAATGCTTTATGAAGTTTTTTTTTTCAATTTTATTTCTCGGCATTTTATTTCATTTAATTTTTGTATCTAATCTGATCCTCATTCTTTTGATTTTATTTTTAATTCTTTTCTTGATTATTTTTTTAATTTTGTCCTTTAGAATTTATATTCAACATAACCCTATCTCATATCTTTTCTTGTTTATTCTGGATAATTAATTACAGGATCTTGGAGATGATAACATATTTATTGAGTTCTACAATCTGGTTTTCATGCAATACAATAGAATGGAGGACGGATCACTTGAACCCTTAAAACAAAAGGAATATAGATACTGGTCTTGGCCTGGAGAGTTTGGCTCGCATAATTCTAAAGGTACTAATAAGTTTTGCTGCATCATGAGCTAGCCAATGATCTTAATTTCTTTTGCTTGTAAAAACTAAAATAATTGATAGTTTGTGTCTTTAACTAGTGGACTCCGTTTCATCAATGATATATATTCATAGCATCATTTGAATTGCTGATCTGCTTCAGAAATAATCTTTCTTCAAGTCTAATTTTTGCTTCAGGTTCCAAATAATTGTGAGACTGACTTGATTTATCCAATTATAGAGAGGGCTGCAGAATTTGTTAGAGTAATATATATGATTTCTTGGATGTTCATTTAAAAACTTCAATTTTTTTATTAAGATAATTTTTTAATATAATATTGAAGTCTTAATGAAATAATGATTACAAGTTTAAATTTTATTAATTCCAATCTAATTAATAAAAATTAAATATAAGCAAATTTCATGAAATTTTTTTTTTGAAAAAATATATTAAAAAATAATATAAATTATGTATGGATATATTTCCTAAACGATAGGTATAGATGCTTTTGAAGTTGAGATGGAAAAGCAAAGGTGTCAGAAAATGGAGGGGTCATGTTCATGATATTGAACACGCTTTCAGCAATAGCGGTAATTGAAATGGAAAACCAGGTGATACAGGTTTCTTCAAGAAGTGAAAAGTGAAGTAGAAGTTTTGCTGAACAAGACACCATTTTATGCTGAATCTGGTGGTCAACTTGGGGATCGTGAATTTCTATATGTTACAGCAGATCAAAGCAAACAGACAGCTGTCGTGGAAATTAAAGATGTTCAAGAATCTCTAGGTAGTTTATTTGTTCATAAGGGTACTATTAGACGAGTTCTAGAGGGTCGAGGAAGAAATAGAAGCTGCAGTGGATGCAAAATTGAGGCAGCGGGCTAAGGTGCTTAACCATGGATTACCTCTTATTTTGCAAATGGATGCTCACCCCGCGAGCTTGGCTATAATTCTTTGGACGCTCTATTTGCTTACCTTCATGCAGAGCCCATTTACTAACTAAAGGAAAACTGAGTGTACAGAGGCTGATCTTCTAAGTAATGGCATGAACCTATATTATAAAACTTCATGTGAACTCCATGTATACAGCTCTGTGGACCAGCTCCAATATCCATCGCTACAAAGGTATGGATGGTCGGTTTGCCAAAGACCAGGAACAACGTCCTAAAACCCAAAAAGTACAGCATCCATGACCAGGGCAAGGCAGCTGGATCCGGTTGCCTTAAATTAATGATGCCTGATTTTAGTGGTGTACACTAGGAATCCCAAAAAAAAATGACCCAATGGATGACAAATGTCCCAAGCATCAAGTCTTTGAGGATGACAGTTGGAACACAAAGGAACTTTGACTTTAGGAGGAAAAGAGAACCTAGGCAAAAGTCAGAGGAATTGGTAGGCAGTGGATCCATAAAGAACCCATTGTCTTGTATCAAATCTAATGTCCCGATTGCTTGTTCCTATCACATTAAAGAAATTGGACCTCGTGCTTTCAGTAGAAAATATCTATCCCAGCAGAATATGGATCTTGACATATGAAATGACTCAGCAATTGCAAAGGCATACAACCCTAAGAACTTTTGTATAAAATCACTCTTAATTCCACTTCCTGGTATGCCTAACTATGGATATTTTGCATTATATAACTAATAATATTGCCCGTGAATGATCGTTTCTTTCATATCTTATCCCCATGATTATCATACGATATAGGGAGAGATTAGAGTTATTGATGAGGGTAAAGAAACAGCAGGCTCTGTAAATATCAGACCAGCCACAGCAGCCCACAGCTGTTCGATTTTGGCAATATTCTTGCTTGACAAAGGGGACTAGTGTAAGCGCACTTGTTCTTGTCTTGCCACTCTTGAATAAGCATTGATCATCTTCACCAAACTTTTATCCTCCAAAATGTTCTTTTCTTTTATTTTTGGGACATACGCGTAAGCACCTTTAACCAGGCTCGTAAAATGGCAAAATTAAAGTTAAAACATTATTTGACACTGTAACTAACTCCCACTCCTTTGATCAAGCATTATTGTTATGGAAAGATTTAACTATTAACAAACACATATAATTGATTCTCCAGGGATATTATCTTTCATTGTTTCACCTTTTTTTTTTTATATATATATATAGTGGTTAAACCTGAATCAGCTCAATAAATTGATTTGGTGACTCGTCAATTCAAATGATGGGTTTCAATTTCAAGAGTTTTTTTCACTTTTTTTTTTCAAAATAAATTATTTTTAAACTAAAACAATATTGTTCTAAATTTTTAAAATAAAAAATAAAATAATGTCGTTTTGAAATATATCTAGATAGGCTCGCCAACCCAAAAGTTTACTTAACCAACCCATAACCCGATCAGGTTTAATAATCATGCTTCTTTTTGCTAAGAGAGTATATAAAATTAATAACATTTGGTTTTTGAAATGTCATGGAATTTTATATGAAATTGTATATATTAAAATTAACTCAATTTTATGATTTGATATTAAATTATAAGAATTTTTTTGTTTCAAAAGTTTGTTTTAGATTTGAATTCAAGATTACAATATAAAAGAAAGATTTAAATTCTAATCCGAGATGATGTGAAGAAATAAACTTATTTACAAAAATTAATTTTGCATAAAATTCAAGTAAAATAGTAAGGAAAATGTTGAAAATTGCTTTCGGATTGATATAAGTCCACGTGATCTTTTTATTTTATTAGCTTCAGATATTTTGTTTCCAACAAATAAAGTTGTCCTAGTCTTTAGGAGTTGTTAGTCTGTTAACAACTTACAGCATACCATAGCTTAAATTTCAACTATTAATATGCGTTTCAAATTGTTTTGCAGTTATTTAATTGTAAAGATGTTAATCAACTAAATGTAATCAATTATCCCTTGTTTGCTACATTTTTATATTCTCTCTTCTCTATGATTTTAAATCAGTTTGTCTCTTTTTCTTTTTTAAACTTTCATTTAGTATCAGAGCTATCTTCTTAGGGGATCTGTGATAGAAGTTGAAGCCAATTTTTCTCAAATTACTCCTTCTATATTCGATGGAGAAAGCTACCAACTTTAGGCAATGAAAATTGAGACATACCTGGAGTTCTTAGATCTATTGTCAACAAGAAAAGATTACTTGGCATCAAATTTACTGATTCTAAAATTATAGAAAAAATCCTTGTAATTGTGCTTAAAGAAGCATTTATAAATGCCTTGGTAGAACACAAAGGATTTGTCCAAGATCACCTTGGTAGAGCTATTAAATGCCTTACAATCTGAAGAACAGCGGAGGCTTATGAGGCAAGACCATTTTGTTGAAGGAGCCCTGTCAGCTAAGCAACAGGATTCTAGAAAGGACAATAAGAGATATTACAAGAAAAATCAAGCATCAAACAACAAAATCACTGCAAATAACCAGATCCAACGCAAGAGTATAAACTCAAAATGAAGTTATCCATCCTGTCAGCGTTGTGGCAAAACAAGTCAACCACCATTCAAATGTTGGAAGATACCAAATACAAAGAGTAGCAAGTGCAATTAGCTTGGACATGAAGTTGTTACTTGCAAGCAAAATTCAAAAACACGTAGATGCTCAAGTTGTTGATCAAGATGATGAAGACCAGATGTTTATGGCAACTTGTTTTTCAACCAAAAGCTTTTTAGAATGTTGGTTGATTGATGGTAGTTATACAAACCATATAACTTATGACAGATCTCTTTTCAAGGATTTGAAGCCCACTAGAATTACGAAGGTTAGAATAGGGAATGGTGGCTATATTCCAGCAAAAAAAAGGAAGCATTGCAATTACAGCAAGCTAAGGTACAAAGATAATTTCAAATGTTCTTTACGTACCTAACATTGATCAAAATTTGATGAGTGTGTGTCAACTAATAGAAAAAAGATTCATCCTTTGAAGATTGGTGTTGTCATTTCTATGATGTTGCTGGACAAGAAGTCTTAAGAGTTAAAATAAGAGATAAAAGCTTTTTATTTTTCCCAATTGAGAAGAGGGCACACAACGTATTCCACTAAAGTCAACATCACTAAAATCTAGCACAAGAGGCTTGGGTATTGTCATTTTTAATGAAGAAGAATGATTTGATAAGAGGTCTACCAGTTCTTACTGATAAAATACCAAATTTTCATGCATGTTAATTTGGTAAACAAAAAAGGATGTCATCTCTTAAATCAGCTTGAAGGGCCTTCCGAAAGATGCAACTAAATCACATGGATGTTGTAGAACCTCAAAGAACACCATCATTAAAAGGTAGTATTTACTATATTGTTTTCATTGATGATTTCACAAGAATGTGCTGGATTGTTTTCTTGAGATTCAAGTCAAAAGTGGCTAGAGTTTTCTGGAAGTTCAAGAAAATGGTAGAAAATCAAAGTGGTTATAAAACTCAAATTTTAAGATCTAATAATGAAAAGAAATACACCTCAATGAAATTTAATTTGTTATACGAAGAAGCTGTCATTGAACATTAGCTCAATGCTCCCCACACTCTAGAATAAAATGGAGTTAGAGAAAGGAGAAACAAATATGTAATGGAGATGGCTAGATGTATGTTGCGTGAGAAGGAATTGCCTGAAAGGTTTTGGGTAGAAGCAGTTAACACAACATCTTTTCTATAAAATCAACTTCCAACCAAGGTTATGAAAGATAAAACATCATTAGAGGCTTGGTATGGGTATAAACATCCACTAAGCTTTCTTAAAGTGTTTGATTGTTTGTGTTTTGTTCATGTTCCACGGGTTAAGCATGATAAACTTAACAAGAATGCAATTTTAGGCATCTTCGTGGATTATAGTTTAATCTCAAAATCCTACAAAGTGATCATCCACGAACAAGAAAATTGACCATCACAAGAGATGTGTACACTTTAATTAATGAAACAAGCAATGGTATTGGAACAATCTATAAAGGACAATTTTTATGAAGAACAAACAACATACCAATGCTATAATGAACTAGAAAATGATCTTTTAATCAGAGGTACAAGGTCTTTTTATGACATCTATTAATGTGGCAATATATAAGTCTGTTGGACATGAAGAAGCTCTTAAAAGCCTGAAATGGAAGGAATAAAAGGAAGAGGAAATGTCAATGATTCAGAAAAGTAAGACTTCGGAATTAGCTGACAAACCTAAAGGTAAAAAAGTCACTAGAGTGAAGTGGGTATACAAAACAAAGCTGAATGCAGATAACTCCATAAAAAAAATACAAGTCTAGGTTTGCAGTTAAAGGATATGATCATATTTTTAGTATTGATTACTCTGACATCTTTTCTCTTGCTGCTAGATTAGATACAATTAGATTGTTGTTAGTCATAGCAATATAAAAGGGCTGGAAAGTGATCTAACTAGATGTCAAATCAACATTTTTAAATGATGTTTTACAGGAAGAAATATATATGGAGTTGCTAAATGGATTTGTGATTCAAGGCGAAGAGGATACAGTCTACTTGCTAAAAAAAGGTTCTTTATGGGCTAAAACAAGCGCCTAAAGCCTAGTACAGTAGGATAAATGGTCATTTGCTAAGCTTAGGTTTTGTAAAAAGCCTGTATACGACCACTCTTTATGTAAAACAAAAGGATAATAATGTTCTTATAGTGTCTCTTTATATTGATGTTCTTTTGATAACAAGAAGTAATGCATAGCTGGTTAAAAAGTTCAAGCAAGAAATAATGCATGTTTTTTAAATGACAAATCTTGATCTTGTGACTTACTTTCTTAAAATGGAGGTCAAGCAAAGTCAAAATGAAGTGTTCCTCTATTAATATATGTATACAGAGGAAATACTGAAGAGTTTTCAAATAGAGGAATGCAAAGCAAACAAACACACCAATCAAAAAGAGAAGTTGAGTAGGGAATAGTATTGATAAAGTTGATGAAGGATACTTTAGAAGTTTGATTAGTTACGTAATGTATTTTATTGCAACAAGGCCTGAAATTCTATTTGTTGTAAGTCTCTTATCTCAAGTTATGCATTGTGCTCGTGAAATGCATTTACAAGCAGCAAAAAGAATATTAAGGTATATCAAAAAGACTGTTAATTATAATGTCAAGTTTGAGACGTGTCAAAGCTTTAAGTTATGTGGATTCTCATATAGTGATCAGGTTGAGTTTATTGATGACATGAAAAGTACTTCAGGATATTATTTCAGTCTAGGTTCAGAAGTTTTCTCATGGTGCTCAGAGAAGCAGGAGATTGTAGCACAATCCACTACAAAGGCAGAATTTATTGTAGTAACAACAACAATAAACCAAGTTTTATGGTTGGAAAAAAATTCAATGTGATTTACATATGGAGTAAAAGGATAACATAGAGATTCTTGTTGACAATTAGGCAACAATTGTAATCTCTTATAATTCAATGTTTCATAGAAAGACTAAACATTTTAACATCAAGCTTTACTTCTTAAGGAAGATGCAGAAAAATAGAGAAGTGACATTAGTTTACTGCAAATCTGAAGATCAGTTGGCAAACTTGTTTAGAAAACCACTTCTAGTAAGCAAGCTTAAGCTTCTAAGGCAAAAAAATAAAATTTGTTATTCCTAAAGCAAGGATGAGTGTTGAGAATTGCTTCAAAACTGCTATAAAGTCCATGTTATTTTTTATTTTATTAGCTTCGGATATTTTGTTTCTCGCAAATAAAGTTGTTCTAGTTTTTAGGAGTTGTTAGTTTGTTAACCACTTATAGCAAATCATAGCTTGAATTTCAGCTATTAATTGCATTTCAATTTGTTTTTCAGCTATTTAAATGTAAAAAAAAAAGATATTAATTAAGCAAATGTAATCAAACATCCCTTATATGTTGCATTTTTGTATTCTCTATTATTCTCTGCAGTTTTAATTTCTTCTATCTGAGATCTTCTTTAAATTTTCACCGAAGAATTGTTTTTTACATTTTCATTGAAGTTTGGCAAACGTAGCGCAAAATTTAAGACATCTCAAGACTTCAGTATTCTTTGGAATTTAAAAAAAAAACGTCCAGGCAACCTCTCTCCCAAAGCATCAAAAGTGTGATTGTGTAGGGAATGGAATCAAGGAAGAAACTTCTCCTTAAGTGTGCAAAAAGCAACCTGCCCTCACCAACAAAATCCACCATTCTCTTACATAATCATAGTCTCGTCTTCTCGCTCCAAAGCTGTAAGTGCATAGACAAATAGTCGGTGCTTGACCCCATCATCTCTAGGGTCTAGCCGCGTCTTGTATCGCTCTCTTTCCTATGGAAAACCTCCACTTCTGAGCATATTTTTTATTTTATACATATAAAATAATAAAGTTCATCAAGATATTCTACCTTTTTTATGGGTCTAATGCTGACCTGTAGTCCACACCGCAGCCATAACTGCCCTATAAATACCTCTGTTATTTCTTCCTCTCATGTCATCAAATATCAATCCTGTTTTTATACGTTCACTAGCCTCCATTGCTTAATTTCTTTTCTGACATCTTGAAGAACAAAATGGCTATCTTTATTTGCTTTCTTTTCCTGGCTATCTCCTATGCTACTGCTTGTGATCGCTGTGTCCACCAATCTAAGGTCGCATATTTCTCCAGAGACTCAGCACTCTCATGTAAGGGGGTCGTGATTTCTTTTTCAATTTTAACTTTTTTTTATCATAGTTTAATGAGATTTTTAATTGGTAATATTTTTTTGTTTTGGTGCAGCTGGGGCTTGTGGATATGGTTCCATGGCGACAGGATTTAACAGTGGGCACCTCGCAGCTGCTGTTTCTTCCCTTTATAAAGATGGATCTGGATGTGGTGCTTGTTTTCAGGTCAGCACCGGAGACCACACCACTTGCCTGCTTTACCTCTTGTGGAATTTTCAGTTCATTGATCATGTTATTGTAATTACTCGCAGATAAGATGCAAAGACACAACTTTATGCAGTAGAGAAGGGACTAGAGTGATTGTGACTGATCTCAATCGCAATAACCAGACTGACTTTGTTCTTAGCAGCAGAGCCTTCATGGCCATGGCCAATAAGGATAAGGGTCGGAACATCTTGAAACAAGGGATTGTGGAAGTGGAATACAAAAGGTGAGACCATGTATTCAAGGATTTATGTTATCCTAATTATCATGATTGATATTAGTCTCTCTGGTTAAGTTAATGATCATCTATTTAATTAATCAGCATGATGTTTTATTTCCTAGTTGCTTCTTCCAGTAATGGTTTGGTTACACCAACCACAAGAAGAAATCAATATGGCATGGACAAACTTCATATAATTTTATACAGTAAAGTTGGTCCGGTTCCGTGGGACAGAGAACCAGGACAATAAATGCTAGTAACGGTCAAATAGGTTGTCCACAAATCATAGGTAACATGACTATGACTGATGGGGATTTGCATAAATTTAGACAGCTAGCATTGTCCACGTTTTAGGGTTCCATTGCTAAAGAATTATTATGTAAACACCAAAAAACAATTTGTCAAAAAAGTGATCTTATGCTAATTTGAATCTGCTTTGTTTCATTGATCAGGGTACCTTGTGAATACAAAAACCAGAATTTGGCTGTCCGAGTAGAAGAATCAAGCAAAAACTCAAATTACTTGGCCATTAAATTGCTGTATCAAGGTGGTCAGACAGAAGTGGTAGCCATTGACTTTGCCAAGGTTAGCTTCAACTTACCCCAATGGAGTATATTACGGCATCATTTAGTATCAGGTTGTTTTTTAAAGTTTTTTTTATTTTAAAATATATTAAAATAATATATTTTTTATTTTTTTAAATTTAATTTTATCATCAATATATCAAAATTATTTAAAAAATAAAAATAAATAAATTTGTATAACATATCATTTAGATGGCATTTTCAAACCGTGTTTAGACGTGCCAATGCAATTCTTAAACTTGTGCTGACTTTTGGATGGTTTTGCTAAATTTTCATAGGTTGGTTCTTCGAACTGGGGTTTCATGAGCCGGAACCATGGGGCAGTGTGGGACTCGGACAGAGTTCCATCAGGGGCACTTCAATTCAGATTCGTGATAACAGCTGGATTTGATGGGAAATGGATTTGGGCTCGGAATGTCCTGCCTGAAGATTGGAAGCCCGGGATGACATACGATTCAGGAGTCCAGATCACCGATATTGCACAAGAGGGTTGCTCTCCATGTGATGATGGGATTTGGAAATGAGGGTCTTGCCTTCCCACTAATGTGAATATCCCTACGCACAGAGTTTGATCTGATATCATTCTACACGACAGAACTAAATAATGTAGAAGAATAGTATAAAGTTAGCACTATATATTATAGTATTAGCCACTACGCTTCAATGTTCTTTTCTTCTTCTTTTTTCTTGCCTTGCGAGGAGGGCATGTCCTTGCTTGTGTTTAACATGTTTCTTTTTCTACCCCAGTAAATAAATGCTGTCCCTCTCTCTATCAAATGGTGGGGCAAGGCATGGATGTTGAAGGGGGTAAAGGCCCTTTTAAGATTATTAATAAAATGCTGGATCATAATTAAAAGCAAAAAAAAAAATGTCCATGCAACTGGTTAAGAGGGACAAAAAAATGGCAAAAATATATAAAATTAGATAATATTCTTCACTTTAACCTCGTCGTGATGGAATTTTTTTTGTGGTCAGATGGGCTTTTGGGATAGAATAGAATAAAAGCCAGTTATTGGCATGTCATGGGTTTATAATTAAGACCCAGCTTGTATATATAACCATCAGCTCGAAGCAGGACTAAGTTTTTTATGGGCTTATTAAGAGTAAAAAATTCAAAACTATATTACTGACTTGTAAATAATGAACATGAGGCCCAAATTATCATATCTCTGTTTCACAATTATACTTTTAATTATTTAAGTATATTAACTTGCAGCTCAAATGCAGGCGCCATGTATTTTGACTAGTTCGTGAACTATGGAAATATTGGGTAACAGTAAAAAAGAAAGATCAAATAAAGGCCCAGATTTTGTAACTTCAACTCATCACCACGACTAATTTCAAGTTGGCCCAGCATCAAAAAGATCCTTCTTTCGACTCCACAGAAGAAACATATTTGCTATAATTTCAAACTTCTTCTTTATGAGAGCTTGTGGACGATGTCCACACAAAGAGGGTAACTCTTCGTATTCTATTGTAACAGAAGAAAACTGTGGCTGGAGGAGGGTCTCAAACTTGATACGTTAAACGATCTGTGTTGTTCACAGCTGTTATGGCAAACACTGTGTGTGCGTCCTTGACCTTTCAAAGGGATATATATGAGACAATAATCAATCTGTAAAGTTGAAAGTAAGCTAGATGAGTACGTATAGCATAGTAACAACACAGAGACCCTATGAGATTCTAAGTTCGAAAAGCCTGAGATTAGGTATTAATCCAGTAGGTGTATTATTTGCTAGCTTCAAGCTAAGGTAGGTATACAGACTGCTAAATGTCCCATCCTTGACCCGGTCAAGCTGAATGCTCCGACCTCAGGTTAACAAGACACTACCCTCTTGATGCTTATACTTGGATTTATTAATATTTTGTAGTATTATTTGCCCACCAAATCATAGAGTTGTTCTCCTTGCTATTTATGATTGTCAAATTCATTCGTTCATGTCCTTTTCTTCGAGTTGCATCTTTTCCATGTTGCGGCAGCTAAAATTTCCAAGCTGTTAATGTGAATTGCTTGGTGTAAAGTGCTTTTGATGGTGTTTGTTTTTAAAATAAAAAATAAAAGATGATCCGGTGATATAAGAAAGATGTTTATATCATATTTAAAATAAATACAGCTACTATTAACTGTTTAAATTACTCTCAAATTAACGTCGAGCATAATGAAAAATTAATCCACTTTTAATGTAGAAACAAAAAGGCAAAAAATAAACAAAATAAAAAATTAAATTTTCACTTCAAGGTAATGCATGCAAGGGGGGTGCCATAGTGCACGGAAGCCATGGTTCAGAATGTTCTACTTACAAGATCCAAAAACCTTTGATTATTCGGAATTTTCTTTCCAAGTCCTAATTAATATACATTATAATGATTAATGAAGTCAATGATTGGAAAAGCACGTATCTCATGTAAAACATTGTGGAGGATTTCTTAGTAAAGATTTATCGCTAACCTTTTTGCTTTATCCTATGGGTCGTCGTCGTTGTCTTTATTTCTTGAAATTGCCTGTCGGTATGGAGTTCAAAGATTCTAATTAAACTCCTTTTGATACAGAATAAGACGATTACTGTATTTAAATGGCAAGATGAGGAAAAAAAATTAGTTAATAAACCAAAAAGGTTGTTCTCTTTTCAAAATCCGCGTTGAAATCGTGCTCCGATGTATCTCTCTCACTTTCACACATTATTATAGCGAGGTGTAGATTCGAGGCAAAAAGAAAAGGAAAAGGAAAAGGAAATGACAAGGGAAAATTATCCTTTGAATGAGAGGGATTTTTTAAAGATACTCTATTTTCTACATATTCTACTGTTACAAAGATTTAAATGAAAATATTCTAACTACATTTTAGAAGAACATCAAATGAGATTATAATTAATCTTAGATTAATTTCAAACAAAATATCTAATAAATTATGATCACGTATGGTGGTTTTTCAAGTTGTGGTTAGAATTATCTCGTCAAGATGTTTTGAATGGTATTAGATATGTTAGAAACGGAACTCTAGTGTATTTTTGATAACTCGTTATTTATTAGCCATTGGGTTTTTATAAAATTTTAAATTGATTTTTTATATATGTTGATTAAATTAAGAGGGATATTATTTTTAGAACTGAATTACTTTCAAGAATGATTGTGTTCGGTCGTTGTTTTCAATAGTAATTATGTTTAAATTATGTTATTTTTCTAATAATTTTCAAACAATTACTATTACCCTGAAACTTTTATAAAAATGTGACAGGATTCTAAAATATCCAAAGAGAAGTATAAACACAAGAAGCTTAAAGTTTGTTTGGCAATGTGGTTGCGGGTGCTTTTCAAATAAGTTTTCGTGCCAAAATGTATACCAATGATGTTTTTTCATTTTTTAAAAATCATTTTTGACATCAGCACATCAAAACAATTTAAAACGTACCAACCATATTAAATTTTAACAAAAAAAAATTTAAATTTTTTAAAAACACAAATTAAAACAAGTTCCCAAACATCCTCTAAATTCGTTTGAAAAGTATGCTGTCATGGGAATAGCATTGTTTGGGATCGATTAGGAGGGCATCCTTCTCAACGTGCAGTAACTTGATGGAATCCATTGATTGACATGCTGGGAGTCCGAGAAGAACACAGTTAACTTAATGTGTAAATAAATCCCTGCCAAAAAGAACCAATAACTTCTTTTGCTCTGATTTAACGGAACAAACACTGTTTCAAGATTTTACTCCTCGAGGTTTTTTTTTCATGGTTCTTAGCTGTATTTCAAATTATTTTTTATAAAAAATTAAATTTGTTTTTATGTAAAATTATTTTTTTATGTTTTGTATTCTTTAATGCTGTGATATTAAAAAATATTTTTTAAAAAAATATTTTAATATATTTTTAAAAAACAACTATTATTATATTTTTATATTTTTTTTTTCAACTTTTGGTAACACACGCGTACGAATTCAAAGGAAATGAAAGAATTCAAGTAAAGGTTTAACATACTTTCTTGATAAATTGCACGTTTGAAAACTTAGATTTAACATCTAATCCAGGCTAATAGGATAATCCTTTGATATATCTTGTTCTAGACAAATTGTAGCCTGAAAACTTAGTTTTTAACATTATTTTTTTTTTTTTCAAAATGATCTTACAGTTAGACAAGTCGAAGCTGTGGATTGAAAGCTCTACCAATAGTGCTTATACTGGTGTTAGACTGGCATTTCGGGCTAGCTAGACTGCCTTCTCTGGATACCTGGTATGCTCGGCTCTATCTCTGCTTGCTATTGCCTCGATTGATACAGAAAAGAGAAACTGCTCTCTTAACTACAGCATCGGCATCTTAGATTTAAATAAGTAAGTTTTGATATGTTGTTGTTAAAAATAATTTTTTAAAAATAAAAAAATAATTATTTTAATGTATTTTTAAACAAAAAATACTTTAAAAAATAACTACTACCACAATATAAAATGAAAAAAAAAAATCAGCTGGAGATATCTCAGTTGATGGGCCTCAAAATTAATATAGAAGCAGGTTAAACCTGATGAAGGCTACATGCATGATATTTGATTTAAGGGAGCCTGAACATCACCCCCACAAATCCCATGAATTAATCTGGAAAGCAAAAGCATTAGATTTTTATATTAAAAAGCATATACAATCTTATAAATAAAGCGCAAGAAGGCCAAAAGACAAGGCTCCTGCAGTATTTTATCCCTCCAAAGCTGCAACAACTATTTCATTGCTTTAGATGCATCTAAAGTAGGGCTGATCTAGCATTACAATTTACAATCTAGCTATAGAAGGTCACCAGAAGGAATTTTAGATTTATTATGTCCATTGGGTCCTAATGTAAATGAAATATTCTTACAATATTCCTGCAGCAGTTATCCGATAACTACACAAGTACACTGTACATTGTAAGAAAAATTACATCTTGCTGCAAGCAAGGAAGAAAGAGCAAATCACTGAGAGGCACAACAACGTTGTGGCAGAAACAAGTTAAATCAAAGGGATGGTCGCTAATCACGGTCTTAATTGTATGTATCAGACTCGAGCTCGAGACCCAATATTCATAAAGTGCCTAATGATTCAACTTTTTTTGAAGTCCTTGGGAACCACACCCCATCCCTGCAAATTTCATTTCATATAATTGGCAAAATCTGACGGCTAAACATTTTGGGATTATCGTAGCCTGTATAATCCTAGCTAACTTCATTTCTTGGCACCGAGACTGGCTATGGCTCCATGGCTGTGGCACATGCATGCGTGCAAGAAAAGGTCGACAGTTAGCCAATGGCATGTTTTCTGACATTTGAATTAACTTGTCAAGAAGAAAAGCTGGAGCGGAACAGTGATTTTTATGCGAATGCCGACTAAAATCACATCATTTTGCGAGTATTTTCGCAGCACAGTGAAAAAACTTATTTTCTAAACTGGCATATTTGTGAAAATAACTTTCATTCCAGCACATAAATCGTACGTATACTATATACGCGACCAATTAAAATAACAGACGCTATCAATCTTCTCAACCATCTCAGTTTCCTATCCATCAAAAACACAGTTTTGGATAGTCACAAAAACAAAAACAACAGTTCAAGCCAATATTTTACATGATCACAAAAACAACAGCAATGCCGACAGCCAATATAATCACCTAATTTTCTTAGTCGGTAAACTTCTAATTAAAAAAAATTAATCTCAATACCCAAATAATTCATTACAATAAAAAATATCACTTTAGTTACAAATTAATTAAATTACATAGTTAAACGTCTAATAAATTAACCCGTCAATAGGCCTACACTATCAGAACCACGGGCATGTCATCGTCGTGGATGATAAACTCGGTCATCCTCCTTTACTGTATTGTCCAAACGTTAAACCTCCCTAACCCAATCAAGTGAAGAACAACACGATGAGAACCCAGTATTATATCTTGGTGCACAAAGCTCGTGATTATCTGGATTACATGTTGGCTAACGCAGAGTATCACATGGATGTCTTGTAACACGCTCTCGTAGTGTTATGAATCTTCTTATTATGTTAATGTACCAAGACATGTAAATATCTAACTTAATAGACGGATACAACTATGTAAGTATGTGATCTCTCTTAACATTCCACAAATTGACATGTTGTGCATGAATCACCAATCAATCATCTTTCTCTTTATGACGATTAATAATATAGAGGTCATCAAGTATGTCAACATCATTAGGTATATGTTGATACAATCTAAATTGATACATTACTCGATCAGGATAATGCACCTCAATTATGGAAAAACAATGCATAGGAACCACTGATAGTCATGAATCACTTCCCCTCCATGCATAATAGAGATGCTCTTCTAATCAAATCATCAATGTATGATATTCATATCACCTATGAAAACTATAAAACATATATATTAAAAACATTCACACCAGAAACAAAGAGCTTTTCGGTTAAAGGTGAACATGAAGGGAAATGTGGATATACCTCAAATTGGTTAAATAGTTAGCTTATGAGTGGTGGTGGCGGTGATGGCAATAACGGTGGGAGAAATTCATGGGTGTCAGAGGTGAATAGCTAGATAGAGTTGTTTGTCATCGTGGTTGTCATAGGAGAAAGCCATGGTTATCACGGGTGGATAGCGGCGGTGGCAATGACAATAATAATATTAAAAGTAGTCAATTGATGGAAATTTTCTTTTCCATGAATGGGTTTGTATTGATTCGAGTCGTTTGCTCTGTTTTCTCTCATAAAAAACCTGAGCCATTAGGAAAGAGTTCATGATAAGAAGTAGGAGTTCCTTTACTTCGTCAATCAATAAACAATATAAAAAGAAAAAGAAAAAAAAGAAAGAAAAGAAGAGGAGACCTCATGTTAAAGGCTTGAAGCCACTCCTAGAGAGGGTGACAATGGAGACGTAGTCCATGTACACGAGAGTCGGCGAAGAATAATCATTGCGCCGCTCTTGCTCAGTGTGCCATTACCATTTACCATTCCTCAGTTCTTCCCTGCACGACATTTTCAAGTTGCCATGGCAGCGCACACCCTCAGCTATTCACTGTGGCTTTGTCATCTGATAGCTAGAGCTAGGGGCACACTGATACATTTCTCTTTCCCTTTCTTCGATATGGGCCATGCCCTTCCTATCAGCATAGTTAAACAGTAACAACTTAATTAACAGCCTTTTGCCAGCCCAACTTCACATGCTTTAACAGTTAGGCCTGGTTTCTCATTGCCCTCCAGCTGTATTTTTTTATTGTTTTTGTTTTTTAAATTATATGCTGAAGTTAAAAAATTAAAAAAATTATTTTAATATATTTTCAATTTAAAAAGATACTACAAGTCGCTTAATTACTGCTCTTTACCTTGCATATGTTAAGAGCTAAATAGTTTAATGTCGGCAATGATGCAACAAATCATGTTGGGCTTTGATGTTTGGGGTTTCGACTCATTTCCTTCGCATCTGACCTCATTTACATGCTTATCAACTGCTGCAAGAAAACTAGATTAGATCCGCGTTTTATTTTTTTTTCGAGTGTGTTTGATATTGTATTTTAAAAGTGTTTTTGAAAAAAAAATTATTTTTATTTTTATTTTTTACTTTAAATTAATATATTTTTGATGTTTTCAGATCATTTTGATATGCTGATGTCAAAAATAATTTTTAAAAAATAAAAAAACATTATTTTAATATGTTTTAGAATAAAAAAACACTTTGAAAAACAACCGCTACCTCATTCTCGAATACTCATTTCGTTGTAATGGTTTTACTGGCCTTGTATATGCTGAAAAGTATACCCAGGACTCTATATTTGATATATTCCTTGATATTATTATTGGATAATGATGTTTATTATGTGGTTAATTTTATATTTTAAAGTGATTTTTGTTCGGAAATAAAGTAAAATAATATATTTTTATTTTTTAAAATTTATTTTTAATATCAGAATATCAAAACGATCGAAGAACACTAAAAAAAATTTATTTTAAAATTTTTTAAACAAATAGTGTTTGAAAAACACCACATGGAACTCTAAGCCAATCCAAGCATAGATTGCAGGTCAATCAGCATGACTTGATTGTCTCTCTACCTAGTTTTTTTTTTTTTTTTCTAATTTCAAGTGGTACACACACGTAGTCAATTGTTTTCACAGAGCAAATCCCGGCCATTGCACAAGTTCAACCAGACGTCTAACATATTTTTGACAGAAATATTGAAAATGGTTCTTTTCTAATACTTAAAAATCTCTATTTCATCTCCTTAAAAAATTAAATTTGAAACTTTATAATAAAAATCTAAAAATTTGATTATTAAATTGGGCCCACGAGCATCCTGTCATCAAATTAAACCACAACTTCAACTGTAGCAAGATGTTAACACCAAGACACAACATGCCCTGATAGGGCCGGCCTATCAGGAGTAGAAACGTGCTCCTACAAGAGCCCCTATGATCAGCTCGATAGCGCCAATCAAAAGTCATAAAAAATATCTTTTAAGTGAATCCCACGGTCACCCTGTCCCTCCAATAACCGAACGCGCCTTCATTAACAAGATGTGACAAGTGAGGAGGAGGAGGAGGAGGAGGAGAGGTTTCGTGTGATTTCTACAAGTAAAAGAATTTGAGAGGCGGCTGCTGCTGCTGCTGCAGACTTATCTTGACGTTTCGATTTTTATCTCCCCAGTGGGAATTCATTCATTGATGTGTTGCTTGATAAATTCCTTTTACATGCAAGGCTGAGCTTGTGGTCAGTTTTGTTGGAATATACCCATGACCAACTTGTCTGATTAGTTGAGTTCCTTCCTTTTGCTGTCTTGTCTCTTAATTAACATGGTAAGCTAAGGTTGCCGTGAATTTAAGTTGTTAATAATCTAACTGATATCATCTATGTATAATGATAATAACGATATAACAAGATGAGCTAGCTTTTTACATATTCAAAGGGACGCTTGCTAGCTTTCACCATTAGTGAAATATAAATGTAAAAAAATTACGTAGTTGATATGAACCATGGTTGCTTGTTTAACTGATCTAAGCCCTAAAACGTATCAGAGACAGTCTTAAAGTAGGTTAAAAAAAGGAAAAAAGATAAAGAAAAGTCCTAGACTAAGTGGGTTAGCGTTGTTCTTTAGCAGTAAAAGGGTCTGAACTACGTACGTCATTAAGGAGGTCTGGATTTAACGAGCTGTGTTAGCTGACAACTCGTGTTTTCTGGGGGACAAGCAAATCTAGTGAAAGTTTAACTTGATATTGAAGTTTATGGAGAAGTGACTGTAATGTTCTAAATACATAGTTACTGGTAGGGTGGAGAGAACAAGAGTCAATTTCTTTGATTTGGCTCAGCAGCAAACAGATTGATTACTTATACTGCACACTTGTGCCCAAAACCTTAATCGTGGAAGTGATAACATAATGATTAGTATTATTATCATTACTGTGATGTTTTAACTACTACAACCACACTTCATTGCAGTTGGGGGTAAATAGGGAGATTAGCACGCAAAATACAAATAAATGATGAATTAACACAGGGACAAGAGGTTGTGATGGAATAGTATATTTTTATGAGGTCGTGGTTTTTTAAAAAAGATATTTAATTAATATTGTGCTTCAAAAAATAATATAAATTATAATTTTATTTTGGATAAATATTGTTGTTCTGATCAACCGAAATATATGATCAAATATTTATTTAATATGTTTATCTTGCTTGTAAGAATAGAAAAAAAGATCGAGAAGGTGACAGCAATAAAGAAAACGATCAATTTTGAACTTGAAATATGTCAAAGAATGCTCAATTGAACTTGAAATATGTCAAAGAATGCTCAGATACTAGGATAGATTTGATTTTTGATTGTTTTAGTACTTGGTGGGTTTTTTTAGAGAAATTACAAGGGCATCGTTTGATATTTTAGAGAAAGAATGTCTCATCTGATCTGAAAAAGAGTTTAAATTTTAATTGGTATTGTGCTTCATAAACGTAATATCTTAAATTGTCACACTTTTTAATACTAATGTTTATTAAACATTATGTTATCGAATCATGATAAATGAAAAAATAACCCGCAGTTGGGTTCTGATTATCCCCCTGTGTTAATTACCAGTAGTTAACTAATTACTGCGGGATTAGTTGTACTTAGCAGTTGACATAT
>Ga0307507_10004363_pt1 | contig 25266 bp, 7 predicted proteins | sample 7_EM_MG_FD_207223 | JGI IMG/M metagenome (GOLD analysis project Ga0307507, IMG submission 207223) | Populus trichocarpa ectomycorrhiza microbial communities from riparian zone in the Pacific Northwest, United States - 7_EM | ecosystem: Host-associated > Plants > Roots > Unclassified | place...
GTAGATTGCTACTATACAAGAATACTAAGCTAAGGAGAAGAAGAAGAAGAATCGTTTAGGGGCAGTAGGTAGGCATGTCGCGAGGGCCGCCAAGGCGCTAGTGGTAAGCGGGCCAATAGCGATTTTGCATGCCGGGCATGGAAAATCCTAATTGGTTGAATATGGCCGGTGACGCGCTCCAGCACCGTTATAGCTAGTTGGTCGAGTTGCCAAATGCCCTTAACTGCGCGCCAATTGCGTCAACCACTAACCATTAAGGCCATTGGTAGGGTACTATATTTTGCCAATATGTTATAGGATGCCCTTTATAGTATAAGGGGGTTTCTAGTTATAGATTGCTTTAACCTTCTTAGGATTAACTTTAATTCCTTTTATGTTAACAATAAACCTAAAGTACTTTATATATTTCACTCCAAATATATATTTTTTAATATTAACTTATAGGTCTATATTCTATAGCCTCTTTAGGACCTTCTTAACGTAAACTTAGTGCTGAAGTTCATTATCTAAGTATATAAGAATGTTGTTTAGGTATACTATGCAGAATTTATTAAGGTAATTAAAAAGAACATTATTTATATACTATTGGTATATAGCTAGTCCATTTATTAGTCTAAAAGGAAGGACTTTATATTTATAAAAACTATAATGGGTATAAAACGTTATTAGATCTTCTAATATAGGGTCTATTTTAATTTAGTAGAAAGCTTAGCGGACGTTAAGCTTAGTAAGGATTTTAGCTTAGCTTAGGCGTATAAGGGTCTTATTAATTAGGGGGAGAAGGTAACAGTCTTTCTAAGGAATAGTATTTAGTTTCTAATAGTTAATATAGAAGTAGAGGCCCTTATTAGGCTTCTTTATAAATAGAATAGGGGAAGTAAAAGGAGCCTAACTTAGCTTAATAAACCCTTTATAGAGGTTATTAACTAAATACTACTTTATTGCTTTTAGTTCCTCTATAGTTTACTAGTAAAGGGGGCTATAGCCTAAAGTGTTATTGGCCTCTAATTAAATCCTATAATTATAGGTTTAGTAAGGGGGTAGTATATCTAAAGCTGCTTTTAAGAACGCGTCTCTATAGTCTAAGAGGTAAGTAGGGAGGAGACACTTAACTAGCTCCTTATTAGTTTCCTCTACTAGCCCTTCTTCCTTTTTATTAATAATCCAGTTATAAAGACCTTATTATCCTTTTAATACATATTAAAGTAAAACCTTATAGCACTAATTGCCGTAATATCTACTATAGGGGGATTGTATAATAGTAGGGGTGTCTATAGCCTTAGGGGCCTTTAGTGTATTAACGTTATCTTTACTCCCTTTAGCTCTTATTATATCTTCTAAAGGTTATCCTTTATATCCTATTAGTACGTCCTTTTCTATATTAGCTAGGTCTCTATAATTTAGAGGTTGCCTATATTATTATCCGTTTTACTTTTATAAATAAAGTCCTCCTTAACTATAGTGCCTTAGGGGAGCATTATTATTAATACGGAGTTCCTACTAGCCTTATAGCGGGTATCTTCTTAGGTAAAGGCTAGGTCGCAGTCTATAAGGGCATAAAGAGGCTTTAGGGAAGATTTAAAGGAATAATATAAATTCTATCTAAATCTAAGGGTATATAGCTCTTATAGAGAACAAGACATTATATAAAGAAGAGAAAGGAATATAGGAAACTTGTAACTAAATATTTAGGGTCTTAGTAGCAGACGCGTGGGCATAAGCGCACGTGGATTTTAATAGGTTTCAACTAAATTCCATTATATTAGTAGAATTTAGTAGAATTTAATTAAAGCGTTAGAATTTATCTATTAAGTGTTTTACCAAGACATTTCTACTATAACTAGGCTAGTCCTGTTATAGTACCCCCCCCTTTAGCTAAAGGTCTAAAACAATTTAAATTAGTTAAGAATTTATAACTTATTACGTTATAAGCGTTATAATATATTTTAAGTTCTTTTTAATTTTAAGTTTCCTACTATTATGTTTTATATCTTTATATTAGGTAGTAGTTATTTACCTTTATATTATATCCATTTAGCTAAAGTAGGGTAAGGGATATTATTGCGGTCACCTTGGGTTGCCCTCTAGACAACCCCTAGACACCCCTCAGATATCCATCAGTTATGTGCCAGAGGCACATGCCCGTAGTATATAGTCTCCACAATCCCTAAGGCCTTACCTCCTTAAGGATTTGTCTCTCTTACTAATCTATCCTATTCTACAATTGTGTCCTTATAGCCCCCTGTCTTTAAAGTCCCCTTATATTTAAATTCTTCCTACTCTATTTAGAAGGGCAGCTGGCTTTAAGGACCAGATTATTTGTTTACATCTTTTATTTATATCTACCATCCTCCCTTAAAATCTTGTGACAACCTAAATGGAAACTCTACAGACACCTTATAGAAAGCCATTATATTAAGGCAGGAAGGTCCCTCTAACAGCAAGAGATTGCGATAATATAAACCTCTAGGCAAGATAGTTAAATAAGTCCCAATACCTAGATGCACTAAGAGCTTAAAGACTCTTGCACACCTACGGTTACCGGCAACGCTAAGGAAAACGTAAACACCCTCTACAACAGTTATAATACTACTAGAAAGTAGCCGGAACCCCTTTAGCCCTATTTAGGCCAATTGGAAGATTAAGCGCCAGAGGCAACACTAAGATCTTCCCCTAAATTAGAAATGCTAGAGGAATACACTAATGCGCCTAACTAGGGACCTAACCGGAACCCTCCCGGAAGACTACTGGCCTATAATTGGCATAGTGGCGATATATAGACTGCTTATAAGCCAAGTAGGCCTACCCCTTTTGTTACGGACGCTTTAAGTACAATGTTACGACTACTTAGAGAGGAGTCGGCGGAAGCTAGTTGGTTAATACAGGCACGGTCTAGGATGGATCCGGTGGAACCATGTGACGAGGAATGGTAAGCGAGTTACATAACGTTGTACGCAGTATATAAGGAGTACGTAGTGTACGCCATATATAACACGTACAACACGTACCTTACGTATAAGAGAGGATTTCTTAGGAGTATGGTTGTGTATTTAAAGGACCTTAGTCCCTACCGTAGATAGTTCTCTTCTTGTAGTGAATCTTAGAATACAATTGAAGTTAATCTATTAGGCAACCACTCTACCAGTTGTTATTACGTTGTTGTTTTTGTCGTACCTATATACCCAGCCTATTAACAGAACCCACCGTAGTTCCTACTATAAGGTTCCGTTATATATTCACTACCAAGGTTACGGTATTGGAACAAACTCAAACAACATGCCACCAAGAGCAGCACCAGTCACAACAGCGTCAACGGCAGCCACAACCTCAGGACCAGGTAATACCAGTATAGACAATAGGGATTCTCAAGTAGTTACGCAAGGTTAGTTATAGGAAATAGTTAATCACTTATAAGATAATAATAGGATACTTAAAGAACGCATTAATAGAATTAGAGCAGCAAAGATTAAGTTACCTTTAATTAAACGATTCTTAGGAGAGAAGTTAAAGCTTAAGGGATTTCTTACGTAGATATACTTTAAGGTAGTACAGAAAGGAGCAAAGTTAGCAACATTATTAGACCAAGTAGCCTATGTAGGATTGTTCCTGATAGGGAGGGCACTTAAGTAGTTTAAGCCGTATCTTACAGAAATATAGGCTAATGGTATAACAACTACTAACCAAGATGTACGATACATATTTGCCAGTTAGAACGGGTTTGTAAAGCAACTAACGCAGATATTTAGAGACCCGGAGGCTATAACCACAGCAGAACAAAAGCTTTAGAACTTAGTACAACGCACTTTAGTAATTAAATATACAATACAGTTTTAAACACTAGCCATATAGGTTAAGTGGAATGATAAGGCGCTTATAGCACAGTATAAATAGGGACTTAAGGCTAAAGTCCAGGACGCAATCATCCTAATAGAAGATGCAAATACTCTAAGAGAGTTAATAAATTAGTTAATAAAGATTAATAATAGAATTTATTAAAGGGAACAAGCTAAGAGAGGGCAAGACAGAGTTCTACAGTTGTATAAGGCGCAGAGTACGCAACGACAGACATAGAGTTAAAAACTATAGAATGGCGCAGAGCTAATAGACCTAAGTGGTACTAAAGAAACCCAAAAATAGGAAAAGAAACTATGGAAACCTAGAGGTTAAGGATTAAGTAATTAAAGGACTAAGGAGTAGAGGCCAAACCAGGGATCTTAGCAGTAGAAGATGTTTAGGCGGACTCTATAGCAAGAAAGATAGTTCAAAGATAGAGCTTGCATAAATTGCGGAAAATAGGGTTATTTCGCCAGAGACTATAGAGGTGGTTAAAGTAACTATACGGTAAAGGGAACCAGACCAGCAGACGGCATATACGTACAAAGGAACAACGGTGCACTGCAAGGAACAAAAGAGTGTTCAATTAATAGTTTTACGTATTGTTATAATAACGCATACTAAATTTATGAGGACGCTAAGTACGGCGCAAGCTATTGGCCACAGGAGCTAGAGTTAAAAGGACTTCAAGAAACTAGAGAGTTAGACAAAGAATAAGATTAACTCTATAAGCTAGATTAAGATGTTACAGCAATATATGGACGAAGATTAGCAGTAATAACAATAGAGTTAGAGTACTTATTAATTAATAGCAACGAGGACGAAAAAGAGGCTAACTAGGAGCACTTAAACCTTGATAACGCAATAGAAGTAGAGACTAAGACCATTACCAAACGAGGTTCAGTAACGGATGTTATAATACCATTAAATACGATTTCCATTGCTTTATAAGACAATAGGAGCAACGTTTAAAGGAAACTAAGTAAGTAGACAACTACTAGTGCTAGCTTATTACTTAATAAAGGCAAAAGGCCACAGGCTTAAGATTTTTAAGAAGAGATACAAGAAGCTTAAGACTCTTAAGACAAGATAAGACACACCTAAGAACCTACAACAGATAAAAACCAATAGGAAAGGGCAGTAACTTAGTTCAGTAATAAACGAATAAGTATAGGACGCAAGTTCAAGAACTACAAGTTTAGGGAACAAATAAGAACGTTAGCAATTCCAGGTAAACGCAGTGTTTAGCCTAAAGATTAAAAAGTTAATACCCGGATCAAAAAGCAAGACGACTATAAGGATCCAGCTATAAGACGCAGAAAACAAGAAACTATGGATAAGTTTAGGACAAGAATTATTACATAGTAAGAGCAAAAGCTAGACAAGAGATCAGCTATGCCAGGTTGTATAAGGGATAGAGCACCCGTATAAAGAGTTACTAATAGGCCGAGTGCAGGGACACCTAGGGTAAAGTAGTTAGATAAACTAGAACAAGAGGAGGATCTAGATATCCTAACCAGGTTTAAAGAAAGGCATACCAAAGGATATTACAATATAGCAATAACAAGGTACTTTCTAACGGATAGACCATACACACTAAACCAGTTATACGGAAAGTGGTATAGGCAACAACACAATAACAAATAGGAAGATTTTTATATATAGCTAGACAAAAAAGTTGTCTAAGACCAACCCATTACGGAGAAACGCATAAGTTATATTAAAGGAGCATTAATCATAACATTAAAAAACCTAGAAGAGAGGTTTAGGGACTAGAGAAGTAAGCAACAAATCTTAGTACCTGTAGCAGAGATACCAGTGGTTAGGTCAACTAGGTATAGGTTTAAACTTAAGGACAAAGACAAACTAAGAGTTAACCCAAAATATATAGCGCATTATACACTATCGTGGATAGCTTATGTGGATGATATGTGTAATATGTATAGAGCACCTAAAGATAAGAACTGGAAGTACCTAGCAAGAATATATTAGGCACTAGAGGAAAAGCGGTTTAGGAACGCTAAGTATATACATAGTTAGCACCCAGTAGAAGTACAAGGTTAAGAAGACTTAACACTTTAACTAAGAAGATTCCTTACGGAAGAATGCCTAGACGGATAATAGTGGTGGGAGTACCTAGAGAATACTTGTCTATAGTACGTAAAGGAAAAGAAATGAATTAAGTATTGGCTAAAGGTGGACTAAGTACAAACTAGATCGAGCAGCTAACAGTTAAAAAAAGGGGAGGCGCATAGGACCAGAGGGAACCAGTATTAGAACCTTAAACCCTTAAAGAAATTTAAGGACAACACCTAAATTTAAGAGCTAAGTAGTAAGATTAGCAGTTTAAAGCGTTAGTAGATAGTAGAGCAATAAGGAACCATATATCACTAAAGGCAGTGGAAAGGATAGGGTTACTATACAGACAGAAGAAACACCCGTATCTACTTACAACAATTTTAGGAGATTAGATAGCCTATAGAGGAGGCATTATTAATCTTAAAACAGGACCTATTTAGATAACTATTAAAGGGAGACCAGTTAAAATGTCTTTTAATATCCTACTATTGGGACAGGACAAGGCGATACTAGGAATGCCTTAGTTATAAAAGTACAATCCAAAGATTAATTGGGTTATAGGTCAAGTTAATATTAAGAATACATAACAACATAAAGTGCGACAGTAAACCAAGTTGGTATAGTACCAAGTCAGAGCAACATATAAGGAGACTAAGTAAGGCTTAAGTTATATACTAAAAAGATACCACAAGTATAGAAAAAAGTTATAGTTACTAGAAAGTGAGAAGCTGTTAAAGCATGCAGCTTAGGACCATAAGATAGAATTAAAAGAGGGAATAAGTCCAAAGTTCTTTCTAATTTATAAGCTTACTAAAATAGAGTCAGTAGCGCTTAAGGAGTTTATCCAGAAGAACTTATAAAAGGGATACATTAGACCATTACAGTTATCAGTAAAATATCCAGTACTATTTATCCTAAAGAAAAATGGAAAACTTAGGATGTGTATAGACTATAGATAGTTAAACAGCATCACTAGGAAGGATAGGTATCCTTTACCCTTAATTAGCGAAATCTATAACAGGATAGGCAACGCAAAGATCTTTACAAAGATAGATCTAAGATAGGCGTACCACTAGATTAGAATCAAGGAAGGCAACAAATAGAAGGCAGCCTTTAGGTCAAAGGAAGGACTATATAAGCCATTAGTTATACAATTCGGGCTTATAAACACACTAGTAACGTTCCAGAAGCAAATTAATAGTATATTAGGAGAATACCTAGATAAATTTGTTATGGTATACCTTAACAACATTATTATCTATTTAGAGAGTGAGGAAGAACACAGAGAATATGTTAAGTGGGTCTTAAAGAGACTATAGAAAGAATAGATGCTAGTAGTAATTAAGAAATACAAGTTCTTTACCCAGAAGACCAATTTCGTTGGATTTATTATTAAACTAGGCCAACTTAGCATAGATCCAAAGAAGATTAAGGCTATAGTGAATTAGCAAGAACTAGAGAACATTACGCAGTTAAGATCGTTCCTAGGGTTTTGCAATTACTGTAGAAGGTTTATAGCGCAATGGTTACAGAATATTAAGCCGTTTACGCAGTTAACTAAGAAAGAAGAACCGTGGGTATAGGGAAAGGAGCAATAAGAACTATTTAAAAAAGTTAAAGAGTTATTTACCCAAGAGCCAGTTCTTAAGATCTATCAACCAGGTTTAGAGACGGTTGTAGAAACGGATATATTAGACTTTACACTAGGAGCGTGCTTTCTATAGAAGTATCAAAATGGATGGTACCCAGTGGCATACTACAGTTAAAAGATGACACCACCAGAGTTAAACTATGACATCTATAACAAAGAGTTGTTAGGTATAGTTGCAGTACTTAAGAAATAGAGAGCATTCTTATAAGGCACAGAGAAACTATTTATGGTTAAGACGGACTATAAAAACCTTATAGGATTCCTAACAACAAAGGAACTCAACCAGAGACAGGTTAGATGGGCGGAAATGCTTATAGAATACTATTTCGAAATTCAGCATACTAAGGGTACAGACAATGCACAAGCAGATGCTCTAAGTAGAAAGGCTAAACTGTAAAGTAATAAAAAGCTATCGGGAGCTTTATTGCGAAAGAATTAAGACGGATTAATTAGGTATAATTATCCAAAGATTATAGCAACCAAGGAAAGTCAGATCCACGAATTACCAGAAAGTAATTAGATATAAAAGATCTAAGAAGCACAGAAAGAGGATCTAGACTTAAAGCAATACAAAAACAGAGAAGCAACGTATGTGCCTAAGTCTATTACAGAAGAATTTGTTAAGGAATTCCATAAGGGAATAATACAAGGACACAACAGAGCTATAGGCTTAGTGTTAAGACTTTAAAAGGAGTACATTATTTAAGGAATCTAGGGACTAGCAAGACAAGTTATAAAGAAATATCTAAATTGCCAAAGGAATAAACCGACGAGGCATAAGCCATATAGAGGGCTATAACCTATTAAGACACCAGGAAGACCATAGGAGGTTATATTATAGGACTTTATTGTTAAGTTACTAAAGTTAAGAGATCCTATTATAGGACAAGATTATAACGCAATCTTAGTAATAGTAGATAAGCTAACAAAGTAGGGATACTTTATAGCATACACTAAAGAGATATCAGCAGAAGATATCGCTAGAATCTATATAAAAAAAGTGTTTACAAGATATAGAGCACCAGACAAGATTATATCGGATAGAGATCCAAGATTTATAGCAGCATTTTAGGAAGTATTTCTGGCAGAACAAGGGGTTTGCGCAGTAACATCTATAGCGTATTATCCACAGACGGACGGATAAACGGAAAGACTAAACTAGACACTAGAGCAGTATCTAAGGCACTATATTAATCACGCATAGAACAATTAGGTATTATTATTACCAGTTACACAGTTTGCATATAATGCAACACCGTAAGAAGAAATAGGGATATTACTATTTAAGGCAAATTACAGATACAAGCTAAGAACATCGTTATTGCCACATTAAGCAAAAAAGACGAGTAGCACAGCTAAATAAAGAATGGAGACGTTAATAAATCTTTATATAGACCTTAAAGAAACAGCTAAGCTAGTATAAGAATAAATAAAAAGGTACTATAATGCTAAGAGATCTAAGGGACCAGATCTTAAGGAGGGAGATAAAGTATAGCTACTACACAAAAATTTTAAGAGTTAACGACTAAGTAAGAAGTTGGACCACGTCAGACTAGGACCTTTTAAAGTTAAGCAAAGAATTTCATTGGTTACGTATAAGTTAAACCTACCAGCCAAAATAAAAATCTACCCTATACAGCATATTGCAATGCTAGAGCCAGTACACGGAAATGTTAAGCCACCAGTCTATAAGGCAGACACGTATAGAGGATAGAAAGAAGACAAATAGCAAGTTTTAAAGATTATCAGTCACGAGAACGTGGATGACGAAACATAGTATAAAGTAAAGTGGATAGGCTATAGTGAGACTACCTAGGAACCACTAAGCAACCTAAGAAACGCTATAGGAAAGGTACGGGAGTATTAGAAGAAAGTAGGTTAGGCAATATTAACAAAAAAGGATTGCCGAAAAATAAGTTACCTAAAGGGGACCTAAGAGGAGCAATTGCTAAGCTACTTGGAGTTGTTTCCCTTATAGGAGGAGAGCTAGTTCTTTTGTTACCTAGCTTAGACAAACCCTATTAAACAAGTTTCCACTCCTTGGAATGGACCTTCTCACAGACACGTTTAAGACGAAGAAGACGGGTAGAAGCAGATAGATGGGCTTTAAGGGCACGCTATTAAGTAGCTATAGCCTCCTGCTCCGCTTCCCGCGAACAATAAAGCTTATCCAAGGCGCTTAAAAGCTTACCGTTAAGCTTTATAGCGGCAGATTAAACACAAGACCCTATAACAAGTTACTTAGGGAACTTAAAGACTATTAAGAGTTATAGGACGCGCACACTTAGCGTTAGAAACAGAGTAAACATTATAGGACGATTAAATGTTTGCTTTAGTACACTCTGAGTAAGACGAGGGTTATTGAGACAAAGGACTCGCTAGCGCGATATACACCAACCCCGCTTTTACGCAACGAGAACATGGAGACGGCATTATCTCACTAAGTGACAGTATAGCAGCCACAGTGCGAGCACAGCGCTGCGCTTGCAAGAAAGAAGAAGCTTTAGGTATAATAAGTATAAATGTTAACCAGACTAATTAAACGGACATTACACCTCTAGTAGATAACTTGGAGATGTTAGGAATCTTTAAGGACGAAGATAAAGAGAAGGGAGATAGTATTACGGACGCTTTAAGTATAATGTTATAACTACTTAGAGAGGAGTCAGCGGAAGCTAGTTGGTTAATATAGGCATAGTCTAGGATAGATCCGGTAGAACCATGTGATGAGGAATAGTAAGCGAGTTATATAACGTTGTACACAGTATACAAGGAGTACGTAGTGTACGCCACGTATAACACGTACAACACGTACCTTATATACAAGAGAGGATTTCTTAGGAGTACGGTTATATATTTAAAGGACCTTAGTCCCTACTATAGATAGTTCTCTCCTTGTAGTAAATCTTAGAATACAATTGGAGTTAATCTGTTGGGCAACCACTCCACCAGTTGTTATTATATTGTTGTTTTTGTTGTACCTATATACCCAGCCCATTAACAGAACCCACCATAGTTCCTGCTACAAGGTTCCGTTACACCTTTGGATAATCTAACTTAACCACTAACTTAAGACTTAAGCCTCGCAGGGAAACCTATATTAGCTATTGGTACTAACACTACCTCTATAGCTAGAGCTTCCCTAGGTCTAAGGTTAGAAAGTTAAGAGCCCCATACCAATTTTCTTTAAGGAGGATATTGGGAAGCTACCATAAGGCTCTTAAAAGCTATATAGGAAGGAGCCACTAATAAACATATTAGAAACCTCTAAGGGTAGGTCTAGATCTAGTAGAGCTTAATCTAGGCTAAATAAAATCTCTTATAACCTGGCCAAGGCTAAGGGCCTTCTGGGGGCTACCTAGTACCTACCTAAGGAGGTGTGGAAGACTTAAAGAGGTATCTACACAGTAAATAGGAAAAGGATATAGATTGACTGGCTAAGGCCTCTAGTAGTTTAGAACTCCGCTATAGACCCAACGCCCAATAGTTAGATAACTGGGTTCGTAAAGTAGATAACTTCTTTAAGATGCTAATAATAATAATAATAATAATAACTCTTTGATTAACGTCTGATACGGATCCCATCTGGCCCACGCAGACTACTCCGTCATAGGGGGAAAACTTATAGTTTACATAAAGAAAACCCTGCAGTTGGGTTGGGGGAGGAAAAACCCTATGAGCCACCTTAGTAGGATGAAAAACCCCGATTTGCTATGTCTGTCCGTAGCAGCGGCCCTGCGGGCCTACGGCTACGTCCTGTGTCAGAATTAAGCGAGAGATGCTAACTAAGCTCTGGACACGTCGCGAGAGCGAGCTCTGCATGTCAATCTAGATAGACATCAATCCGCATCTACTGCATCACGAATCAATCAATATTCATCGTCTGCGTCATCTCTATCATCAAATAGACCCTTAAGACACCTCCGCTGTGACCTTATGACCTTGTAATTCCAACATCCTGTCCTCCTTGGATGTTCGAACTCCTTGGGAACCACTACTTCCTTCTCTAGCTTATCCAAAGCTAAGGTTCACTACGTCCTAGCTAGGCCTTGCTAATCGATCGCTATGTCTTGTCTTGTTGTTTCCTATATCTTGGCCATCCCCTATGTGCTATCTCTTGTTTGACCATTGCTATATACGCCATGCCTCCCCCTCCCCTAGGGCCTATCGAAGGCGTAAGGGGGATTCATCCGTTCTAACTCCTGTAATACTGACAGCGGGATATATTGTGGGTATCTTTTGTACCTAGGCCCCAGCTAGGCCCTTTCTAAGGGTCACCACTCCGTTGAAAGGAGACAAGGAAAACCGTGGGTCGCAATCCAGGCTGCCAGGTTTACCCGGTAGTTGACGGCGAGTGACCGTATGCTCCGCGGGCGATCGCCCTGGGGGTTAGGAGGGGCCGTATATTTGCTTGTTTGTCTGCTCGTTCGTTCGCGATCGCTCGTTCGTCGATGTGAGAGGTCGTCGATGCTTTCTATTGGGGGTCGGGGGATGCTATCGAATGCTGTGCATCCATGTTGGTAGGTAGTTATATATTAGCTAGTAATACAGTAGAGTTCAATATGCCTGCTTATTTAGGCCTCTACCCTAGTTTTCTAGTGCTTTGGTCCCAATCTATAAGCAGTTGGCTGCTACTATTAATTGTGGGGAGTTTTACCAGTTCTTTTGGATATCTTATAACGGTATTACCCGAGTGCCAGTCTACCCCCTAGTAGTCTGTATAAGAGTTTCCTCCTAGAGTTGGTACGCTTTTGTATAGCTTAGGAGCCTTCTATAGCCTCTAGTTTTACGCCTTTTTTTATTATTTCCGCTGGCGTGGGCATAAGCTGCTATTTTTAGGGGTTGTAACTCCTATCTTCGCGCCTACTGACGTAATCCTATGGGGGCGTCGTAGCTGCATCCTATAATATAGTTGGGTATACCTTCTATGGATAAGGCTAAGCCACTACCTTTTCCGCCTAAGTAACTCCTGTTTGCTTTTTAAGTATATCTTACTGGCGAGCCGCCCTAGAGGTGAATAGTTCCGTCTATTAATATACTAATACGCGCATCCGTTCTTTTAAGCCACGTAGTAGTCTCTCTGGCTAGGGTGTGATCCTGCCTGCCTACTAGGTGCACTAAAGGTTAGAGCCTAGTTAAGGGGTAAGGTCCTTAGAGCTAGCAGTAGCTACTATATATTACGCCCCGCGGGAAGCTAGTAGTAATATAGGGGCGTAATACCCTATATACTACTAGTTCCCGTTTTGTGTTGCCTATAAGAGTCTCCTTATAATAGGCCGACTGTGTCTTGTAGGAGAGGGGCTGTAGAGATACTAGGTCCTATACTAGATAACCTACTCCCCCCTCTCCTACTAACCAAGCTTATGTCCCCTAATTTTATAAGCTGGCCTATGTCTTTAACTGTTAAGACCTTGTTTAACTGGCCTATGTTTCCCCTATAGCCTCCCCTATATATATGCATTAGGTTGCGTGCACTATGCCTATTAAAACCCTCCTGTGAGTCGCCTTATATATATGCGTATTAGGTTGCGTATACTACGCCTATTAAGACCCTCCTGTGAGTCACCTGTAAGTTAACTGTGGGTTAACTATAAGTCAACTAAGTCGTACGCTATAGGGCCGTTAAAGCTGGCCTGTGTTTCCGCTACCTAGAGCTTTGCCCGTGTTTCCACCTTGTTAAGCCGTCTGGTCGCCGTCGCGTCGCCAATGCGTTGCTGTTGCGTCGCTGTCGTCCAGGTAGGTAGTTATATATTAGCTAGTAATACAGTAGAGTTTAACATACCTGCTTATCTAGGCCTCTACCCCAGTTTTCTAGTGCTTTGGTCCCAATCTATAAGCAGTTAGCTGCTACTATTAATTATAGGGAGTTTTACTAGTTCTTTTAGATATTTTATAATGGTATTACCCGAGTGCCAGTCTACCCCCTAGTAGTCTGTATAAGAGTTTCCTCCTAGAGTTAGTATGCTTTTGTACAGCTTAGGAGCCTTCTATAGCCTCTAGTTTTACGCCTTTCTTTATTATTTCTACCGGTGTGGGCATAAGCTGCTATTTCTAGGGGTTGTAACTCCTATCTTTACGCCTACTAACGTAATCCTATGGGGGCGTCGTAGCTGTATCCTATAATATAGTTGGGTATACCTTCTATGGACAAGGCTAAGCCACTGCCTTTCCTACCTAAGTAACTCCTGTTTGCTTCTTAAGTATATCTTACTGGCAAGCCGCCCTAGAGGCGAACGGTTCCGTCTATTAATATATTAACACGCGCATCCGTTTTTTTAAGCTACGTAGTAGTTTCTCTGGCTAGGGTGTAATCCTACCTGCCTATTAGGTACACCAAAGGTCAGAGCCTAATTAAGGGGTAAGGTCCTTAGAGCTAGCAGTGGCTACTATATATTACGCCCTGTGGGAAGCTAGTAGCAATATAGGGGCGTAATACCCTATATACTACTAGTTCCTGTTTCGCGTTGCCTATAAGAGTCTCCTTATAATAGGCCGACTGTGTCTTATAGGAGAGGGGCTATAAAGATACTAGGTCCTGTACTAAATAACCTACTTCCCCCTCTTTTACTAACTAAGCTTGTGTCCCCTAATTTTATAAGCTGGCCTATATCTCTAACTGTTAAGACCTTGTTTGACTAGCCTATGTTTCCCCTATAGCCTCCCCTATATATATACATTAGGTTGCGTGTACTATGCCTATTAAGACCCTCCTGTAAGTTGCCTTATATATATGCGTATTAGGTTGCGTGCACTACGCCTATTAAGACCCTCCTGTAAGTTACCTATAAGTTAACTATGGGTTAACTATGAGTTGACTAAGTTATATGCTATAGGGCCATTAAAGCTGGCCTGTGTTTTTGCTGCCTAGAGCTTTGCCTGTGTTTCTACCTTATTAAGCTATCTGGTCGCCGTTGCGTTACTAATGCGTTGCTATTGCGTCGCTGTCATCCAGGTCGCGCGTACTATGCCTATTAAGACCCTCTTCTGAGTTACCTGGGTATACCGGATACTAGATAGGCCCTTATAGAGGGGCCTTAATAAGTTCTCTGGGTAGGGCCTTAATAAGTTCTTTATGGTGGTCTTAGGGCCTTAATAAGTTTTATATAAAGTATTTGCGATGCGTTAACCTTAACAAGTTCTTATAAAAAGAGGTTCCCTATGCCCTCGCCATATCCTCTTAGTCTTAGAGCTAGTGCAAGCCTAAGGGTGTCCTGTCGTACGCCTAGGGCGCGTCCACGTTGACTGGCTGAATAAGGCCAGTTTTGGGCCTGGCTACAAGCCAGGTAGTTATACGTCGGGCGGTTTTCATATCCTAGTTTCCCTTAATGGCCCCCCTAGATGGTATGGCAGGAGCCCTAAACAGGGGCAGTAGGACTCCTAGTGTTGTTGAGGGCGATGTACGCGTCGCAGGCTCAACACCACAGAGTCGCAATACTAGCGCGCGCAGCGCGCTGCGACGGCTCTCCTCTATTGCCTCTGCACTTAGCCATCATAAGGAATGATTTCCCGATGATGTTTCCACCCGCGGCGACATGGACGCGTGCAGTAGGGCTTCGCGGGCAGATGCTAATAATATAAGACAATACTAAAGAGCGTATTTAATGGATTATTAGTAAGATTAAAGACCAATCCCTAAACTAGATTGCACTTAATTAGCTTAATAAAGAGTAGATTACTATATAGCCGTAGCTACAAATCTTCCTAAAGAAGTGGACTTAAGATCCGTATATTATATAATATAATTATATAGAACTATTCTGGAATAGGACATAGCTTAACCGCTATAATTTCCGCTAGTTTATGAACTTTATAGAAACTTATGCTTAACTGATAGATTTAGAACCCTTTAAAAATAAAGACGGTAGTATTCGTAAGAAGGAGAAAATTGGATTTATCTAGGCTAGAATTAAGCTAGTAATTTGTAATAAAATAAAGCGCGTGGGAGCCCAATTGTGGATTACTATATATATGGATTTTAAACGAGCGGTTCTAAACGCTAAGGATGCGGTAAGGAACTAGACCTCTTCTGGCAAGAAGCTAGGGGGTAACTAGAAGCGCGGGCACTCTAGTAGTAATGTAGGGTAGACCTAAACTTTAAAGAAGCCGTTTTTAAAGAGAAATCTAAAAGGGTTAAAGTTAGGGACCTTAAGTAACAGGAAAGACTCCTAGGGCTAACCCAATACCTATCCGGCACCCTTATAGAAACACTCTAAAAAGTTAAGAGAAAACTTCTCTAGAGGTAAACCCAATTAGAAAAATAAGCAGGGCAATAACCACACTAATAATTTAAAAAAAGAAAAGCCCTAGTTATGGACCTCTTTTGGCTGTAACTAGGGCAAGATATAAAAGAAGAGACTCTCTATATTACTATTAAGCTGGAAATGGTACTCCCTATAGATGAGGTACGTTAGTTCCAAGCACTATATAATAGCGGCGCCGAAATCAATCTTATATGATATAATTTGGTAAAAGAGCATGAGCTTATCCTATTGCTAAAGTGGTAGAAACCTATTATAGGATTCCTAAATAAGTATTAGATTAAACTATATAGTGCCTATAAGCTTATGGTGTTAGTAGCTAATATACACAACCGTACTAAGGTAGTTGGCCCGTAACCCTTCTAGGCGGCTGACTTTATAGGCTACAACCTTATTTTTAGATATCCTTGGCTTGTAAAAGTAGATCCTAAGATACGCTTTAAAACAGAAGCCTTTAAATGGTGGAATAATAAAGAGTTGGAAGGGTGTATTTTACTAATAAGCTTAAAAGACATCCTAGAAGATATAGCTCTAGGAGAAATAGTATACGCTCTACACCTAAAGGAGTATTAGATTTAACCCCTATTCTATAGTAAGATAGGTATAGAGCCTAGTATAGGCGACGACCCTTCTATAATAGATACCCTACGGGGAACTGCCGGATAGGCTGTGGAGACATTATAGGGAGGCGGCGATTTTAAAGATCCTATAAGATACTTCTACCGCTATAGGTTACTTTGGCTTAAGCAATACGCGGAGAATATGCTACGGCACCTTAAACGCTACGTTAAAGGATTTCCTACCCTCTACTAGCTACCGCATAAGACTGTTTAACATATAGTAGTAACCATATATAAACAGCCACTATAGCGCGCGACGCTGCCTATAAGCGTTTTAAGGGAGCTCTGGGACCTACCTAATAATAATATAGAGGACAAGCATAACCCTAATCTGTTAAATATCCCAGTAGGCCTAAGGAACTTACTAAGGGTATTTTTAGGTAGGTGAGCTAAAGTCCTTCTGCAGAGCTTAAAGTATAATTATATAATTAATCTGGAAGAAGGTAAGTAACTGCCAAACCTTTCTATCTATAACCTCTTTTATAAAGAGCTTGAGATCCTATAGGAGTACCTTAATGGCTTACTAGAAAAGGGATGGATCTGGCCCAGTAAGTTACTAGTAGGCGCGCTAATCCTCTTTGTTCTGAAACCAGATAGTACTATAAGGCTATACGTAGACTATTACAGTCTTAATAAGATTATAATTAAGAACTGTTACCCACTACCATTAGTTAGTAAAATGCTGGATTAACTATCTAGGGTAAAGATCTTTATAAAGCTAGATCTATAAGACGCCTATTATAGGCTCCGTATTAAAGAAGGGGATAAATAGAAGACCGCTTTTAAGACCTAATATAGCCACTTTAAGTATCTAGTAATACCCTTTGGGCTAGCTAATGCGCCTATAACATTCTAATTGTATATTTACAGAGCCTTAGGGGGACTAGTTGACCGTATATATATTATCTACTTAGATGATATTCTGATCTACTTAAAAGATAAGGATTAGTATAAGCAACACGTCCGTAAAGTGCTGGAACGTTTGGATAATTGGGGCCTCTATACTAAGGTGTTAAAGTATATCTTTAATACTAAGCAGGTCGAGTTCCTAGGGTATATTATAACGCCTATAAGTATAATTATAGACCTAGTATAGGTGTAGATAATCTAAGAGTGGCCAGAGCTAAAGAGCTACTAGGATATTTAAGTGTTTCTAGGCTTTACCAATTTCTATAGGCGCTTTATTTATAACTACTTAGACGTTCCCTAATACCTATCCAACTACATTGCTAAAGCTTCCCAAGACCCGGCCTAGGAGGCAAAAAGCTTAAAGGCAGAAAGAAAGAAAACTAAGAAGGGACTAACTAAATGGTATAAACTATGGATATGGCCCGGAAAGGTACAGAAAGCCTTTTGGGAATTATATACAAAGTTTATAGAAGCTCTACTATTACGGCATTTTAACCCAGATCAGCCACTAATAATGGTCACTAATGTATTAAATTTTGCCCTTACTGGTATCCTACTATAATCTAATAGGTATCTGGACACTACCTAGCTCCACTAAAGACCGGTAGCATTCTATAGTAGAAAATTCTAGGGACCTAAAGTTAGGTATTATACCTACGATAAGGAATTGCTAGCCATAGTTAACTGTTTTAAATAGTGGCGACACTACCTTAAGCACATAAGCTATACTACTTATGTACTCTCAGATTATTATAATCTACGCTACTTTATAACTACAAAGGAGCTTACACCTTAATAAGCTAAATAGGCAGAGGAGCTTATGTAATTTAACTTTAAGATTAAATATAAGCTAGGGGAAAATAACCCTACTAATAGACCGTTACGACAGCCAGACTATACCAAAGGCTTTAAAATGGGAGAAGGAAAACAGATAATAGATATCTTACTCCCTATATTATAGAACAAGCTCTAGGTATAGGATGCTTAAGCACCTATAGCTCTAAGCACTAAGTCTTAGGCGGTATAAACCCTATTGGCTTCTACTAATATTCCGGCTAGTACCCAGTCTATGGCTAATAAGGGTCTAAAGATACCTAGATAGGACGTCCCTAATATAAGTGTGGAACTTAGTAATACACTACCCTTAATTACTAAGCTATCCCCTTAAACTAAAAGTAAAGCTATAAAGCAATTGGAACCTAGAGCCCTATAAAGACCAAAGAACTTTAACCTTATAGCGGCCTTCCTAACGCACGCGCACTAAAAAGTTATAAGATCTATAATACCATCTAGTCTCGTACTTTGAGCAGTATAAGGTGAAATAGCTTTTACCTGGGAACCATCTAAAAGGTTAATGGATCTCATCCATAAGGTATAACGGAGGGACGCCTTCTATGCCATCTTTAATGCGGAAGCAGACCGGAAACGTGATGGAAAGGAAGCTGCTAGGCGTTACTATTGGGAACTAGACCTAATGGGCCTACTGCGTAGATATAGCAAGGTTTGGGTGCTATAAGAAGTAAATCTACAACAGAAGATCCTTATAAGGAATTATGATAATCCTCTAGGCGGCCACTATGGTTAAGCTAAGATAGTGGAACTACTTTAACGCAAATACTACTAGCTAAAGCTCAAGCAGGAAGTAAAGGAGTACATTAGCCACTATAAGAAGTGTTAAGTATACAAAATCCAAAGGCATAAGCTATAGGGTTTACTTGAATTAGTTCCCCCCGCTAGTAAGCTATAGCGATATTACACTATAGACTTTATTATAGATCTCCCGCCCTTAAAAGATGGGTAAGAATGAACATATAACTTGGTCCTAGTACTTATTAATAGGTTTTTAAAGTATGTCTAATACCTTCCTATTAACAAGACAATTAATATATAAGCGCTTGCCAACCTAATTAAGGAGAAATGCTTTCTTAAAGTAGATTAGCCACACTCTATTATTACTAATAAGGGCAGCGTCTTTATAAGCCAGTACTGGTCAGATCTATGCTTTTATTTAAAGATAGACCACCACTATAGTATAGCTTTCCATCCGCAGACAGATAGGCAAATGGAACGCTAGAACTAGGAACTAGAGTCTTATCTATAAATGTATTTAAACTACCAGCAAGACAATTAGTGTGAGCTACTTCCATACGCAGAGTACGCTTATAACTTAAAGCAATATTTATCATTAGTTTGCACTAATCTAGATTACCTATAGTATCTAACTATTAGGATTTAATGGTATACCTAACAATCACTGGCTAAGGCCGTATAATTAATTATAGGATCCTGCTAGGAAGTCTAAGGATATCCACTAAAGAGCATAAGGATACCTTAAGGAATAGGAGGAGTAATAGAAGTATATAAAGCAGAGCCTATAAGATGCGCAAGAGCAGTAGAGACTTTGGTACAACCGCAAACACTAGGACAAGCATTTTAGCGTAGGCGATAAGGTTCTATTATATTTAACAAATATTAAGACCTATTAACCATTAAAGAAGCTTAATATAAGATACCTAGGTCCCTTCTAAATTAAGGAATGAACCAGCAAGCTAGCCTACTATCTCTAGCTACCCCTATCTATGGCCCATGTGCATCTAGTATTTTATATAAATCTACTAGAGCTATGGTATAGACTACTACCGGAAAAGAACTTCTGTCTAGACCCAATTAAACACCTTAAAGTGGTGGGCGAGCGGTATAAGGTTAAAGCTATACTACGCTATAAGTCTGTTAAGAATAAGCTTTAATATAAAGTTAAATAGCTAGGCTGGCCCGCTAAGGACTCTACATAGGAACTAGAGGATTACCTTAATTATTGTAAAGATATTCTAAAAGAATATTAGGACTAAGGTCCGCAATCTACAAATCATAGAAAGCGCTCTAATACTATGGTGTTATTGCAACCTATAAAGAAAGCTTGTAGTAGGCTAAGAGAGGCCCCAAAGAGTAAATAGGTTAAATTGGATATGGAACGGATAAGCTCCAGAAACTATAAGGATTAATTAGGGCTACGGCCTAAGGTAGGACAGGTTTTTAGCCTTTTTATATACAAAGCATAGAATTAATAGGGTATTTTGCTAGAATTGCATTCCTATTTATTAGTCTATATTAGGAACAGTGTTCCTATACTTTCCTAAATGCCTTATAAGGCCTTTCTAATTGCTACTATGTACAAGAACTAATCCCAAATACCCAAATTAAAAGCCACTATGCCTCATCCCTAGGTACAGGATTAGTATCCATCGGCCCACCAAGTGATGGCTAATGGGAATAAGATCTAGATCTAGACCCCTTGGTAGGAGTATAGGTAGGTATAAAAACGGGGGCAGGCCAATAAGGTGTAGATAGAGCAGAGATCCTTAAATGCTTAACACTAATATTAGGCCTAAACTAGTACTAATAAAGTTCTTAAGGCATAAGCTTGTAGTTAATAAAGACACGCTTAAGCCTAGAATAAATAGAGATATTAGCTGGCTAGTGAAGACTAGAACCACCAAGACCTTACTATAGCAATTATTAGTTACCTATCCGCTAGGTACCTAAAGGGTAACCTACCTAATACTGTATTATATTGTGCTCTTTTAAAACTTAACGCGCATGCGCAAACTCCTTCTTATGGTAGACGACAACCTTCTTCTTATTACCCCCATTCTTTACCCTATCCTTAGTATACCAACCTTACTCCCTTATTAGGCGTTGCTAGCTGGCTTGCTGGGAATTATAGGCGGTGTAGATGGCTATGGCATAGTCTTAAATTTGACCTAGATGTTTAGCATTAGCGCTAGAATAAGACAGAGCCTAGGCGATATAGTAGTTAAGGACATTAAAGGAACGTCGCTACTTAGGCCTAGGCTATTAAAGCTTAAAGTTAGCAATGGAAATCTATTAAGGATAGAAAAGCTTACCTTAATGTAACTGCCGCTCTTAGTACGCATACATCAATTATAAGGACTAAAGGTATTAGACCTTATACAGTAGGTCTTATTGCAAGTATCCAGAATCTTCTTATCAGACTTCTGGTCTTTTTTTGACGTGTAGGCAAAATCATTTAGGTAGGACCAGCACTAATTGCGGGTCAGCGGAGGTTAAGGTTCTATATGCAGTGGCAGGGCTAGGATACGCTATAGAATCTACTTAGAAGAGCAGTCAGCAGGAGAACAAAGAGGTATATTAAATTAATGATGGAAAAGAAGAAAATCTTAATAATATATTAAAGATACGTCCAAAATTGGACGAAGGTTAATGATGGGAAGTAAGGTATTAAGGAAAAGGAGCAGCTTAACAAGCAAGGTGTCTCTATACTTCACCTTCTAATACCCTTCCAGTAAATAGCCGCAACCTTGCCAATATAACTCTGTTATAATAGCGCAATTTAGAAGGAAGGAAACACGCGTATAAGCTATTTGGCCATCACTTCCTTACAAAAACTGATTATGTGGCCGGGGAAGGTAATTAAGACGTCAATTACAGACGTATATAGGTTAAATTATACCTAAACAAGACAAGTCTCTTTAATTAACTAATTAATTACCTAACCGTATATAATAGCCTAAGGGCAAATATGGGAGCAATGCGTTAGTAATGTAGGGAATTATAAAAAAGGATTATAAGATTATAGATTATATCCTAAAAGTTAAAGACGACGGTAAGCCAAGGCCCTATATATTAAATCCCATACCAAAAAGTTCTACAGAACCATATTAGGAACACCAAATTGCCTATAATACTCGCGATTAATTGCAGACCAGCATAAAGGCTTAGAAGTAGAGTTGCATAAAAATCCTTAGGTTAGCCTAGGTAGCCACTAGTATAATTCCGGTAGGCTTCTAATAGGTCTCTAGGTAATCCTTACATCTTTTCTCTAGTTATGTTTTTTCCTTATTAAGATTTTCAGGAGTTTAAAGTAGGGGTTAAATAGATAGATAATATATAACAGCATACCAATATCTCTCCAAACCCCTTCTGGGACGAGCCCTTATAATATCCCTACCGTAAGGTAATGGCGATCAGAGGCCGACCGCAAGAAGGGGGGGAGCAATATAAGGGATATTATTGCGGTTACCTTAGGTTGCCCTCTGGACAACCCCTAGACACCCCTTAGATATCCATTAGTTATGTGCCGGAGGCATATGCCCATAGTATATAGTCTCCACAATCCCTAAGGCCTTACCTCCTTAAGGATTCGTCTCTCTCACCAATCTATCCTATTCCACAATCGTGTCCTTATAGCCCCCTGTCTACAAAGTCCCCTCATAAGTAGGCTGTAAAGGATAGTCTTTATAGAATTCTTTTACTAGGGAAAGTGTGTTGGCCTTAATCTATTTATAGGTTTCCTAGGTTTATATTTTATATCCTTTCCACTTAATAAGAAGTTTAAATTATTTAGATTATATTTTCTATTTTTTATTATTAATTAAGTTAATAAAGTAAGAACCGTTACTGTTATTAATAATTATAGAAGGTAGCGGCGGAATTTCATAAGTTATAGAATTATCTCTTAAAGGTTACAGCAAGCTTACATAAAATATTAGGTATATTTTTATTTTAGTTAGCAGTTTAAGCTTATAGGTGTATAGGCTTAGTTTCTTCTTAATTTAGTATAGGCCCACTGTTACGGCGCTGGTGGAAAACAGTGGATTATAGTAGACGTTATAGTAGACGCAAAGTCACGTAGGCTTATATAACTTGAGGATTGTATAAGACTTCAAGCGACACTGCCCTTCTTCTCCTTTCCTTTCTCTAGCTTTGGATCCTCGTTTATAGACAATCCAATTATATAGGCTTGCGCGACCTCCTTACCATACTCGTGCCTTGATTAACTAAGTCGCTAACATTATCCAAAGCTCATTCTACTCTCTTTCTTCCTAAGAAGGAACTTAAATATATCTATAAGGACATAGAATAGGACCTTAAGGACATCACCAGGACTATAAGGACAAGACAGAACCAAAAGAACACAAATAGAACGCAAAACCTAAGAATAGGACACGCATGGACCAGAACCCCTAGAAAATAAACAAATACTAGAAATTACCCAAAACCCCTACCACTATGCCAAGAAATACAGTAGCTGGCAAAGCCACTGCAGGACCTGCAAATACCTCCAATAGTGAAACAGTCGCCGTCTTAACCCCCTAGAAAGAGCTTGCAGCAGCTAATACCAAAATTAAACAACTTTAAGAGCTGCTTAAAACCAGAGACACCCCTGCACCTAGTAAGGAGTTATTAGATACCTAGAGACTTGCTATAGTCCTTAAAACCCTAGCCTAATATACAGCATTAGCATTGTCGCGGTCCATAAAGGTCATAGACCCCCTATTACTATAGACGGAACTAACCCTATATTTAATAATTGGAAGCTTTAACTGCAAGATAAGCTTAAAGTTAATACAGACTATTTCCCTACTACTTAAGCTAAGATGGCCTATGTCTTTGGCCGCACTAGCAGGGACGTATAGACGCACCTACGTCCGTAATACGCCTAGGATTTGGCAGACCCCTTCCTCTCTAAAGAAGAGATAATTAACCACCTGTCTTCTATTTATAAGGACCCCTTTAAGATACAGAACGCCCGCCTTAATTATAAAGCCCTTAATATAAAAACAACAGAGACCTTTTTAGCCTTCTAGACCTGCTTTCTATACCTAGCTAGCCAAGCCTATATTCCTTATAAAGATCTAATACTAGACCTCTTTGATAAGCTTACCCTAGACCTATAGCGCGCTATACTACTAGTTTTTACTACTATATAAACGCTAAAGGTACTTATAGACTACTGCTTAGCTATTAACTAAGGCCTCTATTAAATTAAGGCATGTGCTAAGTGGTATAAAGCTAGGAACCCTTTAAATTAGACTATAAGCAATATAAGAATAGCTAATAGTGCCCTAGTATAGGCCGCAACGCCTATAGCGCCAACTGTTTAGCCCGCAGTTAATTATATAGCCAGTCCTACTACAGGCCTAGTACATACACAGCCTACCTATAACGACCCCTATAGATAGGCACTTAGTAACTAAGGAGCCTGCTTTTTATACGGCCAGAAAGACCACTTTACTAAGGACTACCTAATAAAGGCAAAAATGGATAAGGTTCTGTTAATATAGGAGGATAGCGTGGAGTTAAAAAAAGAGGAACCCTAGAGGAAGACTCCTCTTTAGGATTAAAAGGGATTAATATATCACATATTAATCTAGGTCGGCTAGTTAGTGGAAGAAGCTACACTATCCCTTATACTTTACTTTGCAATAGATATTAAGTTTTAACCTCTGCTTTAGCTAACTCTAGAGCAAATACCTTTGCCTTAATAGATACCCAGTGCGCCATAAAGCTGGCTAAATTTTTAAATACGCCCCTTAAGGAACTACCCAAACCAGTTCCTATTTATAGGTACAACAGAAGAATAGGGCCACCTATTATAACTATCTTATAGATCTACCTTTGTGTTAACGGACAAAGGCAGTATAATATCCCCTTTCTTATTACAGACCTAGGAAGCCATAATATAATCTTAGGAAGAAAATGGCTAGCCTATTTAGGCTTATAGCTTAATATATGGAATAAATAGCTTCTCTAGACTAAATCCCTACCCCTAACCCCTTCCTTTATAAAAGAAATTAGTATTATAATAGAGAACCTTATACGGCCCCAGATTAATACTATTTATTAAGCCGATGCTATATATAGGGACTAGGCCTTTAAAAAGGACGCACAGCTTAATCCACAATGGATTTATATACTACGCCGCCCCTAAACTACCTATATTACGCCCCCCACACCAAAGACCTAGGAAATCAGTAATAACCTATCACAGTACGTGCAGAGGGCCAAGGTACAAGGTGACTGTATATGATTGACAAACGATGTCGTGTGAGGATCTATGTACAGGAGACGAGGCAGGTATATATACGTGTTG
>Ga0307507_10004364_pt1 | contig 25259 bp, 19 predicted proteins | sample 7_EM_MG_FD_207223 | JGI IMG/M metagenome (GOLD analysis project Ga0307507, IMG submission 207223) | Populus trichocarpa ectomycorrhiza microbial communities from riparian zone in the Pacific Northwest, United States - 7_EM | ecosystem: Host-associated > Plants > Roots > Unclassified | place...
CTTTGTCTTTATCGATAGTCATAACCTTCCTTCTACACGGGTTCTTTTATCACCATAAAAGATTTCTTTTAAAGGTGCCTTTAGTGAGAGCGGCGATTGCCTACTTTCGGTACTGTTTTCTTTTCCTAATCGTGATATCATTTCTCCTATTCCTTCCGCTTTTCCTCTTTTGTTCTTCTCTATTTTTCCTCCGGAGAGTATTCCCCTCCCGGACGAAAAACATCTTTTCAGTACTTAGTCTCGTTAGATACCGGACTTTACTATAGAGATAGTATCGTTACCCTATGGATTCCCGCCAGGACTCAGAAGGCGGTTACATCTTTGTAACTTCAACAAGTGACTAAGATTGAAGAACACTAGGAACCCAGTGGGACCTCCCAAGAAGAGGACTCACCCAAAGTGAGCTAGAAACGAACAGGGACGATTTGTGAAAGCCCTAGTATAAGAACAGTCTGAAAATAGACGAAGCAGCTACAAAACTAGCCAGGGATAGCGTACAGTGGGATCTACCAGATTCAGACACAGAACTAGCAAAAGCGCTGACTGTCACACTCGGCCGATTCCCGAACTCTTCACAAAAAGGATGATTCAGCAAAGCCTCTGTAGCCACGCCAGCTGGCGATCCGGACAGCTCAAGCAGCAGAACTATTCGGAGAAAACGTCACCAGACAACTTCCAGTAACCTCTCTCAGGTAGCAATTCCAATCACCCAAGCAGAAGGACGATACATACCCGAAGGTTTACACCATCTCGCCATCCTGGAATAGACAAGTTCAGAAGATATGTATCATAGTTACAGATGTACTCATGCATAGATCAAAGCTACCAGAAGCCACTATAAGCCAGGACGCTTTCGAACACCAATTCTTTGCAAGCATGCACCCAAGACTCCGGCAAGATGTGGAAACCCAGTACACACGAGACAACGATATCAATACTGTCATTGCTATGACAGAATGACTAGACTCTATCCATCGGAGTACAAGAGTATATGGCAAGACATGCCATGACAAATAGCCTAAGGAATCTAATGACAAGAAACCACAACAGAAACCAAAGAAGAGGTTCAATAACAATTGCAACTCTGCTAAAAGGAAAGAACAAAGAAAGAAAGGAGCCTGTTTTACTTGTGGTGATGAGAGATATATGGCAAAAGATTGCCCAAGGAAGAAGGACAAAGGAAGGGCGAAGGGCAAGAAGAAAGCAACCTCCAATTTGGTAGCGGAGCATAGTGAATCTGATGAGAGATACATCAATACTCTGGAATTCGAAAGCTATACAGCTGCAAAAACAAGTCCCCCTACTTGAATCAAGGCACACCACGTGCTTGAAAAAACAATATTCATTAATGGAAGGCAAGCAAGAGTCCTATTTGATCCCGAAACCATAGGAGCCAACCTCATTAGTGCTGCCTGTGATAATATCTATTGTATACCATGCACAGCGATGAAGGAACCAACTAAGATACTAATGGCTATGAAAGAATCATGATCCGAGAGCTATAAGGAGTGTACTGTCAATCCAACTGTAGACAATCGGCAGACGAAAGGAAACAAGATACTAGTAGTAAACCTAGCGAAGTACCATTCCCTTCCATGCCCTTATAGGAATGCCATTCCTAAAGTAACAAGGAGCTATAATCAAATATGGCGGGTTAGCCATTGACTTCACCAAGTCAGGAATCAGAATAAATTGCAGAGATACCATGAGCAATATTTGAGCAGCAGTCTTTGTCACTGAAGATCTGATGGACCAACACCCTGTGATGTTTCCTGAAGCCATACCAGAAGGACTACCACCCATAAGAAAGATAAACCAGGAAATTCGTCTGATGCCAGGAAAGGACCTAGGGACCTTACCCACTTACTCATTTTAGGAACAATGGGCGAAGGAGATAAGGTTAGATATCAATAAGAAAAGCGAACAAGAGATTATCGAAAGGAACATATTTTGTCACAAATGATAACAAAGCAAGGCAGATTTCTCAAGACTAGAAGTTATTAGTTATTAGTTTGTTATCTTTCACGATATGAAACCAGTTGACTCATAGATTTTGACATAACGACGCAATAGTGTGTCATTGGTTTATAGTTATTTGTTGATCATTTGACAGGAGTCATGTTTTTGGTCATGTAGTTTATGTATCTTGCAGATGACTCATAAGTTAGAAGTCATGGGTTTCACGCATGTGACCCCTTTGGGGGTCATGACTTGGTGGATGAGTTTTGATTGGTTTCAAGATATGTCACAGCTGACTCGCACGAGTCAGCTGATGGATTTCACACAATGACTCACTATGAGTCATGAGTCGCGTGACGCGGGGTATAAGTCAAGCAGGGTTAGGGTTAAGGGAAGAATGCCTATATAAGGTTACTCTCAGGGCTTGAGATTTGGGTCACGAACGATCTCCTCTACACACTCAGCGATTGAAAACTCAACCCCATGAGATTTCATTGTCAACACCCACCCCCTCTCCCCTCTTCTGATGGCTCTTTTGCCTAGGAGGGTGACGCTACCAGCACACCTCTCGCCTCTGATTGCCTTCTGATCTTCCTGTTGCTTTGGCAGCCTGGTTGTAGGGGGATTTATGGTCACTCGCCCCTCCCTTCTCCGCACTTGCTTCCCTGCCTCGCTTAGCACTTGCACTGTCGGCAACCTCTTTCTTTCGTCAATGGGTCGGTCGCAGTCTCGAGTTATATTCGAAGTAGTGGCCCCGGTGGCTCAGCTGCCTGGTATTGCACTATGTCCTTAGATCACTGTGCGGTAAATTCGGCATCGTCGAAAAGTTGTGATCTCGTTTCGGTCCTCACTTCCTCGTACTCCTACATGATTTGGCACACACCTCCCTCCTCTTACTCGGTCCTCGTCATGTGGCTCGGTTACAGCCAACACCCACCCCACTCGGCTCGCTCACTCTGGCGTCCGGCCACCATTCACCTCGCCTCCTTTAAGGACTTGTGGACTCCCTCGGCCTACCCCGCCACACATTTCGCCATCAGCCCCGCAATCTGGTCCATATGGCCCCGGTACTATTACCCTTGAGTATGGTTCTCTTCGATGATGTTTGCAGTTGGTGATCGTTAAAGATCTTCGCGGCGGATGGGCTTTCTCTGCTGCTTCTTCTACGGACTTATGTATTTTTGGTTTTTCTCACTGTTGGGTTTTTTCTTGGGTTTTTGGTAGATGCGTTCTTTTGGTCGCGAGTTTCATGTATATTTTGTTGTAGTTTTTAGTGCCCGGGCGCTTGGTGCGGGATGTAGCCCTGGGATTTTTCTCCCATGGTTTATACCGCCTCGACGACAGGTTGGACTTGGTGGAAGTTTGTTGCGGCCATAACCTTCGCGGTTACATGCTATTTTTGTAGTTATTGCTTTGGCCTTTGGCCTCAGCTAGCAACAAAATTTAAAATATGATAAAAAAAAAGGAAAAAAGAGAAAAACAAGGAAAACAAAGGCTTGGGATTTGGGTCACGAACAATCTCCTCATATCATTGGGCCCTGGCATTCATGTTTCTAGGGGTCGTTTCACTTAGATTTCACTACCTCACTTAGCACTTGCACAGTCGTCAACACCCTGTCACCAATGTTACAGACGGCTGGGACTAAAGTTCTTGCTGGAGAAAACGTTTCAACGGGCTACCGTCGCTTTCTCTGTTCTCTTCACTCCTTTTAGAGGCTACCTAGTCAGACACGGACACAGTTAGCGATAGTTTCCATGGTTATTGGGTCTACCCCCTCTCTCCCCCCTCAAGGTCTCGTCCCGTTCCTCGGCTACAGCTACAATCCCCTCCCTTAGCTGGCACCCTACTGCCCCTTTAGCCTACGCCGCCCTTGCGATTTCACCATGGTCGCACCCCTCGGTTACGGTCAGTCATGGTATTGCACCGTGTCGGTGGCAGATGCCAACATCTTGAGTTCTTGAGTAATGCCTGCAACCCCGTGATGTTTTAATGGCCCCCGCACCCCATTTGTTCTTCTTTCATTGTTCCTTACTTAGGGTTTCATTAGTGCTTATAATAATTATTTATTTTGTTAGTGTCTATGGCAAGGATTTTCCTATTGATTCCTCCCCCTGTGTTTATTTGTATTTTACTTTTCGACAGCCCACTCGGAGGGAGATTTGTTATTTGATGTTGCTAGTTTGTGGTTAGTCCCGGACCAGATGGACTTGGTTTCGTTGGAATTCCCTTTATATTTATTTTTGTGTAAAATATTCTGCAGATGGTGTGGCCGTAGTCTTTCAGATCGTGGAGGACTTAGAAGATGGTTACTTATGTTTTATGTTTTGATTTATAGGTTTTGTCCTTTCCATAGCTAGTGCTGCAGGAAGCTTCTTGTACCTAAAAACAATAAAAACATGATAAAAAAAAGTAAAAAAGTAAAAAGAAAAAATAAAAAAAAGGCTTGGGATTTCATCATCAAAAACAATGTCCATTCCAGACAGATAATGCCCATGTCCTGACGAGCCGCGTCCACTCTATGAGTCCTAGGCACCCTGGCCGTCCGGCTGTTCTTTGCGTATCATGTGTTGTGTCTGGTGCATCCGGAGGGCTCTTTCTCCTTCCCCAAACACCCTGCGTGCTTGTCGCAGACCATTGCATCCGACCACCGTCTGCCACCTTATCTTTTCGTCTCCGGAATCCTGTGTACTCCTACCCCATTGTCCGCATTGGGTGTCACCTGTGGCAATCTCCCACTTCCATCGACCTGAATCCGTCTGTAGGCATTCCAGAATACTTAATTCATAGTCCGTCCCCCACTGTCATTTTATAGACATGTGTACCCTAGTATTGACAATAGCGTTGTTGTTACGATCCGCTGAGGCTAGACCGACGTCGTCTAGATTTGGGGTTATACAACATGCTCCTCACCCTTGGGCTCCATAGCTTGCAGTAGTTTCATATTCTCATTAAAGGTCCGCAGGTTAATTCTCTTGTCCTTACGGGGCCGAGTTGAAGATGTACATGTTAGGTTGGGATTGCCATCCTAAGTGTGCGGCCTCAGCTCAGCTGCACATATCTTTCATTGAACGTCTACAGATTTATCCTGTAGTACTTACGCGGCCTAGTTGAGGGCGCATATATACTGTACATAATCCGGTAGAATTATTTAATATAATGAATATATATATCATTAAATGTCCGGGGATCACTCTTATGATTCACTATCCATTGCCTCTCCCCACTAGGAATTACATGCGCCTGTCCAAATAGTACCCCTATACCGCATATTGACTTGTCTCGACCTGTGGAAGGCTTGCCGTCTCGTATATGTCGACTTGCTACGTGAAATCTACCATCATTAATCAAATCGTGTATGTGGACCAATGCCAGCCGATTGAATCCTGCGGCTTAGCCTAGAACATTCCTTATCTTGAAAAGTTCTAATAATCGCACCACCGCCTATCTTGGCAAATCCCCATAATTCCCCTCCCCACCTGTCTGGACCCATACCTGATCATTTGCAGCACCGCATTTGCGGAAAGCCTTTCTTCCCGTGCAGTGTGTCTGGTGGATCTGGAAAAAGTCAGCTTCTTGAAAGTCAGAAACTGAGAGTTCAAGCTGGGTAAATCGCTCTACGGGGAGAAATCACAGTTTGGTGGGGTCATTAGGTAGCCGTGGGTCATCCGCTGCAGTCTGCTTTACAAAAGGTAGCATCTCCTGCATCATGTCGCAATACTCGATCTCATGGGCTCGGCATAGGTTAGAGAGTGTGCCAATGTTAGGGCGGCCTTTCAGCATTCGCTGAGGTGTACTATGGCTTGCAGAAGTCGGCATTTCCATCCCACTATTTCCTACTATGATCACAGCGGTTTTCAAAAGTGGTTCTCGAGTCCACAAGCGCATTCCTTGAGGGTGCTGGTGGCGATATTGCGAGAAGATCTGTCGGGCGGCTTCATTCCTGTTTGACCTCCGGTACCAGTCTTTAATCTGGTCCTTATGTGCTAGTTCGCTGATCTCTGTAGAATACATCAATATTTACGGAAAACGCCCAATATGGGAGGGGAAATGACTCAGGTATTGCATTGTGATGAAGTTGAAGTTATTCTGGTGCCGTATCAAATCCACCGGCTGATTGGGCCTTTCAAGACTCTCTTGATCCAACTCCTGACGGCGCTTGGCTGCAGTGATCTGGCCGGTCTTATTAGTCCGTTGATTCGCCACTCCTTCTCCTGGATCCCGATCTTGACGATTTCCTTCTGCACGCGTAGCCTTCGCGGTATGGAACTCAAGAAAACTGGCCTTGGTCCGGTAAAATATCTGCAGATACCTTTCCATGTAGCCAAGTGAATCTGATATATGACTGCAATATCGGACCATGAGAGAGAAGTCAACCAGCGGGGTAACACACATCAAAGTGCTCTTGAAATCTGAATACTGAGAACTGTCCAGATTTCGCAATACAGATGACAATAAGGCCAAAATACTGCAGCTGCGGTTGGGTATTGCCTTTCCCTACTATTGTGTAACTTCACGATAGGCCTTTTTTGGTACACTAAGTCCGGATCAGGCGGAATTTCTTTCCTGGCATGTCGAATGCCTGCTGCTGTTTATCCTTTTTCAGGAACCCCTCCACCCATTCCATTATATGTTTGAATAGACCGAGGTGAATGTTGGGTAAGAGCTCCGGCTTATGTAGGTCGGCGGGGTTTACTTGGTCGAGTCCGGCGAATACCCTATTTCCTATTTACACGCCTACTTGCTCAAAGTATTCTGTAATACTGGTCACTTCTGCCGGCTTATGCCTTAAGGCTTTCTCTCTATATTGAATGTAGTCACAGGTCTCATATATCTTCAGCGGATTTCCACCAAGCTCCTTCTATGGAACTTCACTCTTTGGGCATGACGTGCTGCCTATTCCGTGCATGGCCACATCATGTTCAGCATGATCAACAATCCAGGGTGACAAGATGGGAAAACAAAGACGTGGTTTGCCGTGTTCACAATCCATTACCGTTCCTTCTTGGACAACCTGTTGTAATAGCCCAAGAACAAGATCGAGGACAGTCTGCAGGCCATCCATATTCATCTGCTGCTAGGCTTCGTAGGCACAGGCTGAGTCACCAGTGAACTTTGGCGGCACCGGCAGAATGCCACAAGCATGATTGGCATCTTGACAGAGCAGTTTTCTTGTCCACGAAAGGATATTGCCAATCGTCACCTATACTGGTCAGGCTTGCTTATCTCGTAAAGAGGTGATAATTTGTGTCTGGTCCGGCAATCTCATAATGGATCCCATTGTTGACCTGGAGGGCAGCGTTTTGTCCCAACGAACATAACGGGCTATTAGCACTTGAAACACCCACCACTTCAAACTTCTCTGGATCTATTTCATATCTGTGTATCCCACCACCAGTCCGCGGTATGCATTTCAGTGCCTAATCGCTCACCACTCGAATTATATTCCCGAAAAGATGGATGGACCATTTCTGAGCGATACGCGATCTGGCGGATCAAGAAGTGGACACACTCGATAATATTCCGATTATAGAAAGTTGCAGCTTGTTGACCATAATCGATAATGGCTTCCATCTACACCAGGTACTCACCAAATGACTTCAGAACGTCAAGGTGTTGTCGCACGGTATTGACAGACGGGAATGATCTGCTATCTGTGTCACCCAACCTTCTGCAATGTTCGAGTCGATCTGCGACTGGTCAACCTTCCTCCGGACTATCCATCTTGGCAAATTAAAGTCGTCTTCGGACAAGAAATAGTTCGAGGGGCTATTTGTCATGGCCTTATTCAGCTCTGTATAGCCCGCCACATCGCTGAGGCCTCTGCCAGCACCAGAAATAATTTCTTGACTCAATTGGCGCCCACAAACTCGGGGGGCCGGAACCGTCCTCCACCTCTCAATGCTGCTCTATATGATTATCTATCTCACTACTTGGTGTACGGCATTCTGCGATCTCCGGTCTGTGATCGGATTCATACTCTCAGTCGGTCTGATTGATGTTTTTATCATGTACAAAAGCAGTCGGGCCTGGCGAGGTCAGGTCCGCACTCGCATGGAGGGATGCATTGATATCAAGATGTATTCTCCCAAGGTGCTTTTCGTATGTAGCGGCCTGTTGATAGCATCCCCTCTATTAAGAACACTTAGTTGTATTTGAGGTCATTGTGCTCGTGGGGTGTTACTCTTTCATTTGGTCTGGCTGAGCTAATCGGTTGAGATGGACTGCAGCTGATTTAGTCTTCCAAACCCCAAGGCAGATTTCTTTCAAAGGTTAGATCAGGGAAAACTTCAAGTTTGTTTATGTTAGGCACACCAAGAAGGCCAATCCATAAGGCTCATGCATCGACCCCTGCGTACCAATTAGTCAGAATAGAACTACTCGCAGAGATATATCTCGGTGTAGCCTAAGATGATAGTCACGTGCCCATGACAAGAAGGTCCTGTGTTCGATTCAGAGCCGAGTTATAGTGATGATTAGTTAAAATATAATTATTCAACAAGTCATAAAATGACGGCGAGAATAGGGCAAAGAATTCCAAGAGATTTAAGTGTGCGTTCCCCTTCTGGGATACCCATAGGGTAGGAACAAGAGTTCCCTAAGATGATGGACGGATTCAGAATTAACGCTTAAGTAAATATATTGTCTGACGATACCAGAAAACAAATAGCGGAGACCTCTGGGTCTGCTCAGAACCAGTAAGTACGAACATAAGATAAGTGCGCGCAAATTGCTATTTCAGTAATTACAGCCAGAAACAAGTTCAGAAACCTGATGCGCAGAACAGTGACAGACTCTCGCGCATTGAATGGTCTGACACCTGTGAAGTTTACCACTTCATATACGGTTTGGTGAAGAGATATTATTTCGTTGGCATCAGTCAGCTACCCGAACTCTAGACTAGCCTATTATCCCCTGGACTCACACAGCCTCACGATAATATGGTAGTCTAGGTCTTCATAATGGGAGAATGGAGTCGAACAGTTGTCCGAGTCAAGAGGTGTTCGGACTTACAAGTTCAGTGAACTTTGTTTGGTTGATACTTAGTTAGTATGGTTAGGACATGTAGCTCGTGAACACTCAGAGACGGAATATAAAAATCGAAGTGCCTCTCGCGCTTAAACAAAAGAATCAACCACCGGAGAAGAGATTTAATCAATAGAAAAAGTTATAACAGAAGAAAATTATCTTTACCTCTCTATTAGTTTTAATCGGTCCTCACTGCGTGTAACTTAGTTCCAGTACGTAACCAGCCTTCCTAGACAATAATCTCGGTTCAGGAATACAGAAGGTCTAGCCTGGTAGTATAGTTACCATCTCGGCTACCCCTAACACTGAATTGATAGTTCTCCTTGTTACCAAGGCTCAGTACACATGAAAAAAGCTGTCACGACAAAGTATATAACCAAGAATATACATCAGGCAGTTAGGCAGGACCGCTTGGAGAACTGAACTCTAGGAAGATATCTCGAACCCTTATCGCGCAGCTATCACCTTCTAAACTCACCTATTAGACCCTACGGGGTTACCATCGATCAAGAACTAGACGATATCCAGATTCACGGGAGTCTACAATATCTATATTACTATATAGATGACGGTCTTATACCACCAACCACCACAGAGTTTGTTCGGGCATTTCTCGAAAATTACAAAGAAACCCAGGAAGCCGCAAACAAATGGTGGAACACCCCCTACCCACCTTCCAAATCCGAATATCGCTACAAGATACGAGATATTTGGACATATAGTCGAATGAATTGTCTAAACGAATCCAATTCAACCCTACCCATTTTCTGTCGCTGTCTGTGAGACAGGCAGGCAGGCAAAGACAAGCTGGGAACTATTTCATTTGTACAAGAAACGTTTCACATCTTTGAAAATGATTGGTGGATTTAAGAAATCTATGAGCAAGACATTCTCCAGTTCGAGATCCCAAAAGAATTAACCGAAAAGACATATCTGATATCTCTCTTTCCCTGAATCACTAGTTCAGATCCAATGGGTGTGTCCTGGGGTGAACCAGCGGAACCATTTGAACGCATCACCGAGGCCTTAGCAATGTCCACCAATGAGAGACCAATCGATTCGGACAAAGTACCCAGAAGAACTGGGTCCCGATAGCCACCAGGATCACTAGGAGGAATCAGTGCGAGAATTAAAGACTCAAGACCTGGCAGACAACAAGGATCACCAAAGTGGAGGTACGATAATGACTTCCTAACAGCCGTACTGGCAAGGGCAGGGTTGGCTATTAGACACCTTGATGGGACAATAGCCACAAATTAAGTAAAACTTGGGGATTTGGGCGAACGAGTACAAGGACTTGTACACGAAATCCAGGACACCGGACACGGTGGCCAGGATGGTAAACAACTTGACGCACAAAGACAGATAAATTTCGTGGGAATACTCATTGCGGTCGAAAATACTACACAAACCCAACAAGAGGAAATAACCAGACTAGCTTTTGAGCTAGATCTTTCGAGAAAGCAGTAGCAAGAAGCTAATGCATGATAAAGTTGTCATCAAGTAGTAAGTTCCCAACTACATGCTAACATAATTGGATAGGACGAGATCATAGCAAACAGGGCAAATGCCCTAGAGTAAGAACTAATCAACCTTAGAGCACAACATGCCACGGACATCGCCACCCTTCAGCGGGTCGTCAACAAACAAGCTGAAGATCACACACAAATGACTGAAGGATTATCAGTCCAAATGGCTATTATATTGCAAAATTGGCCAGCCTCCAACCAACCCCTACTACTACTACCCCGGCCCAACTGCCAATGCAAGATCCAGCAGACCCACGAGTTGCAACAAGCCGAGATCAAGTACAACAATGGGCGCAAGAGAGAGGGGAACAAAATGCAAGAGAACAAGGCAGGCAAGACAAAGGAAAACAGCAGGCAGGAGAACCACCAAGGTCGGGAAATCGGGGAGGTGGAAACCAAGATCCCCCTCCCCCCACAGAAGGCAACGACCCCGATCCCAGCGATGATGGATCAAACCATGGCGGTGGGGGAGGCGGAGGAGGTAACCCAGGTTGGCAACCTGACAGAGGTGACCCTATCGACCGCCAAGTCGGTAGGATTACTCAAGCAATAGGAATAGCCATCGCGAATATTGGTAAACAACAAGCTGATGCCCTGCTTCCCTTCAAGAATCAAAAGGTCCAAAACATTAAGCTTTGCTTACTTGAGTGCGAGAACTACTTCAAAAGAAACCCTAACCAGTGGAGATCAGACCAGGACCGTATTAAATATGCACTTGGAAGAATGGAAGGTGAAGAGGTGTCGGCAAACGCATTTACCTTGGGAAATAAGATGACCGGAGAATTGGGCCCTCTGAAAATCGAGGGTTGAGAATTTTGGGAGACATTCAGAGGAAAGTGCATCCTACGATTTGCACTCACGCATGAGGGTGAATAATCACTAGCTTTAATGACCAAAGTCATCTACAAAGGAAACATTGACCCCTATCTCGTCAAGATGGAAAACCACAACCACCATGTAGGGATGAGTGGAGTCACATGGTGAGAAATGTTAGAAAGGCACATCCCAAAAGAGGCACTGCGTCGACTATCAATCAAGGAATACGCAATAGATAGTGCCGGATCACAGCACCTAGAGAAGTCTGCAGGTGGGAAGAAATATTCCAGGAACAACTCGCCCTACAGCACAGTGGCTTCAGTAGCTCCCGAAATGACTCAGGAGGGAAAAGCAAGAGACAAGAAAAGGTTGACACAAAATCCAGAAACCAAAGAAAGCAATATTCTGCCAAAGAAAATGCAGCCAACAAAATAGAAATGGAAGCCGAAAGGAAAGGAAAGGGCACAGCACCAGTGCAGGGAAAAATAGAAAATGGGATTGGAATAAAGCCTACGAAGGAATCAAGGACCTAGTAGTCCAAGATTGAAAAGGGCACAACAATATACCTGTTGTGGAATGAATAACCACAAATGGACAAACTGTAGGAAGACAATCCAAGTATTAACGATCGGTATGTAATTAAAGAAACAGTTTGCTCAAAGACCACCGCACTCTACTGCCCGGCAATGGAAAGCCTGCCCAATAACCCCATTTCAACAACCCAAACCCTCAACGGTGACCAGACAAAAGTCACCAGAAAGGATAGCCTCTGTCAATCAAATTGAGAGACCCTTGGCATGGGATTTTAGCGACATGGAGTAAAGCTAAGTTACTCCCGGCACCAATGGCGACAGCATTCCGGTACTCGGAGAATGCCCTCCCTCCAAAATCAAAATCAAAAGATGAGAGAGTACGACAAAGTAGATCGGACGTTACCCTGAAGGCAAAAGGGAACAATGCGGAGCGAACTGGGGAAAGTATCATCCTGTACCCAGATGAAGACTAACAGTTAGGATGGCAACAAGTCAAAGAAACTTAGTATGACTAGTCCTACGAGGACCCCAAGGAAAGGTTCATAATAGCGGCGACTAGCAGAACGAGGAATCGCTCCTTGAGAGCAGGTATCGGGAATCTTCCACCCAGACCAATGGCGTGAGTGATAGAACATGTACGTCGAAGTATCCCCATGCTATTCAAGGAATACAAGGTCTGACTCAAAGATGAGTTTGAGTTCGCGAATCTGGCTTAGAATCCCTTTATACCTGAACTATACGGCTCAAAGAATCTTGCTAGCAGTTAGTCAGAGAACTGGCACACCACTGGTTATGGGAATTTCTTGGCAGGAAGTAAGGACGGCTACTAGTGGGCTGCCAGATAACCAAATGAGAAAGACGTTTCAGTTTGTCCGAGAAGACCTCAAGGGTGGAATCTACGCGGGCGTAGTAACAAACTCCAGTTAACTAAACCCGAAAACATGATAAACGATAAACAAAATTGCAAAAGCATGCTGCCGATTGGCAAACGACTCAGGACTCTGGTCTCAAAAGCTTGACACTTCACGTCCCCCGAGGGGCCTGCATTTATTGAAGTAGGCTGAAAGCGAATATGCATCCAAGTACTGCTCGACTCAGGATCAAACATCTTTTTGGTCAATAATGACTTAGTCAACCACTTCGATATACCTTACGAAAGTCGCCAAAATTTGCTAAACATCCTGGCTTTCAACGGCGAAGTTAATCCATCAGGAGGAAAACACTTCACATATTCTATCCTTCACGAAATTGGAAATAATAGCCAGCCCACAAGCATGTCTTGTGAGGTAGCTGCGACAGGAAAACACGATCTCATCATCCCATTGGGATGGTGGCACAAGGAACACCCCATAGCTAGTATTGACGAACCCCAAAATTGGACATTCACCGAATAGTGCTGTCTGGGACATGTCGAAGATTAAGGAATAGGAACAATGTTTGAATGAGATGAGACAGTGGCTCTCGATGAAGAAGCTCAGTACGTTGGCAGGATATGTCGACAGGAGGACTCAAACCAAGTATTGATGGATAAAATACCACCATACTACGAGGATTATCACAAACGATTTCTCACTGCCACGGTGGACAAATTAGGAGAGCAAAGAACATTCGATCATGCAATAGAACTTAAACCTGGTGCCGAACCCCCCTGGGGACCAATCTACTCGATGTCAGCATATCAACTAGACACACTACATAAGTATCAAAAAGAAATGCTGAAACAAGGAAACATTTTCCACACTCAATTCCCTACAGGGGCACCAATGCTTTCTGTCCCGAAACCAGATGGCAAGTAACGACTAGGTGCTGACTATCGGAACCTCAATAAACTCCTAATCCTAAACAAGTACCCACAACCGTTAATGGGGGAATTCAAAGCCCGGGTGGCATGGGCTAAGATATTTACCATGTTAGACTTAAAGGATGGATACCACCTGTTACATTAACAAGAAGGTGATAAATAAAAAACCACTTTCCGGACATGAGAAAGACATTTCGAATACAAGGTCATGCCTTTTGGACTTGTCAACGCCCTTGCATCATTTTAAGTGATGATGAACAAAATTCCACGAGAGTTTCTTGACCACGGAGTGGTCGTCTACCTAGACAATATTCTAATATACTCAGAAAATAATGAGGAACACATTGAATTAGTCAACAAAGTTCTGGCATGGCGGGAGTAACACGTAATGGTAGTATCGGTAACCAAGTTGGTCTTCCATGTTGAATCTGTTCAATTCCTAGAAAATATAGTAGGAATTGACAGGGTCACAATGAGCAAGAAAAAAATTGAATCAGTAATGAACTGGAGAGTTCTGTGATTGGTAACACAAGTACACTCTGTATCGGTTTTGCAAACTTTTATTGACGGTTCATCAAGGACTTTTCAAAAATATGCATACTCATAAGGGAGACACTGAAAGGTGACAAAACCAAATTTCACTGGGGCCCTAAGCAAGACGAAGCGTTTACAGAACTCAAGACACAATTTGTCACAGCTCCAATATTAGAACATTTCTACTCTGACAGAGCAACGGTGGTGGAAATGGAGGCCAGCGACTTCGCGCTCAGATGCGTCCTATCGCTCTTCAATGAGAAAAGGCTACATCCAGTGGCATTCCACTCCAGGAAACTAAATCCTGGGCAAAGAAACTACAAGATTCACGAGAAGGAATTAGTCACAATCCTAGCAGCCTTTAAGAAATGAAAACCAGTATCTGGTTGGAGTAGATAAACCCGTGACGGTATACACCGACCACTAGAATCTGCCAAAGTTCCTTACGACAAAAGTTTGGAATCAGAGGCAAATCAGGTGGGCACAGTGATTGGCAGATCGCTATTGCAAAATCGTATACCACCCGGGGAAAAGAGGGGGAAAACCAGATACACAGAGCCGACGGCCGGAGTACCTTCCTGCGGAGGGAGCTAAGCATAGCGAACTGTCGATATTGTAATCTAAACACTTCCACATATTACTCATACACGAAGATAATAAAGACGAATGTTACATCTCAGAACCTCAACCCATGATAAGAAACGGAATCAGGGTTAAGCAAATGTCAAACAAAGCTATACTACCAACCAAAGGATCAAGGCTAGCGGCAGCACAGGATATCTAGGCAGTAAGTGAGTTCACCATCCCAGCACAAGGACAAATCGTAGCAGAGACAAGAATAGCCATTTGACTACCAGAAGGAACCAATGCCCGGAATGCCCCACTAAGTGGCCTAACAAGTAAGAAAGAGGGAGCAATCAACAGAGGCGTCATCGACGCAGACTACACTAGCGAAAGAAGGGTTATTATAATTAACCATGGCAAAACAGAGTGCAGAATGAAGGAAGGAGACCGAATCGCCCAAGTCATTATTGAAAGAATCAACACATCCGACAAGATGGAGGTGGACAGGTTGGAGTTGATAGAATGAGCGCACAGTGGGTTTAGGAGCACGGACATGTCTCCAAACCGTATAATAATAGTCACAGACACCCAACCTATGATATGCTTTCTGCAAGCAGACTCCAGTAACAACGAATACTGTGATATTAGGTACATTGGCAACTATCCTGGACTAAGTCCGGAGTATGTTCTGATGTCAAGCGTCATCATTTTACAGGTAGAAATGAAAGTATTTGAGGCCGACTTCATATCAACAGTGGTAACGGCAAGCAAAAGAAACCTGGAATGGACAGCGAGGAAAAGGAAACTCGATAGATTACAAAACGAAGGAATGGAGTTCCCAAAAACTGGATGAGTAAAGACAGACAGCACTATTATAAGAATCGACTATAGATCCCAAACGACGAAAGATTGAAAACAACCATCGCAAAAGGATGTCACAATTCGCAAGTGGCAGGGCATTTGAGACAAGAGAAAACCGTTGAAATCGTCAACTGGAACTTTTACTGAAAAGGACTCATGCCATGGATAAGCGACTACGTAAGGTCCTGTGACGAATGCCAACACAATGAGTCACCAAGGCATGCATGATACGAATTACTACAACCAAGACAAATCTCCTTCGTGGCATGGACTTCCATCTCAACAGACTTCATAACCCATGTACCAGAATCAGGAGTGCACACACAGATCATGGTGGTTCTTGATCGGTTCACAAAGATGGCACACTGTATCAGTTCGAACGAAGAGGCGACTGTCAAAGATATAGCCGATACATTCTTATGATAAGTCTGGGAACGTCACGGTCTACCCACGGAAATTAGTTGGGATATGGATTCCCATTTTTCAGGTGAATTCTGGGAATTGTTATGCAAGTCACTAGGTATAAAAAGAAAAATGTCTACGGCATATCACCCCCACAGTGATGGCCAGATGGCAAGAACCAACCAAACACTGGAAGGATATCTAGGCAATTTTGTCAATTACGACCAGAACGACTGGTATCAGCTACTACTACTTGCTGAAAACACGTACAATAACTCCACCACCAACGCACATGCAATGTCACCGTTCCACGCCAACTACAGGTTTCATCCAACGACAGAGTGGATGAAGGAGTTTGAAGCTAAAAATCCCGGAGCAGGGCTCTACGCGCACTGGATGCAGGTATCTCACCAAGAGGCAAAGAAAGGGCGAGAACAAACTCGAGAAGAAATGGGCAAATACTATGACCAAAAAGCCCGTCAACAATCGGACATTAAGGTCGGAGACTTGGTAATGTTAAATACAAGAAACATTCTCACTAAGCGACCAATGAAAAAATTAAGTCCAAGAATGCATGGCCTGTTCAAAGTATTGGAAGTCAAGAATGGAGAGCGCGCTTTCAGCCTAGAGTTATCGCTAAGGTGGAAAGTCCACCCAATATTTCATGTTTTGTACTTGGAGTCTTACTAAGCATCAGCACAAGAAGGTAGCGAATAACCTCCACGAGTTCCGGAAGATATCAAAGCAGACCTTGATTGGGAGGTAGAAAAGATTGTAAAGAGTCAGGTTATCACTTATACGAGGATGGTTGGGAGACGTAACAAACAGTTCAAGGAAATTGGTTACTTCAGTAGATGGAAAGGTTGCGCAAAGGACGAGAATACATGAGAGCCACCTGAAGGGCTAGGAAACGCTGAATAACCTGATAGAAGAGTTTTACAGGCAAAATCCGGAAATGGCGGGACTGGCGGCGGTCGACTGAGGAGCAAAGGTTTTCCTCATGTGGCCAACCAAACACATCAAGTTTTTCACCCTACTAGCTCGAGTGCAAAAAGGACATTAAAAAAAAGGTTTTTCAGGGAAGAACCCTATGAGGAGGGAGCTCGTGTTAGGCACACCAGAAGGCCAATCCATAAGGCTCACGCACAGACCCCTGCATACCAATTAGTCAAAGTTAAACCACTCGAAGAGATATATCTTGGTCTAGCTTAAGATGATAGTCACGTGCCTCCGAATATTAGGTTACCTGTTCGATTCAGAGCCGCGTCATAGCTATTATTAGTTAAAATAGAAATATGGGACAAGTCATAAAATGACGGTGATAATTGCGCAAAGACGTGTAAGAGATTTAAGTGTTTGTTCCCCTTTTAGGATGCTCATAGGGTGGGAACCAGAGTTCTTTAAGATGACGGACGGAATCAGATTCAACGATTAAGCAAAAATATTGTATGACGATACCAGAAAGCCCATAGCGGAGACCTCTGGGCCCGCTCAGAACCAGTCAGTATGAACATAAGATAAGAGCGCACAAATTGCTATCCGAGTAATTAGAGCCACAAAGAAGTTCAGAAACCCGATGCGCGGAACAGTGACTGACTTGTGCGCATTGAATGGTCTGACACCGGTGAAGTTAGTAGTGTCATATAAGGTTCGGTGAAAAGATATTATTTCGTTTGCATTAGTCGGCTACGTGTACTCTAGACTAGGTTATTATCCGCATGAATGACACACTCTCACGATAATATGGTAGTCGAGATCTTTATAAGGTGAGGATGGAGTCGAACAGTTGTCAGGGTAGAGCGGTGTTAGCACTTACGAGTGTAGAGAACTTTCTTCAGTCGATACTTAGTTAGTCTGGTTAGGACATGTAGCTCGCGAACACTCAGACGCGTAATATAAATATGGAAGTGCCTCCCTCGCTTAAACAAAGGAATCAAGCACCGGGACAGAGATCTTATCAATATAAAAGGTTATCACACAACAAAATTCGCTTTACCTCTCTATTACTTTCAATCCATCCTCATTTCACATAACTTAGTTCCACTACCTGACGAGCCTTCCTAGACCATAATCTCCATTTACGAATACAGAAGGTCTAGCCTGGTACTATAGTTACCATCTCAACAACCCTGAACAGTTTAGTAGGATGACAGAAGGGTCCTGACGTTTAAGCTGTGATTAACTAAGTTTTCTTGGGATACGTCTAGAGTGGTTTAGCAAGGTCTTTGCTCCTGGGCTGCGGCTGCGCCGCAGCTTGGGTGCAGCTTAAAATCTTATCTGCAGCTTCTCGCCTTTGTGCGTGGATCACATAACCTCTCAAGATTCTAGATATCATTATTTAAGTCGGTACAGGGTACCATCGTGCCAACCCCAGCGGCCTATATAAGCTCTCCCTCAGGCCCATCTATCCTCTCTTCATGCTCCTTTCACGAATCAGAATCACATCCTTCATCGATCAACCCATCTATCTCAATAGAATCCACAAACCTCTACAAAACCTCGCACTCCTCTGCAGTATTACTACTATATCCCCAGACCATTTCAGTTCTATCCAGGTCCATATTTCCAGGAAATAACCTTCTCACAGCTATTGATGAGCGGCAGAACTCCCTTTATCTCACTTTATCGTGCATCCGCCCGGCCCACTCTATTTTTATTATCATAGCATAAAACATTCTCTAATTATCCTGCAGGCTACTAGTATCTGCTAGTTGACATCTTGCATTCAATGGAAGACCATTGTGGAACAAGAAAAAACAATTCTGGATCCATGAACCACCCCTCCGCCACAAGCACTATTATAATGGCAGCCTCAAAAGTTGGACTTTAATACCAAAAGTACGATGCCTTCAATGATGATGGTGTGATTACTTGATATAAGTACTTCTGCGGCTGCCCACCACAGAAAACCTCTGGTGAGGAGTATAAGAATTGGCCCAATGCTATGAAACGTAAGATGGAGCACGGTAGCATCCCGGGCTAGAAGGGTTGTACGACCACACAATGGGCTGCCATTCCAGCATGTGCCTTTGCCACCCCGCCCAGTACCTTAGGGTGGCACTCTGGCAGCCAGATACACCCTAGGGCGAAGGTTTTACTGCATGCCTTGATTTTGAGCTAAAGGAGCTAGCAAAAAAAGAGAGCCCCTGTTTAAGACGATTGTTGGCAGCAAAACCAGTTCCTGTTGTTGCCCACATTGCAGCCCCCGTTGGGGCCCCAATTTCCATCCGAAAATATCATAAGTTACCTCAACTTACCTGAATTCAATGTGCAAAGTATATGCTAATGTAGCTCCTGCAGCTGTCGTCGGTCCGCACTCTGTCCGTCTTGTGATAGATCAACCCTCCGTGGTCCACCCAGACACTGCTCTCCTGGCCAGGCTGGACAACATCCAATGGCAAACCCATGGACATGTTTACAGGAGGTAATCACCGAAGCCATCATGCGGAAACTGTTTCTGTGCAGAGACAGAGTCCTTGCATGGGGATATGGACATCTTCTACTCGTTGGTCCCGAGCAGACAGGGTACAGGCATGCTGCTTGATAAATATGAGGAGCCGCTAATGGTGGCTGAAATGATTTCAATTGGAAACAGTAGGCATGTCGGCATGTTATAGTCACTCAATTTGCTAAGCGAACCAATAGCCCTGCTCTTTTGTGGCTATCGCAGCTGTGGACAAAAGGTTACCCTCCCTCCGGCAACATCAATTTTGGCCCTCCTGATAATATGGGCCAATTTTCCAATCCTTCCGTTCATAGTAATTAGTCAGGCTCTGACGGCCACCAGCCCGAGTAGTCCACTGCAGCCGCAAAGGGAATTACAAGGTTGAGTACCAGAAAAACAGGAGCAGCATGCGAAGGACGGGACAAACGGGTGTGCAGTGGTGCGGCAGACATCAATAAACCTGAGCCAGACTCAAATGGCAGTTTGGCCACCAAGGTAGTGCGAGGCTTGGATTACTGTTTCACACCATCTCCTAGTAAGCAATCTTCCGTGTTACAATCATCTGCTCTCCAGGTGATACTTGCCCTAGGTAACAGATACATTCCTAACAATTACTTCACGCCCCCTGGTATCTACTGCGATAGCTAAGACGGCTGACTGCTATCTAGCAGGGTCGATCATTGGGCTCGTGTAAGACGGTCATGTCTTGGTTCCCGAAAGTATGATAGATGAATATCTTGTATTGAAAGTATAGTGAATGAAAAAACCTAGATGGTTGCGTGAGGAACCTAACTCCCAGGCCTCTTTGTCTCTTTCTTTTTTTTCACTTTTTTCATTATCTTGTTTTTTATCATGTGCTTTGTTTTATTCGTCAACTAGGTACAAAGAGTATGTGCAGCACTAGCTAGGGTAAAGAAAAACCTATGTGACGAACCAAACGGCGCCAGAAGATGCCATCAACCCAAGTCCCTATGGTATGAGATTAACCACATACCAGTCATGCAGAATGAGGAATCAAACTCTGACTAAAGGGCAGAACAAGCAACAGCAAATAAATGCATGGGGAGAAATCAACAGGAAAATCCTTGCCGTACATACAAACAAAAGAAAAAATTGTGAAAAGCACTAATGAAACCCTAAGTGACTGACAATAAAAGGAGAACGCAGGGGGAGCGGGAGCAACTGAAACATCTCGGTGTTGCAAGCATTGCTCAACAACGCAAGATGGTGACATCCACCACGGAGACAGTGCAATACGACGACTAAGCGTAAACGAGGGGTGCGCCAGTGGAGAAATTGCGAGTGCGTCGTAGGCTCAAGGCGCAGTAGGGTGCCAGCCGAGTAAATGGATTCAAGCTGTAACCGAGCAACGGGACAAGACCTTGAGGGGGGAGAGGTGGGGTAGACCCAATAACTGTGGAAACTATTGGTAACCGTGTGTGTGTCTAACTAGGCAGCCTCTAGAAGAAGTAAAGAGAATGAAGAAATCAACCGTAGCCTCCTGACAGGTTCTCTCCTACTGCGAAATGTAGTCCCAGCCGTCTGTAACATGGGCCAGAGGGTGTTGCCGATCATGTCAGCGCTAAGCGAGACATCTAAAAAGGAGCGAAAAGCTGGTAGGAGTAGAGCCAAACGATTTCTAGAAACAAGTATGCCGGAGCCCAACGACATGAAGAGGCAAGTAAAGGGGGAGGGGGGAGTGTAGCTGCCGGAAAGTATGGGTGCAGCTCACTCAGAGTGCGGGAGTGCATGTTGACGATGAATTCTCACAGTGTGGAGATTGGAATCGCTAGGTGTGTAGAGGAGATAGTTCGTGACCCAAATTTCATGCCTCGAGGGTACCCTTATATAGGGGTTCTTCCCTCAATGGTAACCTTGCATGACGCATACCCTCGCGTCACGCGACTCATGACTCATAGTCAGTCATAGTGTGAAATCCATCAGCTGACTCGCCTGAGTCAGCTGCCTTATATCTTGCACCCAATCAAAACCCATAAAATAAGTCATCTGCCCTAAAGAGGTCACATGGGCGAAACCCATGACTCATAATCATGAGTCATGTGCGAGATACATAAACCACATGACCACAAATGTAAGTCATGTCACTATACAACCAATAAGAATAAACCAATGACGTGCTATTGCCTTCTCATGTGAAGACCTGTGAGTCAACTGATCTCATAACGTGAGAGATAACAATCTGATGGCCAATAATCATTACTCATGAGGAAATCTGCCTTGCTTAGTCAGTGTTTGTGACCTACTCCTCTTGGTATTAACTTGGGCATTGGTGCCTCCAGGATTGACCAACAAATAGCAAGGGTGACTGACTGAAAGAAAGTATTCCGGCTATCGACCCGAACGGCAGTCAATTACACTGCCTAATGTGACCTAACCCCCATGGCTGAGGCTGACAAAGTCAACAGTCTGGCTAGCGCTGCAACACCTCAGAGGAAGATTGCCCGTGGCATGCCAATAAGTGATAGTAGTATGGAGCTAAAACCGGATAGACTACATGGGGAGGCTAATCGGAGTTGGTAACCTACTGCCATGCCTCGTCCACCACACCTTGCTCCTCTGTTGGCTCCCAATTCCAGTCACGATCTAGCCTCTGCTGCCCCTGAGAAGCCTCAGATGTGGACATCAGCCGAGCATCGTTCCATGCTAGCCTACGGCGCGTAGCAGGCTCCACGCCCATCCGCGACCCCAGTTGGTACCCGCAGCAGAAGCCATTCCCCCTCTGATCACTGCGCCGACGATCCGCTTCTAGATCTGGCAGCCGCAGATGCTGGAGGAAAATTAGGCCCCGGCCGCCAGGTCTCGAGCCAGCTCACATGTATACTTTACACCCCTAAGTTGCTATTTCAACTACCAGCTCTTTCGTCTGCTATTTTGGCAGCAGGTCCTACAGCTTTGTCAGCAGAAATGGATTCTAGGAGTCCGCTCCGGTACATTTCTGCATACTAGCATCTGCTAACAAAGGTAACCTGGCTCGACCCAATGTGGCTAACCTGAAGCCGCAAAGATAGTAGTTCTGTTTATGATTATATATACAGGGCCCCTGCAGATCCTGCACTTTTCCTTTCACTGGTTTTCATTTTCGCTCCTAGGGTTCTGTGGGTTGTTCTGGCTCCTTCCTGACCATTTCTGTTCCTGATTAGTGCGCCCCGCCTGGGCCATTTTGCCTTGATCCTGTATGGTAAATTGCGACTTGCAATTGTCCCCAGATCCTACAGAGGCAAAAGAGGAGGTTGGACATTTTCTGGGGGTGTTTTGGAGACTATTTTGGTCGTGTTCGGCACCAGCTGTTTTTCGTCTGGGGGTGTCTTTTCTGGCTTTTGAGGGTTACTCTAGGAATTTTTGCAGTTCCTCGTTTTCTTGTTGCACCTTTTTTCCTTTGGGATATGTTTCTTCTGGATTTAGACCTTACTCTATGGGTTTGTGCGGATCATTCTTGCACCTGTTTTCGTTCGGGATTGCCCCATTCATGGGTTTTCTCATGCTAGCGCTCACCTTATAACTCATTTGTTGAGCCTTAGTGGCAGCTTGTACTTGCTGAGATCAGCGTTCCGTGCTCCGAACCTAAACTTACCCGCATTGGTTATGGTCCGCTTGGCCGAGCTACTTGACCTAGATTTGTCTGGGCATTCAGTATACCTGTTCGTCTGCCTCATTAACTCTAAATACGTGACACTCCTATTATAATTGAGCAAAACAATTGCAGGGCTGATTTGAAGCTCAACAACTTAGCTGCAAATTCCTAGATCGGGTGTTCAGCCACAATTCGGCCCCGGAGGTGTGTACCAATATTCTCCAAAATGAAAGCCAGTAACAAACCGTAGAAGTCCCGAGCACTTAAAGGTGCCCAGATAATTCCTATCTTCTACATTCAAACCGCACATCAGGAAAATGTCGCACAATGGTCCACAGTGGTCCTGAACACTCGTGGTCCACCAAGGGGGGTTGTGGTCCCCGTGGTCCACCTGGTCCACTTCGCTCTCTTCTGATCCAAACCTTCTGAAATTTTACCGAAAATGTGGACCAGGGTGGATCAGGGTGGACCACGAGGACCAGGGGGACCATAACCCCCCTTGGTGGACCAGGACGGGTTTTTACATTTTGCTGATGCATATTGCCCCTTTGGCTACCTGCCAATACACGTTTCCTAACACCATCTATCTAGTAACTGTATTTACTACAGTCCTAGTCTATCAGAATTCGCCTTCACATCAGGGAAATGTCGTAGCGTGGTACAAGGTGGTCCTGAACGCTCCTGGTACACCAAGGGGGGTTGTTGTCCTGATGGTCCACCTGGTCCACCCTGATCCGCTCTGATCTACACCTTGGAAATTTTACCGAAAATGTGGATTAGGATGGATCAAGGTGGACCAAGAGGACTAGGGTGACAATAACCCCACTTGGTGGACCAGGAGTGGTTTTTACATTTTGCAGATACACTCTATGTCACAACAAGAGCGGCAGCTTACGGTGGACAGAACAGCTCCGTCGAGGCAGGAGAGGCAAAGTCGAAGTCCGGTCCGCTGCGAGGGTGCCCAGATATCTGCATCCAGGGACTGTTTAACCAGAATACCACGTACTCTTGGGTCGCTTACAGCTGGGTCTCCTGTATGGAGGAGGGGGAATGCAGGGGGGGGGCCAGCTTGATCCGAATTCGAGATAGCGAAGCCTGTTCGGGACAACCCGGAAGCCATTCAAGAAAACTGCGAGCCTGGTCTGGAGCCACTTGATCACAGTATGGACTCCAATGGTGGATAGTACGAGGGCCAGAGCCAGGAGAGCCAGGAGAGCCATGAGGAGAACGAGTTATGAACAGCAGGATGATGAAGAACTATTCGTGGATTGGGGGAGGGCACAGAGGCCGATCTGGCATGAGGTCTGTTGTCACAAACGGTGACTAAGCAGAGCAGACTCTCACATGACTAATAGTTATTAGTCATCGGTTTGTTGTCTTTTACGCTATGAGATCAGTTGACTCATAGGCTTTCACATGACGACGCAATAGCGTGTCATCGGTTTATTGTTATTGGTTGATATTGGACATGACGCACGATTGTGGTCATGTGGTTTATGTATTTCTCACATGACTCATAGTTATGAGTCATGGGTGTAACGCATGTGACCCGGTTAGGGCACATGACTTGTTTTATGAGTTTTGATTGGTTGCGGAATAAGGCGCAGCGGACTCGGACGAGTGAGCTGATGGATTTCACACTATGACTCACTATGAGTCATGAGTCGTGTGACGCGAGGGTTGAGGGAAGAACCCCTATATAAGGGCACCCTCGGGGCAGGAGATTTGGGTTCTTCACGCAACCATCTAAGTTCTTTCATGTTATTTACTTTGAATACAAAGAATTTTATCTACCACGCTTTCGGGAATCAAGACAGGACTGTCTTATAAGAGCCTAGCGATCAAGGTTGCTAGATAGGAGTCAACGGACTTAGCTATCGCAACAGCTATTGGGCCAAGAGAAGTGATCGTTAGAAGACTAGCGGTTACCTGCTGCAAGTATCACCCAGAGAGGAGACGATTGTAATATTTGGTTGCGTCAACCAGCAGCACCTAACAAACAGACAAAACAGCGACCAACAACGAAAACGACATCGATCCCCTAGCGGAAAATCTCGACCTATCATCACTAGGAGAAGGACTTGAAAGAGCCTTAACGGAAGAGAGGGCACCGAGCCCTACAACACCAGAGCCACCATCACCAATTGGATCTGAAGAAACAGAAGAGCCAGGAAGGACATGACGCAACACGATGGC
>Ga0307507_10004365_pt1 | contig 25253 bp, 11 predicted proteins | sample 7_EM_MG_FD_207223 | JGI IMG/M metagenome (GOLD analysis project Ga0307507, IMG submission 207223) | Populus trichocarpa ectomycorrhiza microbial communities from riparian zone in the Pacific Northwest, United States - 7_EM | ecosystem: Host-associated > Plants > Roots > Unclassified | place...
AATTAGTACATAACTAAAATAATCAATGCAATCAATCATAATCAGAAGGTGCGATTTTACAAGAATCAAAATCTATGGGCCGATTACGGTTGCACTGATTATGTGCATCCCTGCTTATGTATGAGTAATAAATATTAAGTATTTCTAACCGCTGGTTAAGGTTATCTGTAACAGACTACCGATACTAGCCGAGCCACAAGACTGCAGCCTGGAAGGCTCCAAGACAGCGTCAGCACTACCCTTATATATCTCGTATATGTCTCTGTTACCTGTACCAATCGCCACCTATTTCGTGTATATAGTACACCTGATTTCCATAGATTTACAATCAAGTCGCTTATTTAAATTATCACACTGCAAAAGCTTATAGTTATGAGCCTGGATCGCACTGTCTGCTAAGCAATTAGTCTATTACCTTATTTAAGAAGTCACTACTTCTACCACCTTTGCAAGTGTTTTGAGCTTCTTCCGGGTACCGCTCTTATACTCGTGATTACTTTTAAATTAAATACCAGACAACCAGTCTACAGTTATTACGCTGCAGACGTCCTCTACCGCAACTAGTCTACAGCCGTTACGCTGTAGACGACCTCTACCACTACCAAACGAATGGACGAATTGTACCCGACCGACGAACGAACTGACGAATTAAAACGTTAAAATAAGGTTTCGCCAAGACGCTAACCTGGACCCTTCTTGACCCTTTTAAATCGAAAGCGAACGACTTCTGACGACCAGTTATAGACGACTCCCGTAGTACCACAAGCTTGTAGATAGGCTAGATACATGGCAGGGACCTGAAAGAACCAGATACGAGGCAAAAAGCCAGAAACGAGGCAGGTCCTGGGGCCAGACATGAGGCTGATGCTAGATGGACGATTACTAAAAACAGTATGGAATAATCTAAGCAGTACTATGACTTAGCTGGATACTAGATGGATAGTTACTAAATGATACTTAATTGGGAAACTACGTTATAAGAGACTTGATATCGGCCCATTGCTGAATTAAATTAAATCAAATTAAGATCTCCTAGGGAGGTATACTAGACGTTAATTGTTCGAATGAACAAACAGCAAATAAATAAAGAACGATTTGGTTAAACGATTGATTGAATTAAATTAAAAAGAATTACTTTGGACCACTTAAAGAACCTATATGTCTTAACTTCTAAGCAAGCTTCTGCCATTAGTTCGCTTAAGTGTATATAATTAAGTTAAGTTAGACTTTTGGACAACTATCTACCCTGCTTAAAGACTATTATTATTTTTATTAAAATACACAAATATCTATTACGTAGATGTTAGATATACGTAAAAGAAGAAACGGCAAGTATTACTAATGTAATGGCTCCATCAGCTGTCCCGTTCGAGCCGTCCTATATAGTGTTAAGGAACTTATAATAGAAGGTTCACAAACATACAACTACCTTAGTTAACCTTACCCTACCCATCCGACCTTAAGACCTCTCTACATATTTAAATCCTTACATTAATGGCGCCATAGGGATGCTAAGCGACTTGACAGCCTTTCTATATGACAATAATGCTCCTTGGGCCGTAAGAGTAGCGGAAGTTAAAAGGGGTGTAGATTGAGTTGATGCTAAAGTAGATAAGGTTAAGATATAAGTTGATAAGGTCAAGACACAAGTTAAGATATAAGTTGATGAGGTTAAGATATAAGTTGTGGAGGTTAAAACGCAAATGAAATTAATGGATGTACGTCTTATAATATAGGTCAACGACGTTAAGACGCAGATAGACGAACTTAAGGCCGCCGTTAATAACAATATGGCACTTTAACAAAACTCTCTACGGAAATGGCTTGACAACCTGATTTCACCTATCTCAGCACCTGCTGAGGTTAAGGGCTCTTAGAAGTATACCATAGGCGAAGGTTTTCTTAGCAGAGTTAAAGACTTCTGGAAGCTTGTTTTAAACCCTACTACCCTAATAGAGCTTATAAGACATTATTTAGTATAAGACTGGGACCGATGGAAGAGAGCTAGCTTAAAGGATACTGAAGTTACCTGCTACATGGAACTAAAGGATGCAGTTACCGCGTATCAATACAAGTGTCTTAAGGCCCTAGCTATAATATAGGGCCTATAATACAGCGCCCTTAAACCACTAAGAGTACCTCTACAATGTCCAGCGTGGTTTAAAATCAGCCAATCAGAGGAAATAAAATTATCGGCATTTACTGGGATTTTATTTTTTAGCCAATAAAATAAAATTTAATTTCCGAGAGCCCTTTTTATTAGCGACCCTACCAAGGCATAAGCACAGCAAGGAAGACGCATGCGGGCCTATACGATTGGATTGTCTATTAATAAGAATCTAAAGCTGGAGAAAGGAAAGGAGAAGGAAGGTAGCGCTACTTAACGTTTTATACGATCCTCTAGTCACGTGACTGTAACTATATCTGCTATAATCTACCGTTTTCCACCAGCGCCGTAACACTTTTATTTACTTAAGATTCCACTTTGTAACTAATTCTTAAAGCACTTTACCTTCTTAATATTTTCTACCCCAAGCTGCATCCTCTCCTAAGATATTGTACGATGTGCTCCTGAGAAAACTCTTTTTGGTTCGTTACTTATTGCTAGTATTAATAGAATATTAATCGCCATTAATAAGAGCCTTGGCCATTGTTGCTGTTGTTAATCCTAGCACCACTAATTAAGAGCTGATATCCCCGAAATCGGACATAGTGGCTTAGCGATATAGTTCTCGTATTTATTCTGGCTTTATGGCTAAGCAAAAAGGTGAAGGTCCTTAAGAATCTTATTAAGATGGTCTGTATTCTCTTTTGGCTTCGGAATCTTATCGTACAATATAGTAGTATTTGGGGTAGAAGGACTATCTCCTTTATACTTTATCTCCTAGAGAGCCTTAACCCTATTAAGCGCGGGCTTCTGCCACTTCTTTTCCCAGTTTAACTTAATATACTTCGTACGACGACTTAGGTAAAGAATAATTGCAGTAGCGTATAAGGGGGAATCGTCTGACTTAAGGTAATACTTGTTAAATACTTGCCAGCCTGTTAGCGACTCGGTCAATCGAGGCACGAGCACGGCAAGAAGGTCGCGCAAGCCTGTACAATTGGATTGTCTATAAACGAGGATCCAAAGCTAGAGAAAGGAAAGGAGAAGAAGGGCAGCGTCACTCGAAGTCTTATACAATCCTCGGGTCACGTGAGCTTACGTGACTTTACGTCTACCATAACGTCTACCATAATCCACCGTTTTCCACCAGCGCCGTAACATTACCCCCCCCTCCAAAAAAGCCTGCCCTCAGGCTTTGTAGTCCGTATTATATTCGTAGGGCGTTCTTATCTTTATGCTCTTCTGGTAGCTTATCGTCTTCATTATGCTAGCATTCCATCCATTCGTCTAGGTATTTTGGCGGTCCAGGTTCGTTAGGGTAACGGCTGTAAAAGTCCTAAAGCTTATGGGGGCTACCTATAAAGTTCCATATAGGGTACCAAGTAGGGTCCGGGTCATATCCTTTCCAACTAACACGATACTTTAGCGTTCCCCTTATGAGTTTACAGGCCAGTATTTCTTCAATTTCCCATTTGTTGTTGCCATTAACTTAAATTGGCAGGGGCGGTTTATTCTTTTGTCTAGGTAGTAGGTTGTTTGCAGCTTTCCGTAGCTTATCTGGTAAGAAGATAGGGTAGACCTTAATTAAATCTGGGAGCTTTACTTTATAGGAGTTGCCTCTCTTTTTAAGGACCTTATACGGTCCTGCTATCTAACAGTCTAGCTTACGGCTAGGCCGTTCTGTTTTTTAGTTCTTTATTATAACCCAGACCTTATTACCTATAGTAAAGTCGGGCTCACGCCTATGCTTATTTGCCTGCTATTCTATTAATTTCTGGGCCTTTTCTAGGTTTGTATAGGCTACTTTCTAGGCTTCTTCTAAGCGTTTAGCGTAATACCGTGCTTCCTCATAAGATAGTTTTTTGTGTACGGTTTATGGCCCTTCCGGTCTTTCCCAGTTAAAGCTTATATGGGGTAAATACCTTATTTCTAGCTGGATAGGTGCAAATCCTGTAGAGTCGTGGGGTAGGGTAGCCTGGGTGTAGTCTATTATAGGTAGTAGTTTGCTCTAGTTGTCCTAAAAGTAATTAATAAAGGGCCGGAGTCTCTGGTCTAAGTATTAATTTATAATCTCCGTCTAACCATCTATCTGGGAGTAGTATACTATAGAGAGCTTTAGCCTAATACCTAGGATTTAGGTAAACTCGTTCCAGAAGGCTGATATAAACTGCGGCCTATAATTGGACACAATAGTATCTAATAGTCCGTAGATTCGGTAGACGTAGTGGATATACAGTTAGGCCGCCTCTTTAGCATCAATATTCTTGTAACAGGGAATTAAGAATGGGCGCTTGCCAAAGTAGTTAACTAGAATTATAACTATATTATATCCGTCACGGTCTATAGGTAGCTTATAGAAATCTATAGAGATATACTACTAGGGGCGTTCTGGTATTAGGAGTGGTTTTAATAGTCCTAGGGTCTTATCTTGTAGAATTGTAGACCTATAGTAGTCGTTACAGTTCTATATATAGCGGTCAATATCCGTAACTATTCCGGGCTAGTAGTAACAGTTGCCAATAATCTTGTAAGTCTTATTTTTTCCTGGGTGGGCCGTAGAGACTTAAGTATATGCTTTGGCGATAATCTAAGTCCGTAAGTTCTGTTTCTCTACCACCGCTAGCTATTTGTGGTACTTGAGAAGTCCGTTTCTAAGGGACTATAGGCTTGTAGCGTCCTTTATCTTTTTACGGTACTCCTATAGAGAAGGGGCTATACGGTTTGCCTGTAATAGTTTATTAATAAGGTTAAGTTCTGTGGAGTTAATAGGACATATCTTAGCGTCTAAAGGGTCCGTATTTAGTTCTGCCTATATCTAGGGGTTAAGGTGCTCTGGTTATAGTAGTATCTAGGTTTGTAATAAGATTTTTATAGCTATCTAGTTATCTAGGTCTTATTCGCGCCTTATAAGGGTATCTGCATAGTTAGTTGCGCCTGGCCTATATATAATCAGGAAGTGGAACTGAGATAGGATATCCACCTAGCGTGCCTACCGGGCCGTAAGGGCCTTTGTTATTATAAAGTATTCTAAGGCCTTATAATCCGAAACCACCTTAATAGGCTTAGGGGTCCCTTCTAGCTATATATGCCAGTGCTAAAAGCTAGAGATAATAGCCAGCATTTCTTTATTATGGATGTGGTAGTTTAGCTTGGCATCTATTATGGTCTTCAAATAGTAAGCAATAGGGTGCTATTCTCCATCTAGTTGCTTCTGGGAAAAGATATTAGCTATTACGCTGTCTAAGGTATCAGTTTCTAGCATTGAGGGCCGTTCTGGGTTAAAGTGGGCAAGTAGGGGAGCTAATACTAGCCGTTTCTTAAGCTCATTAAAGGCCTGCCTATATATGGCGTTAAAGTGGAAGGGCTGGTCTTTCTTAGTAAGATGGTTAAGGGGCTGGGTAATCCTGCTATAGTTCTTAATAAAGCGTTGGTAGAAGTTATAGAAACCTAAAAATGATTATACCCCCTTTACGGTCCATGGGGGTGTCCACTAGTTAATTACGGCTGTCTTCTCTAGGTCGGCCTTAATTCCGTCCATACTAATAATAAACCCTAGGTACTTTGTACGCTTAACACTAAATTCTAACTTCTTAATATTAGCCTGGAGACCAGCCTTGCGGAGCTGTTATAGGACTTTATAGATATGTTCCTGATGTTCTAGTTTATTTTTAGAGTAGATTATAATATCGCCTAGGTATACTGTGCAGAAGTTATTAAGGTAGTTGAAGAGTACATTATTTATATACCGCTGGTATGTAGCTGGTCCGTTGGTTAATCTAAAAGGTAGTACTTTATATTTATATAATCCATAGCGGGTCCAAAATGTGGTAAGATCTTTAGATCCTAGGTCTATTCTAATTTAGTAAAAGGCCTGGCGGATATTAAGCTTTGTAAAAATCTTAGCCTTACTTATATGGGCTAGCGTTTCCTTAAGTAAGGGCAGCGGATATCGGTCTTTGCGGGTTATATAGTTTAGTTTATGGTAGTTAATACAGAAACGGAGTCCTCCGTTAGGCTTTTTTGCAAAGAGAATAGGTGCGGCAAAGGGGACTTGGCTAGGCTCGATAAAGCCCTTATTAAGCTTGTTAATAAGGTACTGCTTAGTAGCCTATAGTTCATTAGTAGATTCCTGGCGGAGGGGGCTATAGCTAAGGGTATTTTCTTTGTCTGGCTCAATCTTAATCTTATGGTCGTACGGTTAGTAAGGTGGGAGTATATCGGATACTGCCTTGGAGAATACGTCCTTAAATTCCTGGTATTGGCGGGGTAGTTTCTGTTCTACCAGCTCCTTATCTGTAAGCTCACTTTCCCCACTAAGCTGGTTATGGGCTAGGGCTTCCTTGTCTTTAATTATCCGGTCAATTTCGTATAAGCTAGTTATAAAGGTAATGGTATTAGGCCGTTTTAAGTTCTAGTAGAACCCTATGGCACTAATGCAGTAGATATTAACCGGTAGGAGGTTTATAGGTTTCTTTATAGACGTTCTATAGACCGTATTTTGCGGTGGAGGGGTTATAACCCTCCTTAGCTCCTGTTCCATTTTTTATAAGTTATCCTTCTGGTCTATACGTTTAGTACAGCGTCTAATATTCCTTGCTGCTCTTTGTAGCTGTATAGGGCCTAAGCTAGCTGGCTTATTAATAACTTCCTGGGTTTCTAGTGCTGGTGGTGTGATATTAGTAGTCTAGGGGCGGCGTAGTATACGGACCCGTTGGGGATTGAGCTGTATATCTTTCTTAAAGGCCTGGTCCCTACGCATAGCATTGGCCTAGTGGACGGTGTCTATCTATAGCCACGCAAGATTTTCCATTGTAATGCTGATTTCCTTTATAAAAGAAGGTGTTGGGGGTAGGGTTTTAGGCCAGATAAGCCATCTACTCCATACGTCGAGCTGTAAGCCTAGATAGGCTAGCTATTTTCTTCTTAAGATTATATCGTGGCTTCCTAGGTCCGTAATAAGAAAGGGGACATTATACTACCTTCGTCTATCTATCTGGAGGTAAATCCGCAAGATAGTTATAATAGGTGGTCCTATCCATCCGTTATACCCGCGAATAGGAATTGGTTTGGGTAGTTCTTTAAGGGGTATATTTAAAAAGTTAGCCAGCTTTATAGCACACTATATATCTATTAAGGCAAAGGCATTTGCTCCAGAGTTAGCCAAAGTAGAGGTTGAAACTTAATATCTATTGCGGAATAAAGTATAAGGGATAGTGCAGCTTTTTCTACTAACTAGCCGACCTAGATTAATATGTGATATATTAATTCCTTTTAACCCTAGAGAGGAGTCTTGCTCTAGGGTTCCTCTTTTTCTAACTTTATACTATTTTTCTGAATTAACAGGACCTCGTTTGTCTTTGCCGCTATTGGGCAGTCTTTTATAAAGTGGTCTTTCTAGCCGCATAAAAAGTAGGCTCCTTAATTGCTGAGGGCCTATCTTTAGGAGTTGCTATATATAGGTTAAGTATTTGCCGGACCTATAGCGGGGCTAGCTATATGGCTAGCCGCTAGGTTAACAGCGGGCGGTACAGTTAGTACTGTAGAGGTTGTAGATCTTACTAGGGCGCTATAGCCTATTCTTATAGTACTTATATTCTGGTTGGCGGAGCTTTTAGTCTTATACCGTTTAGCATATGCCTTAATTCGGCGGAGTGTAACGGAACCTTATAGCAGGAACTACAGTGGGTCCTGTTATTAGGCTAGGTATATAGGTAAGAACAAATCAACAACGTAATAATAACTGGTGGAGTAGTTGCCTAACAGATTAACTCTAATTGTATTCTAAGATTTACTATAAGGAGAGAACTATCTATGGTAGGGACTAAGGTCCTTTAAATACACAACTATACTCCTAAGAAATCCTCTCTTATACGTAAGGTACGTGTTATACGTGTTATACATAGACGTACACTGCATATACTCCGTATACTGCGTATAATATTATGTAACTCGCTTACCATTCCTTATTATATGGTTCCACTAGATCTATCCTAGACTATATCTATATTAACCAACTAGCTTCCTACAACTCTTCCCTAAGTAGTTGTAATATTATACTTAAAGCGTCTGTAACACTATCTCCCTTCTCTTTATCTTCGTCCTTAAAGATTCCTAATATCTCTAAGTTGTCCACTAGAGGTATAATATCTATTTAATTAGTCTAGTTAATATCCTTGCTTATTATACCTAAAGCTCCTTTTTTTTTATAAGCGCAATGTTGTGCTCGTACCATGGCTGCCATACTGTTACTTAGTGAGATAATGTTGTCTCCATATTCTCGTTATGCGAAAGCGGGGTTGGTATATATTATAATAGTAAGTCCCTCGTCTTAACAACCCTTGTTTTATTTAGAGTGTACTAAAGCAAATATTTAATCGTCCTGTAATGTTCGCTCTATCTCTAACGCTAAGTATACGCGTCCTATAATTCTTAATAGTCTTTAAGTTCCCTAAGTAACTTATTATAGGGTCTTGTATTTAATCTGCTACTGTAAAGCTTAAGTCTAAGTTGGCCGCCGCATACGCTAAACTTTACTATTCTGCTAAAGAGACCGCTTAGGCCCTTAAGGCTCAACGTCGCTCTTTTAAGTCTTAGTAGGTTGCGTTTGCTTAGTTAACCCATTTTAAGAAGGTTTATAAGAAGGTTTATTCTAAGGAGTAGAAACTTATTTAATAGGGTTTTAACAAACTAGGTAATAAAAGAACTAGCTCTCCTCCTATAAGGGAAATAACTCTAAGTAGCTTAGCAATTGCTCCTCTTAGGTCCCCTTTAGGCAACTTGTTTTTTAGCGATCCTTTTTTAACACTCCCTAATCTGCTTTTTTTTAATACTTCTTTACCTTTCCTATAGCATTTTCTAGGTTACTTAGTGGTTCCTAGGTAGTCTTATTATAGCCTATCTACTTTACTTTATACTATGTTTTGTTATCTACATCCTTATAACTAATAATCTTTAAAACTTGCCATTTATCTTCTTCTTATTCTCTATACGTGTCTGCCTTATAAACTAGTGGCTTAATATCTCTATGTGCTGGTTCTAGCATCGTAATATATTATATAGGGTAGATCTTTATTTTAGCTAGTAGGTTTAACTTATACGTAACTAATAAAATTCTTTACGTAATTTTAAAAGGTCCTAGTCTAATATAGTCTAACTTCTTGCTTAGTTGTCAACTCTTGAAATTTTTATATAGTAGCTACACTTTATCTCCCTCCTTAAGATCTGGTCCCTTAGATCTCTTAGCATTATAGTACCTTTTTATTTATTCTTGTACTAGTTTAGCTATTCCTATAAGGTCTATATAAAGATTTATTAACATCTCTATTCTTTGTTTAGCTGTGCTACTTGTCTTCTTTACTTAACGTGGCAATAACGATATTCTTAGTTCGTATCCGTAATTCGCCTTAAATAGTAATATCCCCATTCCTTCTTATAGTGTTGTATTGTAGGCAAACTGTGTAACTGGTAATAATAATACCCAATTGTTCTATGCGTGATTAATATAATGCCTTAGATACTGCTCTAGTATCTAGTTTAGTCTTTCTATTTGTCCGTCCGTCTGCGGATAATACGCTATAGATATTACTACACAAACTCCTTATTCTGCCAAAAACACTTCCTAAAATACTATTATAAATCTTAAATCTCTGTTTAATATAATCTTGTCTAGTGCTCCATGTCTTGCGAATACTTCCTTTATATAGATTCTAGCGACATCTTCTACTGATATCTCTTTAGTGCATGCTATAAAGTATCCCTACTTTGTTAGCTTATCCACTATTACTAAAATCGCGTTATAATCTCGTCCTATAATAGGATCTCTTGACTTTAGTAACTTAATAATAAAGTCCTATAATATAACTTCCCATGGTCTTCCTAGTATTTTAATAGGTTGTAGCCCTCTATATAGCTTATACCTTGTCGGTTTATTCCTTTAGCAATCTGGATATTCCTTTATAACTTATCTTGCTAGCCCCTAGGTTCCTTAAATAATATACTCCTCTTAAAGCCTTAACACTAGTCCTGTAGACCCATTATGTCCTTATATTATTCCCTTATGGAATTCCTTAACAAATTCTTCTGTAATAGACTTAGGTATATACGTTGCTTCTCTATTTTTATATTGCTCTAAGTCTGGATCCTCCGCCTATGCTTCTTAGATCTTCTGTGTCCAATTACTCTCTAGTAACTCGTAGATCTGACTTTCCTTAGTTACTATAATCTTTAGATAATTATACCTAATTAATTTGTCTTAATCCTTTTATAACAAAGCTCCTAATAGCTTTTTATTACTTTATAGTTCAGCCTTTCTGCTTAGAGCGTCTGCTTGTATATTGTCTGTACCCTTAATATGCTGAATTTTGAAATAGTATTCTGTAAGCATTTCTGCCCATCTAACCTGTCTTTAGTTAAGTTTCTTTGTTGTTAGGAATCCTATAAGGTTCTTATAGTCCATCTTAACTATAAATGGTTTCTTTGTGCCTTATAAGAATGCTCTTTATTCTTTAAGTGCTGTAACTATACCTAACAACTCCTTATTATAGATGTTATAGTTTAACTCTAGTGGTGTTATTTTCCAACTATAGTACGCTACTAGATGCTATGCGTCCTAGTGCTTCTATAGCAAACATACTCCTAGTATAAAGTCTAATACATTTGTCTTAATAACCGTTTCTAACTTTAGTTAATAGATCTTAAGGATTGGTTCTTAGGTAAACAACTCTTTAAGTTCCTAGAACAGCTCCTTCTATTTACTACCCTAAACCTACGGTTCCTCTTTCTTTGTTAGTCTTATAAACGGCTTAATGCTTTTTAACCATTGTGCTATAAACCTCCTATAGTAGTTACAAAACCCTAGAAACAACCTTAACTGCGTAATATTCTCTAGTTCGTGCCAACTTACTATAGCTTTAACTTTCTTTAGGTCTATGCTAATCTTTTCTAGTTTAATAATAAATCCTATAAAATCGGTTTTCTTTATAAAGAACTCGTATTTCTTAATTGTTACTAGCATCTGTTCTTCCTATAGTCTCTTTAAGACCTATTTAACGTGTTCTCTATGTTCTTCCTTATTCTCTAAGTAGATAATAATGTCATTAAGGTATACTATAACAAACTTATTTAGGTGTTCTCCTAATATATTATTAATTTGCTTCTGGAACGTTACTGGTGCATTTATAAGCCCGAATTGCATAACTAATAGTTTATATAGTTCTTCCTTTAATCTAAAGGCTGCCTTCCATAATCCTAATTTAGTGGTACGCCTATCTTAGATCTATCTTTGTAAAGATCTTTACGTTACCTATCCTATCTTAGATTTCGCTAATTAAGGGTAAAGGATACCTATCCTTCCTGGTAATGCTGTTTAACTGTTTATAGTCTATACACATCCTAAGTTTTCCGTTTTTCTTTGGGATGAATAGTACTAGATATCCTACTAACGATTGTAACGGTCTAATGTATCCCTTGTATAAGTTCTCCTGGATAAACTCCTTAAGCGCTACTAACTCCATTTTAGTAAGCTTATAGATTGGAAAGAACTTTAGACTTGTTCCTTCTTCTAATTCTATTTTATGGTCCCATGCTGCATGCTTTAACAGCTTTTTACTTTCTAGTAACTATAACTTTTTACCATACTTGTGGTATCTCTTTAGTATATAACTTAAGCCTCGCTTAGTCTCTTTGTATATCGCTCCAACCTGGTACCATACCAACTTGGTTTACTGTCGCACTTTACGCCGTTAAGTATCCTTAATATCGACCTAACCTATAACCCAATTAATCTTTAGATTGTATTCCTATAACTAAGGCATTCCCAATATCGCCTTATCCTGTCCCAATGGTAGGATATTAAAAGACATTCTAACTGGTCTTCCTTTAATAGTTAACTAAATAGGTCCTATTTTAAAATTAATAATACCTCCTCTATAGGCTATCTAATCTCCTAAAATTATTATAAGTGGATATAGGTGTTCCTTCTGTCTATATAGTAACCCTATCCTTTCTACTACCTTTGGTAATATGTGGTTCCTAGTTACTCCGCTATCTACCAACACTTCAAACTGCTAATCTTGCCATTTAGCTCGTAAATTCAGGTGTTAACCTTAAATTCCTTTAAGGGTTTAAGGCTCTAACACTAGTTCCCTTTAGTTCTGTGCGCCTCCCCTTTTCCTAACTATTGGCTGCTAGATCCTGCCTATACTTAGTCTAACCTTAGCCAATACTTAGTTCGTTTCTTTTCCTCTATATACTATAGATAAGTGTTTTCTGGGCACTCCCACCACTATTGTCCATCTAGGTATTCTTCCGTAAGGAATCTTCCTAGTTAAAGTATTAAGTCTCCTTAACCTTGTACTTCTATGGGGTGCTATCTATGTATATACTTAGCGTTCCTAAACCGCTTTTCCTCTGGTGCCCAATATATCCTTACTAGGTACTTCCGGTTCTTGTTTTTTAGTGCTCTATGCATGTTACACGTGTTATCCATATAAGCTATCCACGATAGTGTATAATACGCTGCATGTTTTAGGTTAACTCTTAGTTCGTCTTTATCCTTAAGTTTAAACCTATACCTAGTTGACCTAACCACTGGTATTTCTGCTATAGGTACTAAGATTTATCGCTTACTTCTCTAGTCCCTGAATTCTTCTTCTAGGTTCCTTAACATTATAATTAATGCTCCTTTAATATGACTTATGCGTTTTTCCGTAATAGGTTAGTCTTAGACAACTTTTTTGTCTAGCCACATATAAAAATCTGCCTATTTATCATTGTGTTGTTGCCTATACTACTTTCCATACAACTGGTTTAGTGTATATGGTTTATCTATTAGAAAGTACCTTGTTATCACTATATTATAATATTCTTTGGTATATCTTTCTTCAAACCTAATTAGGATATTTAGATTCTCTTCTTATTCTAGTTTATCTAACCATTTTACCCTAGGTGTCCCTGCACTTGGCCTATTAGTAACTCTTTATATGGGTGCTCTGTCCCTTATATAACCTAGCGTAGCTAACCTCTTATCTAGCTTTTGCTTTTGCTATACAATAATCCTTGTTCTAAACTTATCCATAGTTTCTTGTTTTCTGCGTCTTGCAGCTAGATCTTTATAGTTGTCTTATTTTTTTATCCTGGTATTAACTGTTTAATTTTTAGGCTAAACACTATGTTTACCTAGGATTGCTGACGTTCTTACTCGTTCCCTAAACTTGTAGTTCTTAAACTTGCGTCCTATACTTATTCGTTTATTACTAAACTAAGTCGCTGCCCTTTCCCATCGGTTTTTATCCGTTGTGGGTCCTTAGGTGTATCTTATCTCACCTTAAGAATCTTAAGCTTCTTTTATCTCTTCTTAAGAATCTTAAGCCTGTGGCCTTTTGCCTTTATTAAGTAATAAGCTAGCACTAGCAGTTGTCTGCTTGCTTAGTTTCTTCTAAACGTTACTCTTATTGTCTTGCAAAGCGATGGAAATCGTATCTAATAGTGTTATAACATCCGTTACTAAACCCTATTCTGTAATAGTCTTAGTTTCTGCTTCTGTTTCAACTTCTCTAAGTGTGACGGTGCTGGAGCGCGTCACCGGCCATATTTAACCAATCAGGATTTTCTATGCCCGGCATGCAAAATCGCTATTGGCCCGCTTACCACTAGCGCCTTGGCGACCCTCGCGACATGCCTACCTACTGCCCCTAAACAATTCTTCTTCTTCTTCTCCTTAGCTTAGTATTCTTATATGGTAGCAATCTACAAGCTTTGGTTTAGAAGCATTTATATAAGCCCGTTATATTATACTAAGCTCTCCATATACTGCCTGGGAAGGCCTTAATAATATCCCACCCTAAAAGAAGACCTTTATCTGCAACGACGCGTTAACGCGTTATACTCAGATATTAAAAAACTTACACTACCACGCCTGAAAAGGCCCTAATAATATCCCACTTTATAGGCTAGACTGTACTTAACCTATACCCCTAAAAGAACCCCGGAATTAAAACCGAATCATATAATTCTGACAAACTTTAGGAAGCCGATGATGGCACCTAAAGCGAGCTTATCTAAAAGACCTGCCTCTACCCAAGAGAAACACGAGATCCAGTTAGGATTAGAAATTAAAGACAATGACAACGTTACAGGTATACACGAGCAGATTTGTACCCTTGCTGCTAATTAGAAGGTTGATTGTCTTTAAGCCTAAAGTATATAAGAGACTCTAAAGGAGATCCTAGAAAGCCTTGCTACCTTATAAAATAGCCTAGCCTCCCCTTTACAAAGCCTTAGTTAACCTATTCGCTTAACTAAATGCGATATACTAGAGAGTACGGATATGATAATAAAGTAATTAAAGTCCGTTAAGCTCCCTAACCCCCCACTATTATTGGACGGCATAGACCCAACCTTTAAGAACTGGAGAATTTAGGTGTGAGGAAAGCTTTATGTTAACCACAACTATTTCCCCTCTAAAGAAGCTAAAATGCTCTACCTCTTTAGTCAAACTATTGGGGACGCCTAGCGACACCTTTAGGCTAAGTTTGAGGATAAGTTACCTGTTTAGTTTACATCTGTTAATAAGATGATATAGCATCTGGCTACTATCTATGTTAATCCAAATAAAGTACGGGATGCCTATTATAACTATAATCGCCTAATAATGAAATTAAACGAATCCTTTACTAAGTTCTAGACTTAATTCTTACACCTAGCAGGCGAAGGCCAGGTTCCCCCTAAGAACTATTGTTTGGACCTATATGATAAGCTAATGGTCTGACTATAAGAGAAGATTGTGGTAGCCTTGGACGACCTACTAACCTACTAAAGACTTGCAGCCCGATATTTGTTGCTGGATTTAGAACTAAAACGAATTAATGCTTATTCTGATTAACTAAAGCGGCCCTATAGTGACCGTAACCTATCTGCTATACTAACGGGAGCTAGCGTTAGAAGATAAACTATAACCGCCCTTATACCAAAAGCGGTTATAACTGCCTACCTACAAACCTTGCCCGACCTATTATGTACCATACTTTTAACTAATGCTTGTTGTAACACCCTAATTAATCCTACCACAGTTACGTGCTTTAATTACGGAAAGGATAGTTACTTTACCACGTCCTACCTAGAGCCAAAGGATATGGGTGATATTAAGGAGATAGAGGAAGAAGAAACGTCCAATAAGTCGGGAAAAGAAGAACCCTTGGGAAAGACTCCCCCCTAGGGTATCCTATTAATCTTAAAGAGATTAATCTAAGTTAGCTAATAGGTGGAAAACACTTTATGGTTCTATATATAGTATCTTAAAATGGATATAGAGTTAATACAACTGCCCTTGTTAACACTGGAGTAAATGGCTTTGCCTTTATAAACACTGCTTATATAAATGATGTTGCTAAGTTCTTAAATGTAAATGCTACCCGACTAGAGAAGCCTGTTTAAGTAAAAGGCTATAATGGTCAAGCCGGTATGCCGGTTACCCACGTTTTGAAGCTATATATCGCTATTAATGGACGACGCTAGTTTGGTATCCCCTTCTACATCCTAGACCTAGGGTTATACGACATAATTCTTAGCCGAAAATGGATGTCCTACTTTGATATTTGGCTGAACGTTTAACAAAGACAGTTCGTCTGGCCGGAGAATAGACTAAAGTTACCCTCCTTTGTTAGGGAAATCCGCACTAACCGTAAAACGTTAGCCGCGAAGGCTGATCCTACCTACTAGTAAGATGTTAGGAACCGCGACCTAGCCTTTACCCAAGAAGATGCCCACCGCAAGGCTGGTAGGAACTCTATACCGACAAGGATACTCCCCCAAAGGACTATAGTTGAGGAGGACTCTACTTACGGAAGTAGAACGGACACTGATGTAAACAACTTCTAAATTGCGGAGATCCGGCTAATGGGGAAGAGGACGTACTAATAGGACATAAAGGATAACCTTTGGAAGATGCAATAAGAGCTAAGAGGAGTGAGGACAACGCTAATACCCTAGAAGCCCCTAAGGCCACGGATAACCCTACTATTATATAACACCCCTATAGTAGATATTGCGGTAATTAGTGCCATAGGTTTCTACTTTAATATATATTAAAAGGACAACGAAGTCTTTACTACCAGTTTATATAAAATTAACCGGATTATTGCCGAGAGGGAAGAAGTGCTAGTAGAGGAAACTAACAAGGAATTAGTTAAGCGCCTCCTCCCTAATTACCTCTTAAACTATAGAGACGCGTTCTTAAAAGCAGCTTTAGATATACTACCCCCCCACCAAACCTATGATTATAAGATTTAGTTAGAGACTAATAACTCCCTAGGCTACAGCCCCCTTTACTAGCAAACTATGGAGGAACTAAAGGCAATAAAGCAGTACCTGATTGACAACCTCTATAAAGGGTTTATTGAGCTAAGCCAGGCTCCCTTTACTTCCTCTGTTTTATTTATAAAGAAACCTAATAAAAGCCTTTGTTTCTATATTGACTATTGGAAGCTAAACGCTATTACTTGGAAGGATTGGTACCTTCTTCCTTTAATTAATGAAACCCTTATATGTCTAAGCCGGGCTAAAATCTTTACTAAGCTCGATGTCCGCTAAGCTTTTTACTGAATTAGGATGGACCCTGCATTGGAAGACCTAATGACGTTTCGCACCTGTTACGGGTTTTATAAATATAAAGTCCTTCCTTTTGGACTGATGAATGGGCTAGCTACTTATTAACGGTATATAAATGATGTTCTTTTTGACTACCTTGATGAATTCTGTACGGCATACCTAGACGACATTCTTATATACTTAGACAACGAACTTAAGCACTAAGTTCACGTTAAGAAGGTCCTAGAGAGACTATGGAATGTAGGCCTATAAGTTAATATTAAAAAATGTAAATTTGGAGTAAAACGTATAAAGTACCTTGGGTTTATTGTTAGTATAGAAGGAATTAAAGTTGACCTGGAGAAGGTTGAGGTAATCCATAACTAGAAACCCCCTTATACTGTAAAAGGAATCTAGTTCTTCCTCAGCTTTTGTAATTTCTACTATTAGTTTATCTGTGATTACGGAGTTGTAACCAAGCCTCTTGTACAACTAACTAAGAACGACACGTCTTTTATCTTCGATAATAACTGTATAAAAGCCTTTAAGGAGTTAAAGGACCGACTTGTCTCCTCCTTAATCCTTTGTTACTACGACCTAGACCTTAAATTAATGCTAGAAATGGATGCCTCTGACGGGGTAGTAGTGGGAGTCCTTTTACAGCTATACCTAGACGGTAAATAGTACCCTATTACGTTCTTCTTAAAAACAATGGCCCTAGCTAAGTGTAACTACGAAGTGTATGATAAGGAAATGTTGGCTATTATACAATTATTGTCCCAGTGGCGCGCAGAGCTTAAAAGCACAGACTCTTAGATTAAGGTTTATACCGATTATAAAGCCCTTAAGTATTTTATAATAATAAAATAACTTACCGGTTAATAGGCCTGGTAGGCCGAAATACTCTCCTAATTCTTCTTTACGATTATATACCGCCCTGGTAGGCAAAATGCTAAGGCTGACGCCCTAACCTAGAGAGAACAGGACGTGGGGCCACAAGATAAGCTAAAGGCTTAGTACTAGACACGCGCCCTCCTCTGTACTGAACAACTTGACCTATATATCCTTGAGGAACTAAGCTCCGAACAGAATAAGGTAGTACCTATAGAAGGAAAGACCCTAGATGAACTAATGGGACTAATTAATTGCATCCTAACCGCGAACCGCATAGCTAAATCCCTAAAAGCCCTCTGTAATTAAGCTATGGGGGGTAACCCTAGTTTGGAAATAGAAGACGGACTACTCCTATACTAAGAACGGCTTATAGTTCTAGATATTAACAACCTATAAATAGAGCTAATCCGTGAAGCCCACTGTTAAGTCTCTACGGCGCACCTTAGTTAAGATAAGACCTACCAACTACTATTGCCTTGTTACTATTGGCGAGGACTCCTATCCGATATAGAATGATTTATTAGAAATTGTTATGCTTGTAAACGCGCGAATACCCCTAGGGACCGAACTCCTGGATGGCTGCAACCACTGCCAGTCCCTAAACGCCCTTGGCAATATATTATAATGGACTTTAAATCATTCCCAAAGGACAAACACGGCTACAATATGGCCTTTGTAGTAGTTGACCAACTAAGTAAGCAAGCTATTTCCTTCCCTTGCTTTAAGACTATAACCGCAAAGGACATGGCCCGCATGTATGTAGACAACATCTACTGGATCTATGGCGCTCCTGAGTTAATTGTCTCTAACTATGGACCTTAGTTTATATCGGACTTCTGGAACGAATTCTGCCACATCCTTAGGATTAAGATTAAGCTCTCTACCGTATTCTACCCTTAGACCAACGGCTAAACCGAGATTATAAACTAGTACCTTAACCAGCGACTTCGCCCCTTTGTCAACTACTACTAGGACAACTGGTTGGAACTACTACCTATAATAGACTACGCACAGCTCACGCTCCCTTATGATAGTATAGGAATGTCGCTATTTGAGTTACTCTATGGATACAGGCCACGAACATCCTTTAATTGGGATAGACCTATAGGACATATAATGGCCCGCGAACGCCTTAGCTATGAAGAGGCCTAGATATTCGCCAAGAGAATGCATGGGGCCTAGGAGACTGCCCAAGCAATTATAAAAAGGGCATAAGAGAAGAAAGAGTCTAACGTAAACCAACATCGCCGCGAGGTAGACTTCTACGTAGGAGATAAGGTATAGGTGTTAATAAAGAACTAGAAAACCTAGAGGCTAAGCTATAAGCTAGACCACCAAATAGCTGGCCCCTATGAAATCCCTAAGAAGGTAGGGCACTCTTTTAAGGTTAAGCTACCAGAGTTAATGAAGATCCACCCTGTCTTCTCTCCAGACTAACTATAGAAGGCCGCAGACGACCTATTGCCTGGACAGTACAACAACCCCCTGCTACTAATTTAGATTGCAGAGGACGAAGAATAGGAAGTTGAAGAGATCTTAGCAGTGAAGAAGGACCGTAGTACCTTAAAATACCGTACAAGCTGGGTAGGTTATAATAAAGATCCAGAATGGTACCCCGTATCCAATTTTAAGTACTCTCCCTATAAGCTATAAGATTTCCACCTAGCCCACCTAGACCTCCCTAGACCACCACGTAAGTTAGATAGCTGGGTTAAATGCTAGGAAGAGGGGTTAGATAACTATAATAATTTAAACAACAATAAAAAACTCGGACAAAGCCTAAGGGCAGGCTTTTTTGGGAGGGGGGGGTGATGTAATAGTGCTAGAGCGCGTTACTAGCCATATTTAACCAATTAGGATTTTCCATGCCCGGCATGTAAAATCGCTATTGGCCCGCTTACCACTAGCGCCTTGGCGACCCTCGCGACATGCCTACCTACTGCCCCTAAACGATTCTTCTTCTTCTTCTCCTTAGCTTAGTATTCTTATATGGTAGCAATCTACAAGCTTCGGTTCAGAAGCATTTGTATAAGCCCGTCACACTAAGGTCTGTATACTCCTAGTAAGCTGCCCTTATTGCCTTATTATTGGTAAATGCTTTGCCTATATTAAACTTATTGTCTTTAATGTCTAATCTACGAGCTAGTTTATTAGTTCCTCTAAACTTAGATAATAATAGCTCCTATAGCTAATAGCTTACGCCGTACTTAGCGTCCTTATAAATTCGGCATGCGTTGTTATAATAATACGCAAAACTGTTAATTAAACACTCTTTTATTCCTCGCAGTGCACCGTTATCCCTCTGTATGTACGTGCCGTCTACTGGCCTAGTTTTCTTTACTGCGTGGTTACTTTAACTACCTTTATAGTCTCTGGCGAAATAACCTTATTTTCCGTAATTTATGTAAGCCCTATCTTTAAACCATTTTTCTTGCTATAGAGTCCGCCTAAACGTCTTCTACTGCTAAAATCCCTAGTTTAGCCTCTACTTCTAGGTCCTTTAATTACTAGATTCTCAACCTCTAGGTTTCTATAGTTTCTTTTCCCATCTTTAGGTTTCTTTGGTACCGCTTAGGTTTATTAGCTCTACGCCATTCTATAGTTTTTAACTCTATGTCTATTATTGCGTACTCTGCGCCTTATATAACTATAGAACTCTATCTTACCCTCTCTTAGCTTATTCCCTTTAATAGATCCTATTATTAATCTTTATTAACTGGTCTATTAACTCTCTTAGAGTATCTACATCTTCCATTAGGATAATTACGTCCTAGACTTTAGCCTTAAGTCCCTATTTATACTGTGCTATAAGCGCCCTGTTATTCCACTTAACTTATATAGCTAGTGTTTAAAACTATGTTGTATACTTAATTACTAAAGTGCGTTGTACTAAGTTCTAAAGCTTTTGTTCTGCTGTAGTTATGGCCTCTAGGTCTCTAAATATCTGCGTTAGTTATTCTACGAACCTGTTCTAACTAGCAAATATATACCGTACATCCTAGTTAGTAGTTATTATGCCATCGGCCTATATTTCCGTAAGATACGGTTTAAACCACTTAAGTGCCCTCCCTGTTAGGAATAATCCTGCATAGGCTATTTAATCTAACAATATTACTAACTTTACTCCTTCCTGCATTACCTTTAAGTGCATTTGCGTAAGAAATCCTTTAAGCTTTAACTTCTCTTCTAAGAACCGTTTAATTAAAGGTAGTTTGATTTTCGCTGCTCTAATTCCATTAATGCGTTCTTTAAGTATCCTATTATTATTTTATAAGTGATTAACCATTTCCTATAACTAACCTCGCGTAACTACTTAAGAATCCGTATCTGCTATACTAGTGTCTCCTAGTCCTAAGGTTGTAGCTGCCGTCAACGCCGTTATAACTGGTGCTTTAGGTGGCATGTTGTTTGATCTTATTTAATACCGTAACCTTGGTAGTAAATGTGTAACGGAACCTTGTAGTAGGAACTACGGTGGGTCCTATTATTAGGCTAGGTATATAGGTAAGAACAAATCAACAACGTAATAATAACTAGTGGAGTAGTTGCCTAACAGATTAACTCTAATTGTATTCTAAGATTCACTACAAGGAGAGAACTATCTATAGTAGGGACTGAGGTCCTTTAAATACATAACTATACTCCTAAGAAACCCTCTCTTGTACGTAAGGTACGTGTTATACGTATTATACGTAGATATATACTGCGTATACTCCGTACACTGCGTATAATATTATGTGACTCGCTTACCATTCCTCGTTATATAGTTCCACCGGATCCATCCTAGACCGTGCCTATATTAACCAACTAGCTTCCTACAACTCTTCCCTAAGTAGTCGTAATATTGTACTTAAAGCGTCCGTAACACGGAGGCCCTGGTTAATAGCTAGGCACTAGTCTATAAGTTCCTTTAGCGTCTATACGGTAGTATAAACCGGTAGTACGGTGCGCTGTAGGTCCAGGGTAAGCTTATTAAAGAGGTTTGGCATTAAATCTTTCTAGGGGATTTGAGCCTATCTGGCTAGGTGTAGAAAGCGGGTCTAGAAGACCAAGAAGGTCTCTATTGTTTTTATATTAAGGGCTTTATAGTTAAGACGGGCGTTTTGTATTTTAAAGGGGTCCTTATAAATGGAAGATAGGTGGTTGATTATCTTTTCTCTAGAGAGGAAGGGGTCTGCTAAGTCCTGGGCATATTGCGGATATAGATGCGTTTATGTATCCCTGCCAGTACGGCCGAAGACATAGGCCATTTTAGCTTAGGTAGTAGGGAAGTGGTCTATATTAACTTTAAGCTTGTCTTACAGTTAAAGCTTCCAATTATTAAATATAGGGTTAGTTCCATCTGTAAGTAATAGGGGGTCCGCGACCTTCGCGGACCGCAATAATGCTAATACTGTACATTAGGCTAGGGCCTTAAGGACTATAGTAAGTCTCTAGGTGTCTAATAACTCCTTACTAGGTATAGGGGTGTCTCTGGTTTTAAGCAGCTTTTAAAGCCACTCAATTTCAGTATTAGCTGCTGCGAGCTCTTCCTGGGGGGTCAAGACGGCGACTGTTTTACTATTAGAGGTATTTGCGGGTCCTATAGCAGCTTTGCCAACTGCTGTATTTCTTGGCATAGTAGTAGGGGTATTAGGTAATTTTTGGTGTTTGTTTATTTCCTAGGGGGTCTAGTCTATGCGTGTCCTATTCTTAGGTTTCGCGTTCTGTTTATATTCTTTTAGTTCTTGGGGGTTTGTCCTATTCTTATAGTCCTAGTGATGTCCTTAGGGTCCTATTCTGTGTCCTTGTCCTGTTCGTGGCCTTATAGATATATTTAAGTTCCTTCTTAGAAAAGAAGAGTAGTGACGAGCTTTAGATAATATTAGCAACTTGGTTAATTGAGGCACAAGTATAGCAAGAAGGTCGCGCAAGCCTATATAATTGGATTGTCTATAAACGAGGATCCAAAGCTAGAGAAAGGAAAGGAGAAGAAGGGCAGCGTTACTTGAAGTCTTATATAATCCTCGGGTCACGTAAGCTCACATGACTTTATATCTACTATAACGTCTACCATAATCCACCGTTTTCCACTGGCGCCGTAACACAGCCTATGTGGATATGCTTACAGAAATCCTTATTAGCTTTATAGTATTCCTATTATAAGATTAATAAATTCCTAAGATAAAGGGAATGAAAGTTATATAAGGCTATTTTTAAAGTGTTAAATAAGAGCATCTATTAAAGTTAGTACACTATTAATTGTTACTTAATGTCCTTGCGTTCTAAGGGTAACTTTATAAAATATTTAGAGAAACTTATATATTGTATAAAGCGTATCCTAGTCTAAGTTGGTTAACTTATTCTCTTTAAGGGTGTCCTAATAATTCCTCTAGTACTTATAAATCGCCCTATTCTTTTAGAGCGTAATATGAAGTATATAGAACCAGCTATTCCATCTTATATAATTATTAAAAGGAATTCTTCTTCTAGCAAAAGCCTTAATATCTTTTGTACGACCTGTAGAACTTCGTATATAGACGATAATGTTGTGAAGCTTGTTACGGACAGCTTAAGTACAATATTACGACTACTTGGAGAAGAGTTGGAGGAAGCTAGTTGGTTAATATAGGCATAGTCTAGGATGGATCTGGTGGAACTATGTAATAAGAAATAGTAGCTAAGGTTACGTAATGTGATCTATATAATCTATGTAATCTATGTGATCTATATAAAGTGTATAGAGCACACATACCTTATGGAGCGAAGGGATTTCTTAGGCGTATGGTTGTGTATTTAAAGGACTATAGTCCCTACCTAGATAGTCCTCTCTTTATAGTGAATCTTAGAATATAATTGGAGTTAATCTATTAGGTAACCACTCTACTAGTTATTATTATGTTGTTAAACTATTCTTACCTATATACCTAGCCTAATAATAGGACCTACTATAGTTTCTGCTATAAGGTTCCGTTATATATTTACTACTAAGGTTATAGTATTAAATAAGGTTAAATAACATGCCACCTAAAGCACTAGTTATAACGATGTTGACGGTAGCCACGACCTTAGGGTTAAGAGATACTAGTATAGCAGATATGGATTCTTAAGTGGTTACATAAGGTCAGTTATAGGAAATAGTTAATTGCTTATAGGATAATAGTAGGCTACTTAAAGAACGCATTAATGGAATTAGAGTAGTAAAGGTTAAGTTACCTTTAATTAAATAGTTCTTAGGAGAGAAGTTAAAGCTTAAAGGGTTTCTTACGCAGATGTATTTTAAGGTTATATAGGAAGGAGCGAAGTTAGCAATACCTACGGACTAGGTAGCGTACGCAGGACTATTTTTATTAGGAAGAGCTCTAGAGTGGTTTAAGCCTTACCTTACAGAGATATAAGTAAATGGTATAATAACTACTAACCTAGACGTACAATACGTGTTTATAAGTTAGAATGGGTTCGCGGAATAGTTAACGCAAATATTTAGAGACCCTAAAGTAACTATAATAGTGGAACAGAAACTTTAGAACTTAGTATAATATACTTTAGTAATTAAGTATATAACGCAGTTTTAAACACTAGCTATATAGGTTAAGTGGAATAATAGGGTGCTTATGGCATAGTATAAATAGGGACTTAAGGCTAAAGTCCAGGACGTAATTATTTTAATAGAAGATGCGGATACCCTAAGAGAGTTAATAGACTAGTTAATAAAGATTAATAATAGGATCTATTAAAGGGAACAGGCTAAGAAGGGTTAGGATAGAGTTCTATAGTTATATAAGGCGTAGAGTACGCAATAATAGATATAGAGTTAAAAACTATAGAATGGCGCAGAGCTAATAGACCTAAGCGGTACTAAAGAAACCTAGAGATGGGAAAAGAAATTATAGAAACCTAGAGGTTAAAGATCTAGTAATTAAAGGACTTAAAAGTAGAGGCCAAACTAGGGATCTTAGTAGTAGAAGATATTTAGGCGGACTCTATAACAAGAAAAATGGTTTAAAGATAGGGCTTGCATAAATTACGGAAAATAGGGTTATTTTATTAGAGACTATAGAGGTGGTTAGAGTAACTATATAGTAAAGGGAACCCGACTAGTAGAAGACACATATATATAGAGGGACAATAGTGCACTATAAGGAATAAAAGAGTGTTTAATTAACAGTTTTGTATATTATTATAATAACGCGTGCTAAATTTATAAAGACGCTAAGTACGGTATAAGCTATTAGCTATAGGAGCTATTATTATTTAAGTTTAGAGGAACTAATAAACTAGCTTATAGATTGGATATTAAAGATAATAAGTTTAATATAGGCAAAGCATTTACTAATAATAAGGTAATAAAGGCAGCTTACTAGGAGTATATAAACCTTAAAGAAGTTAAAACAGAAGTAGAAACTAAGACTATTACAGAATAAGATTTAATAATAGGTATTGCGATACTATTAGATATAATTTCCATTACTTTATAAGATAAAAGGAGTAATGTTTAAAAGAAACTAAGCAAGTAAATAACTACTAGTGCTAGCTTATTACTTAATAAAGGTAAAAGGCCACAGGTCCAAGATTCTTATAAAGAGATAAGAAAGGCTTTAGACTTGCTAGGTATAATAAGGACAGCTTAAGAACCCATAACAAACAAAAGTTAATAGGAAAGAGTAGTGACTTAGTTTAGTAATAAACA
>Ga0307507_10004366_pt1 | contig 25247 bp, 6 predicted proteins | sample 7_EM_MG_FD_207223 | JGI IMG/M metagenome (GOLD analysis project Ga0307507, IMG submission 207223) | Populus trichocarpa ectomycorrhiza microbial communities from riparian zone in the Pacific Northwest, United States - 7_EM | ecosystem: Host-associated > Plants > Roots > Unclassified | place...
TGCCTAGAAAGGATTCATGTATATAGAACTATAGCGCCATAGCCTAGAGGCTGCATGCGCAGTATTGTACGTAGTATAATACAACGGATAAAAAAAAAAAAAAAAAAGAATGCTCTCCATTCCTTAAGTACTATAACTATACCTAGCGACTCCTTATTATAGATATTGTAGTTTAGTTCTAGTGGTGTTATCTTTTAACTATAATACGCTATTGGATGCCATGCGTCCTAATACTTCTGTAGTAAATATACTCCTAGTACAAAGTCTAATGCATCTATTTTGACCACTATCTCTAGCTCTAGTCTATAGATTTTAAGGATTAGTTCCTGGGTAAACAACTCTTTAAGTTCTTTAAACAACTTTCTCTGTTTATCTCCCCATACCTATAGTTCCTCTTTCTTTATAAGTCTTATAAATGGTTTAATATTCTTTAACCACTATGCTATAAACCTCCTATAGTAATTGCAAAACCCTAGGAATAATCTTAACTGTATAACGTTCTTTAGTTCTTGCCAACTAACTATAGCTTCTACCTTCTTTAGGTCTATATTGTCTCATTCCCAGACCTTCTTGCCAAGGCTCGCTTGCTAATACGCTAACCGCTTTTGGCAAGACCTTCGTTAGAAGGTTTGGTACACGGTTCGGGTTTTTGTTAGTCCCGCGCGGGGTATTTGGGCCTATATACACCTACTTTAAGCCAAATTATCTCAACTTCCACAGCTCCCTAAGCTATTCCTGATGGCCAGAATTACCAAATCAAACCTGGCGAAGAAGACTACGTTGCCCGATTTGCCCGATTCCAATTTGTTGTCTTATTATCGCGCCCGAAGCTCCTAAGTCGTTGCAGCGTACCCGTCGCACGACTACCGCCGCCCTCGTCTTACTGCAGCTAGAGTACCTAAACTTATAGGCTAGCTTTAAATAATAATTAAGGACTATTAGTAGGTATAGATTTGCTTTATAAAAGGGGGTGAGCTTTAGGTAGAGCCTTGTATAGAGCTTCGTATAATTAGAGCTTCGCGCAGAGCTTCCGCAGAGCTTCGAGCAGAGCTTCGAGCAGAGCTTCGTATAGAGCTTCGCGCAAAGCTTCGAGTAGAGCTTCGAGCAGAGCTTCGTGCAGAGCTTCGTGCAGAGCTTCGAGCAGAGCTTCGAGCAGAGCTTCGTGCAGAGCTTCGAGCAGAGCTTCGAGCAGAGCTTCGAGCAGAGCTTCGAGCAGAGCTTCAGCAGAGTTTCGAGCAGAGCTTCGGCAGAGCTTTGTGCAGAGCTTCGTGCAGAGCTTCAGCAGAGCTTCGTGCAGAGCTTCGTGCAGAGCTTCGTGCAGAGCTTCGTGTAGAGCTTTGTGTAGAGCCTTATATAGAGCCTTACAGAACCTTGTGTAGAGCTATATATAGACGTATAGGCGTATAGGCGTACAAACATGTAGCTATATAGATATATAGACGTATAGATGTTTATATCGGCGATTAATTATAAAGATAATTATAGAGATAATTATATAAGTAAATATATAGACATTTAATTATTTATTTATATAAGCGTTATATAACATATCCCGCCTCTACGTTGCTATCCCTTGCAACATTAATTCGGGTCCTTAGTTATTAATAAGGGCCAGCCAATTAGATTAGATAAATTTAGCGCCCGTACTCAGATATATAAAGCTGGTAATATTTATAAAATACTATATATAAGCTTAATCTTTAGACTTAAGTCGTTTAATATAAGACTTCTAGCAGTAATCCCTCTTGTAGAACGGTATTTTATATATACTGCAGCTAAAATAAGTCCTTAGAAGACATGCACGCCTCTCCATTTAAAAACGGCGTTCCTATATAGACCATTTGCTTTAAGGACCCTAATATTGCAAGGGATATAGCAAAAAAGATATTAAGTACTTATAAACTTATTGCAAGCGCGGCGGAATCTAATATATATACTCTTACACGTTATTATAAGAGTAAATAGTAAGGAGCTTAATTTTATATATGGACGAATCTTTAAAGAAAAAAGGAGTATTTATTAAGTATATAGGAATATAAGTATAGCCTTAATTAAAGTATGGAAAGTATATATAAGGCGTAAAGACCTTATAGGCGGCACTTAGGAGTATTTAATTACTTTATATACTATCTTAGTATTAAGGTATCTGATGCTACTACTCCTCTTAAAAGGGTCGTCTTTAATTCTTATTATTAACCTTAATTAAACCTTTTAGAATAACTTATTTATAAGAGAAAAATATATATAAGAGGGAAAAGAGTATCTATCTTATTATTACGGCGCTGGTGGAAAACAGTGAATTGTGGTGGCGGACAATCGCAGACAGTTTCTTACTGTTTCAGACAATCGCAGTCACGTGACCAGACGATCGTATAAAACCTCGAGCGGCGCTACCCTTCTTCTCTTTTCCTTTCTCTAGCTTTAAATCCTCATTTATAGACTACCAATTGTATAGGCTTACGCGTCCCTCTTACCATGCACGTGCCTTAATTAACTAGGTTACTAACATTATTCAAAGCTTATTACCACTCTTTCTTCCTAAGAAGGAACTTAAATATATTTACAAGACTATAAATAGAACAAGGACACAGAATAGGACCCTAAGGATATCACTAGAACCAAAAGAACACAAACAGAATACAAAACCTAAGATATAGGACACACATAGACCAGAACCCTAGAAAATAAACAAATACCGGAAATTACCTAGTACCCCTACTACTATGCCAAGAAGTACAGTAGCTGGCAAAGCCGCTATAGGACCCGTAAATACCTCTAATAGTAAAACAGTCGCCATCTTAACCCCCTAGGAAGAGCTTATAGCAGCTAATACTAAAATTAAACGGCTCTAAGAGCTGCTTAAAACTAGAGACACCCCTACGCCTAGCAATAGTTTATTAGACACCTAGAGGCTTACTATGGTCCTTAAGGCCCTAGCCTAACGTATAGCATTAGTATTATTGCGATCTGCGAAGGTTATAGACCCCCTATTGCTTACAGACGGAACTAACCCTATATTTAATAACTGGAAGCTTTAACTATAGGATAAGCTTAAAGTTAATATAGACTACTTTCCTAATACCTAAGCTAAAATAGTATATATCTTTAGCCGCACCAGCGGTGACGCATAGATACACCTATATCCGTAATATGCCTAGGACTTAGTAGACCCCTTCCTCTCTAAAGAAGAGATAATTAACCACCTATCTTCTATTTATAAGGACCCCTTTAAAGTATAGAACGCCCAGCTTAATTATAAAAGCCTAAATATAAAAACAACAGAGACCTTCTTGGCCTTTTAGACCCGCTTTCTATACCTAGCTGGACAGGCTTAAATCCCCTAGGAAGATCTAATACCAGACCTCTTTAACAAGCTTACCCTAGACCTATAGCGCGCTATACTACCAGTTTATACTACTATATAGACGCTTAAGGAACTTATAGACTAATGCCTAGCTATTAACTAGGGCCTCTATTAGATTAAGGCATGTGCTAAGCGGTATAAGACTAGAAGCTCTGCCAACTAGAATATAAGTACTATAAGAATGGGCCGCAGCGCCCTAGTAAGATCTACAACCCCTATAGTACCGGCCGTATAGCCCGCCGCTAGTTCAGCAGCTAGCCATGCAGCTAGTCCTGCCGTGGGTCCAGTAAATGCTTAGCTAATATATAGCAACCCCCGTACACAGGCCCTTAGTAATTAGGGAGCTTGCTTCTCTTGCAGCTAGAAGGGCTATATTATAAAGGATTGCCCAATAAATATTAAAGTGGGCGAGGTTCTATTAATCTAGGAGGATAGTATAGAGTTAGAAAAAGAGGAACTTTAGAGGAAGACTCCTCTCTAGGGTTAAAAGGGATTAACATATTATATATTAATCTGGGTCGGCTAGTTAGTAAAAAAAGCTGCACTATCCCTTATACTTTATTCTGTAATAGATATTAAGTTTTAGCCTCTGCCTTAGCTAACTCTAGAGTAAATACCTTTACCTTAGTAGATACCTAGTATACCATAAAGCTGGCTGACTTTTTAAATACCTCTATTAAAGAACTACCCAAACTAATTCCTATTTGCGGGTATAATAGATAGATAGGGCCACCTATTATAACTATCTTGCGGATTTACCTCTATGTTAATAGACAAAGGTAGTATAATATCCCCTTACTTATTATGGACCTAGAAAGCCATAATATAATTTTAGAAAGAAAATGGCTAGCCTATTTAGGCTTACAGCTTAACATATAGAGTAGATAGCTTATTTAGCCCAAAACCTTACCCCTAACCCCTTCCTTTATAAAAGAAATTAGTATTATAATAGAAAACCTTATACAGCTATAGGTAGATACTATTTACTAGGCCAATGCTATATATAGGGACCAGGCCTTTAAGAAAGATATATAGCTTAATCCGCAACGGGTCCGTATACTACGCCGCCCCCAGACTACCAATATCCCGCCGCCGGCACTAGAAACCTAGAAAGATAGTAATAAGCTAGCTGGCCTAGGCCCTATACAGCTATAAAGAACAGTAAGGAATATTAAACGCTATACTAAACGTATAGACTAGAAAGATAACTTATAGAAGATGGAATAGGAGCTAAGGAGGATTATAAGCCCTTAACTATAAAATATGGTCCATAGAATGTCCGTAAAAAACCCTACAAACCTCCTACCAGTTAATATCTGCTGTATTAGTGCTATAGGGTTCTACCAGAACTTAAAATGGCCTAACACTATTGCCTTTATAACTAGCTTATATAAAATTAACCGGATAATTAAAGGCAAGGAAGCCCTAGCCTATAACTAGCTTAGTGGGGAAAGCAAGCTTATAGATAAAGAGCTAGTAGAACAGAAACTACTCCGCCAATACCAGGAATTCAAGGATGTATTCTCTAAGGCAGTATCTAATATACTCCCGCCTTACTAACTATATAACCATAAGATTAAGATTGAGCTAGATAAAGAAAACACCCTTAGTTATAGCCCCTTCTGCTAGCAATCTACTAATAAGCTATAGGCCACTAAGTAGTACCTTATTAATAACCTTAATAAGGGCTTTATTAAGCCTAGCTAAGTCCCCTTTACCTTACCCATTCTCTTTACAAAAAAGCTAAACAGCGGACTCCATTTCTGTATTAACTACTATAAACTAAACTATATAACCTGCAAAGACTAATATCCGCTGCCCTTACTTAAAGAAACACTAGCCTATATAAGTAAGGCTAAGATTTTTATAAAGCTTAATATCCGCTAGGCCTTTTACTAAATTAGGATAGACCCCAGATCTAAGGATCTTACTATATTTTAGACCTGCTACGGATTATATAAATATAAAGTACTACCTTTTAGACTAACTAACGGACTAGCTATATACCAGCGGTATATAAATAACGTACTCTTTAACTACCTTAATAACTTCTGCACAGCCTACCTAGACAATATTATGATTTACTCTAAGGATAAACTAGAATATAAGAAACACATCTATAAAGTCCTATAACGGCTCCGCGAAGCCAGTCTCCAGGCTAATATTAGAAAATTAGAGTTAAGTGTTAAACGTATAAAGTACCTAGGATTTATTATCAGTATAAATGGAATTAAGGCAGACCTAGAAAAAACGGCCGTAATTAATTAATGGGAACCCCTAAGAACTATAAAGGGAATACAGTCATTCTTAGGCTTCTATAACTTCTACTAACGCTTTATTAAGAATTATAGCAGAATTACGCGGCCTCTAAGCTGCCTTACCAAAAAGACTTAACCCTTCTATTTTAATGCTGCGTGTAAACAGGCTTTTAACGAACTTAAGAAATGGCTAGTCTCTACTCCATTACTGGCCCATTTTTACCTAGAATGGCCCTTAAGGCTAGAAACAGATGCTTTAGATAGTATAATAGCTGCTATATATTCCCAGAAACAGCTAGATGGAGAATAGCATCCTATTATATACTATTCAAAAACTATAATAGATGCTAAGTTAAATTACCATATTTATAACAAAGAAATACTAGCTATTATCTCTAGCTTTTAGCACTAGCGTATACAGCTAGAGGGGACCCCTAAACCTATTTAAGTAGTTTTAAATTACAAGGCCTTAAAATACTTTATAATAACTAAAGCCCTTATAGCCTGGCAGGCACGCTAGGTAGATATCCTATTACAATTTAACTTCCTAATTATGTATAAGCTAGGCACAACCAACTATATAGATGCCCTTATAAGGTATAAGCAAGACCTAAATAACTAAATGGCCGTAAAGATTATATTACGGACCTAGACACTGCTATAACCAGAGCACCTTAACCCCTAAATATAGGCAGAGCTAAATATAGACTCTTTGGATGCTAAGATATATCCCATTAACTCTATAGAACTTAACCTTATTAATAAACTGCTATAGGCAAACTATACGGCCCCTTCTCTACAGGAGTACCGCGAAAAGGTAAAGGATACTACTAGCCTATAGTCCCTTAAAAACAGACTACTTAAGCACTAGGAGTGGCCAGTGGTGGTAAAGGAATAGAATTTACGGACTTAGCTTATCGCTAAAGCATATACCTAGGTCTCTACGGCCTACCCTAGAAAAAATAAAACCTGCAGAATCATTGGCGATTACTACTACTGGCCCAGAATGGTTATAGATATTAACCGCTATATATAGAACTGTAACAACTACCGTAGGTCTATAATTCTATAAGATAAGACCCTAGGGCTATTAAAGCCACTCCTAATACCAGAACGCCCTTAGCAGTATATCTCTATAGACTTCTATAAGTTACCTATAAACCGCGGCAGATATGATATAGTTATAATCCTAGTTAACCGCTTTAGCAAGCGTCCGTTTTTAATCCCCTATTATAAGAATATTAATACTAAAGAAGCGGCCTAACTATATATCTATTATATCTACTAAATTTACAGACTACTAGATACTATCATATCTAATTATAGGCTATAGTTTATATCAGCCTTTTAGAACAAGTTTACCTAGACCCTAAGCATTAGGCTAAAGCTCTCTATGGCATACTACCCCTAAATAGATGGTTAGACGGAGATTATAAATTAATACTTAGACCAGCGACTCTAGCCTTTTATTAACTACTTTTAGGATAACTAGAGTAAACTACTGTGGGAGGGTACAGTCTCTCTTAGATAGGAAGTCACGGTATAGTCAGTTAGTCAGTCAGTCGTAATCAGGCAGTAGGGAAGCGGTCAGTAAGAAGAGAAGAAAAGAGTGTATTAAAGAGAAACTGTGTGTCTATTAGCCCTGTTGGAGTTGTTAAAGACTTTAAGGGCTCCAGACTAATCTATATAAAATATATGGAAGGCCTAGGCTCTCCCAAAGCTACGCCCAATCTAGATGTTAAATCCAGGGGGCTAAACCACACTACTATATACCTCCCCCACCTAAGTTGTTGTCCACTAACGACTTCCAAAACTCTAAAACTCCTTATCTTCAAAACAAAGGCGCGGCAGGTAATCGCATGCGTTCCTTACCTTTACTATAAACCCAAGATAGTGAACGAGGAGACTCCGTTCTGGTTAAACAAGACCGTTCTTGTCCGCCTAGCTAAGCAGTACAAGATGTATTAGACTGGCGGCTCTTAGATAATATAGCTCTTTCGCGTTCTTCCACTTGCTTAGTTCTGTCCTATAATTCTTTAGGCAGCTCCACATAACTCTGTCCTTCTATAACAATTAGGGGTACTCTACTTGGATCTACCATAATAGTTAAAGGCTCAATTCCATTGTTAATATAGTAGAAGTATGAGTGGCTGTTAAAGCGCTCTACTTTAGTTGCACGTATAAGCTGAAACGCATCCTTATAGTTCTCAACGGCCTTTAGACAATAGGAATGCATCTATTTTACAACTTCGTTCCTATTACCGGTAAGAAGAAGATCACAATCTTAAATTACTGCTAGAGAATCCCATCGTCGTTTACTAAGAAGGGCGTCGGATAGAGCGCTGGCAGCCATAAGCTTAACTGTTGTAGGGAAGCAATATGGAATTGCGCCGTAGAGATTGGCATGTCTAGACGGCGTACAGGGCGGCGCTTTTAAGTCTTAGTGCGCATCTACCAACTCTGTCTAAGTACCTCCTTTAGTGACTTTAAGGTTATTATGATTGTCCTAAATACCAATAAACTATAGCAGCATTGTTCGCTAGGTCCCAGTCAAAGGTCCTTTTGCTCTATAAGGAAGGTAAGGTATAGTTATACACACATCTCCCTTCTTATATAGCTGAGCTACCTAGTCAGTTGCATATTTCTCTACGTCCTTAGCGGTCCAGTTATGGTCCGAGATTTTATATATAAATCTATCGCCCTTAGCTAACCCTTACGCTTTGAGATCTGCCTACCACGATTCTAAGTAATAATGCATGCCAGGAAGGATAATTGTGCAGTTATCCTTAGTCTTATTATCTAGAGAAACGCTTCCTTAGATTATATTAGTACTGCGTCCACTTTTAAGGAGCGAGGGAATATTGACGTTAATATGGCGGAAAGCTATAGAGTCTCCTTTAACCGCGAATTTCGTATAATAAGGGTAGGAAATGAGTTGCCACCAGCTATTAGGCCTAAGAGTATAATAGAGGCAATAATACTAAGGGTCTTATTTTATTAGCTATTAGCAGAGACCGTGGACTATTATTCTTAACTAGCCGTAATTTAGTCGCCCATTAATTAGATGCTGATAATAGCGGTATATACGTATTTCCTTATTAATTATTACTAAGATACTAGAATCCCACTACTACCCAAATACGCTTAAAACCACGGATCCTTCTCGCTGCCATATATCTTAGTTGTTTGGTGACAGTATCTAATCAAGTAAAGCCTCCCTGTTATAGGAAAACCTTAGTGCCGAGTTATAAATAAACTTGTACGGTCCTAAGGAGTTAGACGGAACTAGAGGCCTATAAGCTTTTCGGAACTAGGAGTATATAGTAGGGTCTATCTTTATAGTGCCTAAGTAATTGCGAGCGTAATATATTAAACGAAGTCTGTGATATAGCGCGGCATAGTTTAGACCCTTTATCGCTAAACCTATACGCCCTCCTATGGCTTATATATGCATTTAGCAGACCTTATATATTTCCGGGTTTAAACCAGCCGCCCTATACTAACTGCGTAAGAGCTTTATAACCTTAGTTGGTTTGATTTTAGTAGTTTAGTTTAGGGACGCCTTAAAATAAGCTGGTACATTATCCTTGCAGTCATATCCTTATTTTGCGCAGAGTATCGCCACAGCGTCTGTGGCCTCCTTAATGTATTCTTTATTATCTCCTAACTTAATAACGTTTTCATTAAACAGCGATTCTACTCTTAGCCCTCCCACTTCTGGATAAGCAATTGCAAGTCCTCTCCTTGGATTCCTCCTTAAAGAGGATACTAGCAGCTATAGGGGCGAGCCAACAGGCGTTCTAGCCGCAAGAATGCTTTTATTTATAGATAATAAAGGCGAGTCCACTAACATAGGCGATCCTTACTGGGATGGGCTTGGCATAATACTAACACCTCCTCCTTAAACAGGTGTTAATGGCTGAAAAGCTAAGGGATTTATTACGTTGGAAGTATATTGTAAATACGCTTATAGTATAAGAGCCAAGCTCTCTCCCGCTTATCTAATTCCGACATTAGTGACCTCTGGTCCTATAGTAGTCAGTCTCCTACTTCTTAGCGGTAGGTCCTTATTTGGAATAAGGAAGCCAGTTAAGTGTCTCCCTAAACCATGCTTATTCACTACCTAATCTAATATCGCTCTTTTTAACATTTTAGGCGCGAGCGCGAAGTCAGTTGGCTATAGTTAAGTAGTGTTCTTAATACTGCGTCCTAGATAATCAAGCCTCTTAACCAGGGCTTTATTAACTCACGCTATTACTTTATAAAGTGGGTAGACGGTAAGCTTTTGGGCAGTAGAAAGGAAGTAGTAGAAGACTATATATTTTAGCGGTCCGTTAAAAACATCCTTTTCCCTAGGCTTTTTGGATAGTTTCTCTAGCTTTATTATACTAATTCCTTTAATCTTTTGCCATCTTACTAATGTTAGAGATATCCTTAAAGATTATTAAGAACGCGTCCTTTCCTAGAGATGCTTATAACCTGTTATTATAATTAACGAAATTAACTACCACACTAGCAGTATCTGCGTAGTTCTCTCTCTTAAGCAGAATCTCGTTATAGATTTAAATAAGCACTATACAACACTGATTAACTATAAAGCCTCTAACTTCTGTAAGGACATTATTGATCTATTGCTTAGCTCCTTTATACAGTACCAGTGGTCTACTAGACGAAGACATAATAAATATACTGTTGTTAATTCTACTTGGTTTATACTTTAGCTAATTACGGTTGTCTTTAAGGTTTATTAAGGGCGAAAAGGTAAAGTTCTTAATAGGGTTTCCTAATATAAATAGTCCACCAAATCTGGTGGCGGTATGGAGTTCTGCCGGCGCTAATTGTTAAATAGACCAATCATAATTTTCCATCCCCGGGATGGAAAATCGCTATTGGTTTAGTAAAGGCGGTAAGCGGAACTAACATCTTTACAGTAAATAATACTAGATAGTTATATATAAACATTCCTCTGTCCTTACCTTAGGATTGCGCGGCTGTTATCTATATCCCCTCCCCTACCTTAGAACTTAACTGTCCCTTAGTTAAATATTTTGTACTTAGTTTTATTAAATAATCTTTCTAGAACGCGCACTTCTTAAAATACATAGCATTGCGATACTGGTGGATTTTATATAACATCCTCCTTAGGCTCTGGCTCTGCTATTATTTCTTATAGTATAGTTCCGCCTAACTGGTCAAGCCGGTCCTCCTAATAGACCTTAGACATCTGTTGTTAATAGAACCTCTTTAATCTATTCCCTAGAGTTTAATCGCGAAACGGTATACTATTAAGATCCTTAATTAAGTACCATCCTTTGTAAGGGTGACTCTTATATACGCGGAACGGGCCTAGCCATTTTAGATCTAACTTACAACTACTAGAATAGTCTTGCTTAAGCTGCGTGTTATAAAGTATAACTATATCTCTAACCTTAAATCCGTCCTGGCAAATGCGGTAGGTGTTATTAAAATACTCTTTATTTATAACTCTTAGTCGTCTTATACGCGCGACAGCTTCTTGTATATCTGCGTCTTTTTAGTTAAACTGCTTTGCGCAAAGTACTAGTAGCTCTATAGTGGTCCGGACTGTTTCCCAAGGCAGTATCTGCCAGGTGGGTATATAGAGTTTAATAAAAAGGACATGCTTATATCCGCATATAACCCTTACTAGTGTTATTCCTATAGACCTCTTAATAGTCGTTCTATCTGCCTATAAGACTATATGAAGATTATCTAGCTATAAGCCTTCTATCTTTGCTAAAGCGTCTACTATAGGCTTATGACCTCGCTCTATAAAGCCTTGCGACTGTGGGTGATATATGGAAGCCATAACCCTCTTGATGTTATAGAGCTCCGCGAGCGCAGCGGTAATATCAGCATTCTCTCCTCCACTATCTATAGAGAGCTGTCCGAACACTCCCTATTAGCAGATAACGTCTTCGTAGAGGAACTTTGCTATACTTTTCACATTCTTATTCTAAAGGGCCTAGGCTTCCACCCATCTAGATATATACTCTTAAGCAATAGCCAGGTATCAGAACCCAAAATGGTTTGGCGGCATAAACATAATATCCACCGTTACTTATTACCACAAGGTGGACTCCTATATAGGGTACATCGCTTCTTCTTCCTATCCCAGCTGTCGCTGTTGGCACTATAAGCATGACTTAATATACCACAATATTTAATCCCACAGCCCTGGCCACTAGTATCAATTTAAGACCCTCTAATACATTCCCTCCCGTCTATAATGTCCACTCTAATTATAAAGGCTCTTAATGATCTCCTACTGAGTAATCTCGTTATTGACTACCCTTTATATTAGTACATTCTTAGACTGTTAGCGGAAGAGCTGTTAGTCACGCACTAGGAACCTTAGTATATGCCACTTAAACTTTTTAAATTCCTTGGTATTTATCTCCTCTGGACGCCGTAAGGTTACTAGCTATTTCGTAATCCTCTAAGATTCCTCTAAATATAAGTCTTCTAATGGCAGACCCACTTCCATTTTAAGAGGGCTAGCTGTGTATTCTAAGGCACTTAGCTTATAGTTAATAAACTCTTTAATATCCTCAGTCGGCTTATTAGGTTGTTCGCCATTAGGTAGCTATCGCGAAAGTCTATTAGCTAGGCTATTCTTCTTCCCTGGTATATATCTAACATTAAAGTCCTACAGCTGGATCTATACTAGCCATCTTATTATTAAGGCTCTGGGTAAATTAGTAGTAGTATAATTTAGTTATATAACTAAGGTGCTTATATCTGTCTTAACTATAAAGCGAACGCCGTATAGGTATACGCGACACTTCTTTAGCGTATATAGTAATGCCTAATACTTAAGCTTTCCTAAGTTATATTTCTGTTCCGCTTAAGACTAAATACCGCTCTTATATTAATATAGGTGATAACGACCTTGCACATCTAGTTATATAAGGCCGCACCCCCATCCATTCTTATATTTGTTAATGGTGAGAACAATCAGCCTAGCCCCTTTACTATAATCCAGTTAAACCAATATGGGTATAGTAGTAATGGCATACTTTAGAGTCTTTATAGCGGTGATCTGCTCTATACCCTATATAAACAGAACGTTTACTCGTAGTAGTTAGAAGATTGGCTCTGCCTTAATTGCAAAGTCTTCTACCTATATTTGGTAATATACAACAACTCCTAGGAATGCTTGGGCGGACGTAACGTCTTTATAGTCTCTCTAGTAAACAATCTTTGCGACCTTTAACTCCTCTAGATATTATCCCTTGCCATTATAGTAGTAACCAACCACTATAATCTCGTCTTTATAGAAATAAGACTTTACGCCTAAGATTATATATCTAGCTCGTTCTAAATCTATAAGTACTCTGTTTAGCCATATAATGTGTTCTAGAATGTATCTGTATATACCTAGAAGACTCTCTTCTCTATTATATACTGTCTATGGGCCTTTTACTGTAATATTATCCAGAAACGGCAAGGCATAGTATAGGATATATTGTTCCAGAATCTTAGTAATTGTCCTTATAAACTAGGCTACTAAATTCGTGCCTCCTATAAGTACCGTTATTTGTTATAGAAGTCCCAGAGGTGTTATAAAAGCCATTAGGTTCCTACTTTCTATATTAAGCTCTAGTTGGTTATAGCTAGAGAAGAAGTCTACTAGAGATATAACCTTGCACCCTACAAACTCCTTAGAAAACTCATTAGCACATAGTGGCAGATTTACGTCCCTAATAGTTACTTGGTTGATATTTATTGCCACATTAATTAGTCGGTACTTCTTATATTCCTTCTTACTTATAAGAAACCATAGATTCCTATATAGGCTTTTGTAATATTCCAGAGTCCCTTAAGCTAGTTATTCTCGTAATATACTTATTACTTCTCCTCGCAGGGCCCTTGGTATAGGAAAGTTTGGTACTTGCTATGCTTTATATAGTACAGTCTTAATCTTTAATGGTGGAGTTACGTCTCTGCTAACGCGACCCATCTTAGAGAACTCCCATACCAGTGTCTCTTCTTAGTTAAATAGTATGGCCTTAAAGATCTCTCGTTCTCTTAGCTAAATATCCCCTATAATTATACGCTCTAATCGTTCTGGCTTTAGTTGTATACTATAGGCCAGCTTAGTGTATCGCGGCTTAAGGAAATAATTATACGGACTAAGAGGCAACCCTTAGATTAATGCCTTCTGTCTATATAAGGCCACCTCTCGCCATTCCATTATACCTCCTATAACTGTTCTATCTGGTGCTAATGAATTAACTAGGTGGACCTTATCTACCTTTTGTTTATACGCAGTTGCTATATTTATGGCGTTTTATTAGGCCTTGCTCCAGTAGCTTTCTATTTACATTGTAAATAAATCCATTATCTTTAATATTTAATATGTAAGGGACCTAGCCTTTGCTTTAAATACTAGCTTCTAATTCTTTTTTAAGTGTTTCTTTAGGACTTTCTTTAACGTTTTACTATCAAGCTCTCTCTATTTAATATTATGGTCTTTTTTCTACTAATGGCTCTGTCTAGCGGATATCTAAAATAGTAAGCGTCCGTATTGGAGCCGCACCTTATTTCCCTCCTCTTTAATCTTGACGTCCTCCTTATCCTAATGCGCCGGGTTATAAGTAACCCTGGATACAATCCTAGCAGTCGCACCAGTTATACGTTTCCTAAACTATTGTCTATACTAATGCCTTTATTTGGTTTAAAGAATATTGTATCCTTATAGGACGTTAAGAACCTCGTTTTAACTCTACCATCTTCTAATTAAATAATGCAAGATACCTAACCTATTGCGGTGCGTTTTATTGCTAGTTTAGCCCTTACTAACTATAGCTTACTAAGTATTACCTCATGTAACATTTCTCCTACAGTAATAAATGTTATAGATATTAAGACGTTACCTATTACTATAGGGACCGCATATACTAATCCAATAAACTCAGACTAAGTCCTATTAGCAGACGTTAAACGTGCACCTTATAGTTACAAAGGCAGACTTAATATTGGTAAGCCGTGTTATAGAGCCACGCTTTCTTTAATAAGGTTAAGCTCCGCTCCAGAGTTAATTAAGCATTTAGCCCTTCCGTCTCCTATCCGCGCTTCTACTTTTAGGTATTATCTTTAAAACCAGATAAATCCTACTTCTTATTTAATCTGGTCCACTTTAATAGTTGTTAAGCCAGCCTAATCAGCATAGAACGCCAGATATGCTAATAACACGGATACCTTAACGTCCTCTTGCTTCTATCGGTAAGGCTCCGCAAGGGGTAGTAGGAGAGGCTTAAAGAATAGCCTTACAACCTTAGGCATATACATAAGGCAGTTACCAACCGTAACTTTAATGGTTTTTAACAAAATCTTATCCGCCATTACGGCTGGGCTCAGGATGTTTCCCTTTAGTATATCTATTATCCTAACTGGCTTTAGTTGTGGTGCTTTAGCTATTGTTATTATATCCACTATTTGCTCCGTCTGTCTTAGCTATTTAATATAGTCCATTTTATTAATCTTATTATTGCTTAACAGTGGTTAAGGAGCTTGCTACTAGGGCTATAATGCGATTTGGATATATCCTCCTGGTTGTACATTTTAAACTACTGCCGGTCGCTAACCAGATAGTTTTAAAGGCGGTTTCGTTACTTTTACTTCCCCTTGCAGTTTCCTAAGATTATATAACCATGGCGTAGGCTGCGACTGGGTTGCGGCTTCTACCGAATTAATATATATTAACTCCACTTGGTATATATCCTCCTAAGACTTGCTAAGTTCTTCCTTACTTTTAGCGTCGCTTCCTTCTATAAGCTCTACTAAAGCTGCCTTTAGTTAGACGCCTGTTACTAGAGTATTAGAATTAATATTCGCGTTCTACTTTAGCTAGTCTTTAAGGAACTTAATCTAATTATCGCTTAGTAAATATAGAATTGTATTTCCTAGGCGCTCTCGTATTCTAGTGCAGATTTAGTTGTTCTTATTTATATATAGGAAACTACGACGAACCAATTCCTGAAGCTGTAGACACTAATTAATAAAACGGTAGAAACCCCTATATCTATAACATGTCTAAGCTTATACTAGGTATGTGCTAAAGTTTCCTAGCCCTCTATACCTTCCTAGGCCCAGCTTATATCGTTCTTATAGCGCTCCCTTATAGGGCGGCTGCGGTCTATTATTATTCAGTACTAGTCGCGGGCCTATTTATTCTTGCTATATTAACGCCCTATTTAGGAGCTGCGTGTACTGTGTTAGATCTTGGCAAATCCTATCTAGGAACAGCATTGAAGATGCAACGCCCACTAATTTAACCGTCCCAAAATTAAGCTTTTAGAGTTGATTAATACGTCTCTCTAGCTTAGGGTCCGTTTCCTAAGTTATTTAATAGGTACCTACCAACTCGCTTAGTAGAGAGACTATAGGCGGTTAAAGGGCAGCATCTCTTTAGTTAGTTACGGCTGGTTGCTAATTATGGAATTGTCCAACTAGCTAATAAAGGCCTTACTTCTTAGGATTTATTATTAACAACCAATCTACGCCTTTATGTGAATTAAGCCTGTCTTCTACAGCTCTCCTTATTAGATGGAAGTTAAAAGACTCTTATCTATCTAGGTCGGCTCCTGTTTTAGTTATAGCATATCTTTAATATTTAAATGGGAGTCCCCTTGCGAACTAGTACCCTTAATTACGGTTTTCTAAATTACCAGCCTCGGTAACCCTTTAGAAGATTAACATAAACTGCCTATAGTATTCACGTATACTGCTAGGTGGATTGTTCCTGCACTACAGTATATAAGCTTCTAAGAATTCTACCATTTTAACTTGTTAAAAGTAGTTACTTCCTTAGTAGTCTGTCCTAAGCTTCCTTATAAGTTCCGTCTAATTGCCAATTATAAACTTAGGTAGGCTCTAGATCCATATCCCTATCTAATAATTATAATACTCTGGAAGTTCTTAATGCTTCTTATTATCCATAACATAATATTAGATGTATAGTCGCTTATACTATTTAACGAATTGCAACATGTTTTGTCCTATAAAGTAAGGGGTCCTAGGAGTTCCTAAAGCCGGTATAGGCTGGGCCATAACATATACCTTATTTTGTTCTATTAGTGGTCTAGTAGGATACGGCGGACCTATAGATTCTCTAGGGATAGGTAGGTGGACCTTATAACCCTTATCCTCTATCTATTAAAAGTTGTCGGTCCCTGACGTTGTGGGAGTTAGGGTTAGTATTATATCCCCTAGTTTAGGAGAGACTCGCGGTTTAATAGGCTGCTTACTTTCCTCTCCCCTTCTAGCACCTTTACTATTATTGTAGAATGGACCTAACATCCCTAATAATCCCTTTGCTAGTGCTGTTGCCATTATTCCTATAAATTTAAAGGTAGCTCCTATAAACGCGAGAATAATTATATAGACCGTTGTAAATATAATAAATAAAATATAAAAGACTTTTCTCTGCCGTTCCTGGCGTACTATAGTCCTTTCTTTTATCCTCCGTCTTGCTGCGCTACATACTTGCATTCCAATCGCTGTTCTCCAACAACCGTTCCCATATGGAGACCGACCGTTCCCGTACGGAGACCGAAAGTGTCGTTGGTTCATTCCTATAGTAGTAGCTGCGCACCGGTCGCTAATATACCCGTGCTTCTCTGCCTCCCTTTCCACGCGTCCTTTTTCTGTCTGTTAGTTCTTTTACAGTTCTAGATCGTTCCTATACGTCTCCTGTATATATAGCACTAGACTTCTAATCTAAAGAGCTTGCCGTCGTCCCCACGTGGAATGCCATAAAATATGTAGGAGGGTACGGTCTCTCTTAGATAGGAAGTCACGGTGTGGTTAGTTAGTTAGTCAGTTATAATTAGGCAGTAAGGAAGCGGTTAGTAAAAAGAGAAGAAAAGAGTATATTAAAGAGAAACTATATGTCTGTTAGCCCTATTAGAGTTATTAAAGACTCTAAGGGCTCTAGACTAATCTATATAAAATATATGGAAGGCCTAGGCTCTCCCAAAGCTATACCCAATCTAGATGTTAAATCTAGGGGGCCAAACCACACCACTACACTACTACCTATAATAGACTACGCCCAGGCAACCCTACCCTATAACTTTACGGGGTTTGCACCTATTCAGCTAGGAATAGGATACTTACTATTAGTATCACTTCCAGTAATACGTAATGCTATTGCAATAGTATGGGTGGTAACTGATTTTGATTAATGCTTATTAATTCTCCTATTTTATAGGTGGAATTTGGTGGATTTCCTAAGCTCGCTTAGCTTACGTAATCGCGTATAACTGCATTGCGAAACCTTGTTCAGACACTAGGGGCATTTAGTTTTGTAACGGTGCTTAAGCGCGCCACCTGCCGAATTCTGCCAGATTCCATTAAGTTCTGCCAAATTCTGCCATATTCCGCCATATTCCACCAAATTCCATTAAGTTCTGCCAAATTCTGCCAAATTCTGCTATATCGCTAAAGTGACTAATCACGATTTTCCATGCCCGGTATAGAAAATCGCCATTAGCTTGCTTAGTACTAGCGCCTTAGCTACTAGCTTAACATCTTTATAATCTCTATTCCTGCCTTTCTATCTTCTCCTCTCTTTACCCACTTAGTAACCTATAGCTTAATTATATTTATATTAATTAGGTCCTTTAATGCCTGGTAAGGCTTTAATTTTGTTATAGCGTCTATAGGATTACTGCCTCTATTAATCTATTTAATCTTTGCTATCTCTCTTCTTTTGTATAATTGTTGTAGACATATTAGGTTAACTATAAGTCGTTTCTCTTATATTGTCCTAAGTTTGACTAAGCAATTATATAGAGATTTTAAATCAGTATAGAGGATAACCAGTAGTTGTTTAAGTTATAGGATTTTCTTAATAGTTGCTTTAATTATAGCTCCAGTATTAAATCCGTAGGCTATTCTATATAATTTAGATGCTAAGACACTTTATATAACTCGCTTGCATTTAATAGATAATTAGTGGAGGATATTAGCCTTATTATCTTTATCTATAAGTATAATAACAAAGCCAATTTAGGATGAGAGGTTATAGTTATTTACAAAAGATAAGTCTATAAAGATTATTAATTTAAGGGAGTCTTTACTGGTATTAAGTTATACAAAACGGAGCCCTCTAGAAGGGTTATTAATTTGCTACTATAGCTGCTTATTAAGCTGCTTCGCGTGCTCCTCCTTTAGATTAACAACTTATGCTGTAAATAAGAGGTTAAAGGCAGCTTCTAGTTAGCAGACTGTGGCAATATAGGCTCCTCTTGCTCTCTAAGCAATATACTAGTCCTTTAGTGTAACTGCCTTATAGACTTCCCTTCTAGAGCTAGTTAGGTCTATAACCTTTATAGTAACTAACTTTAGGTTCTGGTATTAACGTTCTTAGGTAAGGGTTATTAAGTCCTTTTCTTGCCTAATATAGCCTCCATTAAACTTAATTGGAGTATTTGGTGTAAGCTTCTCTCTTTCTTTTACTAGGAACTTTACCTCCTAAAGCTTAACTTCTTTAGCCTCTATAAAGGTTTTATTAGTAAGGAATAGTGTATTATTAATCTATAATCCTACAATTCTAAAGCTGTTGTTAGTTGTATATAATAAGTAGGGGTTATATATTAACTAGTTCATCTATAGCTTATTAAGGTGGTAACGGTAGTATATATTAAACTAATAGTTACCAGCTTCTGGGATACTGTATAGTAGTTTAATAACTTTTAGGATTAATCTATTCTTTAGTCTAAGTTCTAGTAGCAGGTATATAAAGAAGTCTCTATTTAGGTAAGTACTGGATTATATATAAGCTTATAAAATGTTATATAGGTATAGAGAAGCTGGTCTTCTTTTATTTCCCTATAGGGTTGCTATAAGTGCTAGGATGATTTTCTAGCTAATACGTTAAATGGTTGGTGACTGTATTAGAACTAGATCTTTGCTATAGTTGTTATAGGCTTATATAACTAGTCTAGACTTTTTAAAGGCCTTATCTATTCCGGCATTCTTAATCTTATTAATAAATTAGGAGTTGAAGATTCTAACTCCTTCTAGGACGTCTACTGTATTAATAAACTTAAAGACACCTTTCTTAAGTAAACCGTTTATCTCCTTGCATTGAGACTCTGTAAATAACAGTGAGGTATGCTTAAAGGTTATAGTATTAGGTTTCGTCAGGCTGTTATTAATAAATATTAATACGTCTACAATGTTTTGCTAGGACTTTGTTAGCGATTATTATATCCGTTTTAATCTTTGGGGGGGTGCACTAGCTGCCAGTTCCTTAGTTGGTTCCTTAGTTAGTTTCTTAGTTAGTTCCTTAGTTAGTTCCTTAGTTAGTTCCTTAGTTAGTTCCTTAGTTAGTTCTTCCTCTAGTTCCTTATTAGGTTCTTCTGGTTTGGGTTATAGGTATAGCTTTACTGCTATGGTCCTAAAATTAGTAGGTCTATTAGGGAGCTATACCTTATATATTTCTCCGTTAATTCCAAGCAATTTAAATAGGCTAGTCTATCTACCGCTTTGTCTAGTATTGCCTTTGCGCCATATAAGTACTTCTGAGTTAAGGGGGAGGTTGTGGATTATAGTAACAGATAGACCGTTTTATTAGTTTAGTATATTGTTAACTTACTTCTTTGCCCTAATCCTTGCAATCTCCTCTATTGCCTTCTTTATAGCTGCTGCTCGCTATGTAATAGAGGGTGCTAGTGGGTCAAGTTCGCTTATTTAAGGATAGGTATTAAAGATAAGTAGTGTTAGGACCAAGCCGTCTAGGCTAGCTGTATTATTAGCAGCTTTTTCTGCTATTTATAGAGCTAATTCCTTAGCTATTCCTAAGTCCTATAGTTCCTCCATAATTATTTGGTATGCTTGGCGTATAGTTAAGTAAGCTCTTTCTACTATTCTAATAGACCAATGAGCTTCTACTGGGACACTCTTGGTTAATATAGCCATTGCTATAGTGTGTTGTTGGAACTCCTTGTTTATAAAGTTCTTCCCAGCATTATAGGTAATGTAGTTGGGGGGTCCAATATAGGTATTAATCTAGCAGAGTTATAGGGTATCCTAGGTATACTTTGCGGAGATATTACGTAGCTATCTTATAGCTTAAAATTTAGTAGCTTTATTAATTATATAGAGGACAGGGCTTCCATTAATATACATAATATTAATAAAGATAGAATAGTTAAAATTGGAATCTTGGTCTTCTTATAATGTAAACTTAAATTGTCTAGGGGATTTGCCGTGTTTCTAGTAGTGGGAGCAGTACTTAGTAAGATAGTTAATAACCTGCTTATTAATGTTATTATGGCTAAAGCGTTCTAATACCTTATATAGCTTATCTGCTAATAGATGTCTGAAGCGGCGGTAGAGTTAGCAGAGTTTAGTAGTAGTTAGGTAGCAGGGGTTTTAATTAAATAAGTGGGTTATAAATGACTGTAGTAACTCTTTCTATAATAAGAAGGGGTGACTAAATTGGCAAACCACTGGTACTAATTTTGTTGGGGTGACTAGGACGTTCTTAAGGTCATTATAATAGACCTTTAGTATATCCATATCTGCGAGACATAGTAGGGAAGGTGTATTAGCCTTTATAATATAAAACTCAACATTGCTAACTAGTGTATTAACTATAACGGAACTAATGGAAGGAGTAGAGCCGATACCAAACTGGACGTTAATAGCGCCGGCCTTTAAAGTATTAATAATAGTATTATAGGTCTTCCTATATGCGAGGTATTGTCTATAACCTACTATTAATCTCTTTAAAGCTCTAGTGTTAATTATCACTCTATAGAACTTATTGGAGGTATATTAGCTAGTAGCAATGTAGGCAAATAGGTCTAAGTTATTATAGTAAGCAGTTAGGTTGGTGCCGGTAATTATATAGGTAAAGGATTAGTCCGCTAAGTTGGTTATAGTATTAATAGCTCCTCTATGCTATATTGTTCTAAAAGAGGTAAGGAATAGTTCAGTCTATTCCTAAGTTAGAGATGCTAGTAGTAACTCAATATTAATTATAAGAGCTTTTATTACGTTATCAATGGATTCTAAGTTAAGTTTATTATTGTGATCTATTCCCTTGTACTTAGTAATATACTGCCTAGTATATCTGTTAAAGTAGCGGTTAAATCTGTCCTTAAACTTCTTCTTTGATTTATTGCGTTCTTCTCTTAAGTGTTTGGATAACTAGTAACCTTCCTTATAGCAGACAAAGCAGCGCTTCTTAGATAGTGTATATTAGTTAGGTAGTCTATTGTACAGTTAAGATAGTGGTTGGGGGTACTGCTTGTAGTAACGGCGGTTAGTAAAGAAAGCTTAGGGGTTTTTATTATTTAACTTTTTGAAAGTTATAATAGAAGATTATAGATTATTAATTAAGCCAGTTAGGCTATTAGAAGGTTTAAAGCAGGTATATTAACAAGCTGGTAACTCCTGGCAAGCGTTAATAAGTTTGTTATAGAGGAACTTGTTAGTATATAAGTCTAGGTTAAGACCGTGCTGGAGGTGTCTTAGTTCTTTAATAAGCAATTATAGACAGTCTAGGGTTAATTTTCTAGTATTCTCGCCTTTGCTTATTATAGACCTTAAGGTTATTAAGTTCCATTGCCCTAGTATACTATACCTGTACTCAGGTCCCTTAAAATAGTTGCGTATGGCGTTATAGATTTGGTTAAACAAAAGGGTTAGACTAACGTTCTTAAGGTTAGTATAGTAGTGGTTAAGTGCTAGGCCGCGTAATATTATAGGGTAGGCTTTGACTTTGGCTTCTTAGGGTATATTAGCTCTGCTACAGAGGTTATAGAAGATAGTAAGTTTGAAGTTAAAATTGTTATCTTCTTTACTGTATTTGTTATCTTCTGTATATATCTTTATAAGGTTTAATAACTCCTTGCCAAAACCCTGGTTTTGGTTCTGTCCGGATGGTCCTATTATTATTAGTAGATTAATATAAGGTTGGTTTTATTATATTAGCAAGGTAGGTTGTGTGGGTAGAATAGGGTTTATAGGTGGTATTATAAGTAGGGCAGAGTTTATAGGTGGTATTATAAGTAGGGTAGGGTTTGTGGTTGGTAAGGTTAAGATTAGGGTTTTAATAGTACTGGTACTAGTAAAGTTGTTCTTAAGAAGGTAGTTAATTTGTCCTAAATTAAATTTCCCTCCAGTTGCCATATGCTCCTTAATCTCAAGCTTAGTCTATTCTATAGGATCCTCTTCTTATAAGGTGTTAAAGAGTAACTATAGGACTGTAATATGTCTGTCCTTCTTAACCCATACTCCATAAACTTAAAGGAAGTGTTAGAGGTCATAAACAGTTGTCTAGTTATAATTCTTAAAGACTTCTAGTGTAAAGGTGTTAAAGTCATCGCGGTAAAGCTCCTATAGGTCATTATCTATTATATTATAAAATCCATATTCCATGATCTTGTACTATATAAATTCACTAATTTCTCCTTTGTTGATATTTTTAGACTATGCGTTAAGCCCTTCGCTCTATCTCCTCTGTCCTTCTCTAACTTGTACCCTAATGTCTAACATATCGATTCTTGTCTCATAACTCTTATTAAGTTCGATTTTGGTTTCTAAACGCGTAATAAACGCGAATTGATATAGATGCGTAATAGACGCGAACTAAGGGCCTATTAAAAGGGTTGGTTCCTTAAGTACCTAAAGCCTTTTAGAGGGCCTAATACTCCTTATTAGGTTTAATTTTGGGTTCTAAACGCGTGGTAGACATGGACTAAGGGCCTATTAAATAGGGGTTGGTTCCTTAAGTACCTAACGCCTTTAGAGTGCGTGATGGACGCGAACTAAGGGCCTATTAGATAGGGGTCGGTTCTTTAAGTACCTAAAGGCTATGTATGAAAAATTAAGGGCTTATTAGATAGGGGTTGACTTTTTAAGTACACATTAACTAATGCTCCTTAACGTGATCTGGGTAGTATAAAATGCGTAATAGACGCAAACCAAGGGCCTATTAAAAGGGGTTGGTTCCTTAAACACCTAAGGGCCGTATATAAAAAATCAAGGGCCTATTAGATAGGGGTTGACTTTTCAAATACACGTCGACTAATGCTCCTTAGCAGGCGAGATTGGTAGAGGCCTTTAGCAGGGACTAATCAAGCTCGTCTCTCTTTGTAGATAATACGTCTCCTAATCTGTAATTACTAATTAGTGTCGGTATCACTTCCGGTAATACGTAATGCTATTGCAATAGTATGGGTGGTAACTGATTTTGATTGATGCTTATTAATTCTCCTATTCTATAGGTGGAATTTGGTGGATTTCCTAAGCTCGCTTAGCTTACGTAATCGCGTGCAACTGCATTGCAAAACCTTGTTCAGACACTTACCCTATATAAGCTTTAACTAGAAGAGACCAGAAGGACCACAGACCATATACAAAAAACTATCTTATAAGGAAGCACAGCAGTATGCTAGACGCTTAGAAGAAGTATAAATAGTAGCCTATAAGAACCTAGAAAAGGCCTAGAAATTAATAGAATAGTAGGCAAATAAGCATAGGCGCAAGCCCGACTTTACCATAAACAATAGGGTCTAGGTTATAATAAAAAACTAAAAGACAGAACAGCCTAGCCGTAAGCTAGACTATAAGATAGCAGGACTATATAAGATCCTTAATAAAAAAGGCAACTTATATAAGATTAAACTCCTAGACTCAATTAAAGTCTACCCTGTTTTCTTACTAGATAAGCTATAAAAAGCTATAAATAACCCACTACCTAGATAAAAGAATAAGCCTCCACTGCCAATTTAAGTTAATAGCAACAATAAATAGGAAGTTAATAAAATACTAGCCTATAAACTAGTATAAGGAACGCTAAAATACTATATCTAATAAAAAGGTTACAATCTAGACCTAACCTAGTACCCTACCTAGATCTTTATAGGTTGCCCCTAGAAGCTTAAAGAGTTCTATAACCAATACCCTAATAAGCCAGGACCCCTAAAGTATCTAAACAAGTGGATAGAGTGCTAGTATAGCAAAGATAATAAGCTACCTATTAAGCATAAAGATAAAAATACCCCACAGACATGATACGGATATACAAAGCCTAAGGGCAGGCTTTTTCAGAGGAGGGGGTAATGTTACGGCGCTGGTGGAAAACGGTAGATTGTGGTAGCGGACAATTGCAGGCAGTTTCTTACTGTTTTAGACAGTCGCAGTCACGTGACCAGACGATCGTATAAAACCTTAAGCGGTGCTACCCTTCTTCTCTTTTCCTTTCTCTAGCTTTAAATCCTCGTTTATAGACTACCAATTGTATAGGCTTGCGCGTCCCTCTTGCCGTATACGTGCCTCGATTAACTGGGTCGCTAACACTTATAAGTAAAGAATATATAGTAAAAATACTTAATAATATAAATATATTCTATTATAGTTCTAGTAAAATTTAGTAGATATTCTCTATAGGGTTTACTATATTACTTATTGGCTTATTAGATATACAATCTTTATATAATTTATTTATAGTACTAGTACATCGGGAAAATATTCGCAGGCTGGGTTTCAAGTCGACTTTGTTAAGCGCGTTTCGCGTAATTGACATGCAGTTGACCAACTTGACACATTCAAAAGTCAAATGACACGCAGTTAACCAACTTGAC